>Ga0265294_10000165_pt1 | contig 79945 bp, 64 predicted proteins | sample MunlanPumphouse3_FD_192504 | JGI IMG/M metagenome (GOLD analysis project Ga0265294, IMG submission 192504) | Groundwater microbial communities from a municipal landfill in Southern Ontario, Canada - Pumphouse #3 | ecosystem: Environmental > Aquatic > Deep subsurface > Groundwater | place...
AGAAGATCCTACGGTTCCAGTTCTAGCAACAGAGCTGCAGGGTAACTATCCCAATCCTTTCAATCCGGAGACCACTATTCGCTACAGTGTAAAAGAAACAGTACCTGTCACTATTGAGATTTATAATCTCAAGGGACAGCTGGTTCGTACCTTAGTGAATGAAGTCAAGACAGCAGGTAATTATTCAGTAATCTGGAACGGAAGAGATAGTCATAATCAGCCTGTATCCAGTGGAGTCTATTTCTATAAGATGAACGCTGGTAAATACAGCAGCACTAAGAAGATGATTATGATGAAATAATCCTAAATCAACTATCTAAGATATATCCCCGTATGGTTTTTCCTGCGGGGATTTATTTATATTATCCTACTCGTCCTGGTAAAAATTTTAATGTTAATAAAAAGTATAAGTTAGAAATAGCACGGATCAATGGAAGATATGGGAATGTTACTATCAAATAAGAAGAAGGCATTTATTTCCTATAGTAAATATGATTAATAAGGTTTTTGGAGTTTAGGAGCAGTAATTGAGTTAGATTTTGGTATTGACATAATAAGGCAATCATTTTTTAAAGAAAAAATGAAAAGATTTATATATCTGGTTTGCATTTTAAGCAATTAGTAGATATGAGATAGGGAATTGTAATAATGTTAGAAAAATTACTCCGTAAAATGTTTGGTGATAAAAACACCCGTGATTTAAATAAATATCTGCCCCAAATACAAGTTATAAACCAGATTTATGAAGGTCTGGCACAATATGAAGATGACCAGTTGAAAAATAGGGTGGCAGAAATAAAGCAGGAAATAGCAGAAAAGCTAAATGGTTTAAGAGAAAAATTAGAAGAATTGGAAACTCTTTATAGGAAAGAAGAAGATGAAGGTGAACGCAATCGGATAGATATTCAAATTGATGAGACTAAGAAAGATCTAATAACTCTTACTAAATCCACTTTAGATGATTACTTACCAGAAGTCTATGCAATTGTAAAGGATACCTGTCGTAGATTAGTAGGTAAAAGTTTTATAGTAAGAGGACATGAAGTAGTGTGGGATATGGTTCCTTTTGATGTGCAATTGATAGGAGCAATAGTTTTGCATGATGGCAAGATAGCTGAAATGGCAACGGGTGAAGGTAAAACATTAGTTGCAACTATGCCCCTATTTCTTAATGCCTTAGTAGGTAGAGGTGCTCATTTAGTAACAGTTAATGATTATCTTGCTGCCCGCGATGCTGAATGGATGTCTCCGATATTTAATTTTCATAATCTAACAGTAGGATGTATAACTACTGATATGGATTTTGAATCTCGGAAAAAAGCTTATCAGTGTGATGTTACTTATGGGATGAATAGTGAATTCGGATTTGACTATCTTCGTGATAATATGGCAGTTACACCCGAACAATTAGTGCAGCGTGATTTTTATTATGCCATTGTTGATGAGGTGGATAGTATTCTTATAGATGAAGCTCGCACTCCTTTAATAATCAGTGGACCAATTGCTCAAGATAAAAATTTCTACCAGGAACTTCGTCCTCAGATAAATCAATTAGTGCAGGCACAAAATGCTCTGGTACAGCAGGTTTTATCAGAAATCAGGGAAGATCTTAGAGAAGATAATCCTAACTCTGATATGGAAAGATTGGGAAGAAATCTCTTGTTAGTTCAAAGAGCTGCACCCAGAAATAAAGCTTTTACTAAGATAATGCAGGATCCAAAACTGAAAAAGCTGGTCAATGATATAGAGGGCATTTATCTGCGCGACAAAAAAATGCCAGAACTAGATGAAAATCTGTATTATGTAGTAGACGAACATCAAAACACCGTAGATCTCTGTGAAAAAGGTAGAGATTATTTGTCCCGCCACGATAAAAATCTATTTTTAGTGGAAAGTCTGGATGAAATATTAAACAATATAGATGAAGATGAGACACTCACTGAAGAAGAAAAAATAAAGAAAAAAAACCGAGAAACTAACCGGTTTATGGATAAAAGTGAGAAGCTGCACAATATCAATCAACTTTTGAAAGCCTATACTCTGTTTGAAAAGGATGTGGAATATGTTGTAGTAGACAACAGAGTGGTCATTGTAGATGAATTTACAGGGAGATTGATGCCAGGAAGAAGGTATTCCGATGGTCTACATCAAGCTCTGGAAGCAAAAGAAAATGTGGAAATAGAAGCAGGTACTCAGACTTTTGCTACGATAACTTTACAGAATTACTTTAGAAAATATGAGAGAATAGCAGGTATGACGGGAACTGCAGCAACCGAAGAAGCTGAATTTGTTGAGATTTATAATTTGCCGGTGATAACCATTCCAACCAATGTTCCAGTAACCAGAATTGACCATGAAGATGTTATCTATATGACCAAGAATGAGAAGTATCAGGCTTTGATGGATGAAGTAATCTACTGGCATAATCTGAAAAAACCTGTATTAGTAGGTACAGTAAGCGTAGATGTTTCCGAAACTATTAGTCGTATGTTGAAACGTCGTAATATCCCTCATAATGTTCTGAATGCTCGTCAACATCAAAGAGAAGCTGAGATTATAGCTTTAGCAGGACAACCTGGTGCAGTAACTATAGCAACAAATATGGCAGGCCGTGGGACGGATATAAAGCTTGGACCAGGGGTAGTGACGAAAAACATTGAAGAATATCGGGGAATTGATCCATCCGTTACACTTGAATATCCATATGGTTTGCCCTTAGATGGACTTCATGTGATAGGAAGTGAAAGGCATGAGAGTAGACGTATAGATCGTCAATTACGAGGAAGAGCGGGTCGTCAAGGCGATCCTGGCACTTCTAGATTCTATTTATCTCTGGAAGATGATCTTCTTCGTTTATTTGGTTCAGAAAGGATTGCTCCTATGATGACTCGTATGGGAATGAAACCTGGAGATGCCATAAGACATCCCTGGATGACCAAAACGGTGGAAAGAGCTCAAAAAAGAGTAGAAGAAAATAACTTTGAAATCCGCAAAAACTTACTAAAATATGATGAGGTAATGAATCAGCAAAGAGAAGTTATCTATTCTTATCGTAGAAGTGTCTTGAAAGGATATTCGTTAAAGCGTGAAGTTCAAGAGATGATTGAAGAAACAGTAGATAGGATTATTTCCGAATATATCCCCCTAGATAGTTCACCCGATGAATGGAATCTAGCAAGACTTACTCAATGGTTCAAATCTGCTCTGAATGTTGCTATAGAGCCTGAAGACCTAGAGTCCGATCATCTTAGCGAACCTCTTTTAAGAAATACTTTGAAAGAGCTTATCATTCAAGCATATGAAAAGAAAGAGGAACGAGTAGGTTCGGAATCAATGCGCGAAATTGAACGGCGTTGTCTGTTGGAAGTTGTGGATGAAGAATGGCGTGATCATCTACATGAAATGGACTTACTAAAAGAAGGTGTATACCTTCGTGCTTACGCAGAAAAAGACCCTCTGGTAGAATATAAAAGGGAAAGCTTTGAGCTCTTTCAAAATCTTATCTCTCGTATTCAAGAAAATATTACCAAAAAAGTCTTTACTACCTACATTCTAACTCAAGAACAAGTGCAGAATATGCTGAAAGACTCCAGATTGCAGCATGAAAATGTTAGTGTTTTCTTGAAATCTCAAGAATTGAGACCTACTCAGCAGAATATGAGTGCACCACCTCAGTTCTCAGAGCCAAATGCAGGAGAAATGAAACAAAAACCAATTAGGGTAGCTCAACGCATAGGTAGAAATGACCCTTGTCCCTGTGGTAGTGGGAAAAAATATAAGAAATGCTGTGGACGTTTTGAAAACAGTGAATAAATATTAAAAAAGTAATGAAAGGAAACTAATGCCAAAAAAATTAATCATAGTGGAATCACCAGCAAAGGCTAATACCATTTCTAAATTCTTACAACATAAATATGATGTAAAAGCCTCAATGGGGCATATAAGAGACTTACCAGAAAAAGAATTGGGAGTTGATGTAGCCAATAATTTTCATCCAGTTTATAGGATAGATAAGAAAAAAAATAAGGTTATAAATGAGTTAAAAGAAGCGGCTAGAGATGCCGAAACTATCTATTTAGCTAGTGACCATGATAGAGAAGGTGAAGCTATAGCCTGGCATTTAACCCAAGTTTTGGAGAAAGAATTAACGGGCAAAGAAATTTATCGTATTGTATTCAATGAGATTACTGCCCGGGCTATCCAGGAAGCCATAAAAAATCCTACTTCTATTGATATGGCAAAGGTAGATGCTCAACAGGCAAGAAGAGTGCTGGATCGTATTGTAGGATATACAGTTTCACCTTTATTATGGAAAGTTATTGCTAAGAAACTAAGTGCTGGTAGAGTGCAAAGTGTGGCTTTGCGCCTAATCTGTGAACGAGAAGAAGAAATACAGAACTTTGTACCCAAAGAATACTGGAAACTAGAAGCTAAATTCTACCGAGATAATATTCCACCTTTTCAAGCAGCTCTGGAAAAATGGGATAATAAAAAAATTGAAATTCCCGACGAAGCTACTGCTCAAAAATTAATAGAAGAACTAGATTCTTCACCCGCAGTCATTTCTGATTTAAAAAGAAACATCCAAAAGCTGGAACCATTACCTCCATTTATTACCAGCACTCTTCAGCAAGAAGCCTCTAAGATTCTGGGTTTTTCTCCTGAAAAGACAATGAAGGTAGCTCAGGAATTGTATGAAGGTGTTGACCTCAAAGGAGAAAGAACAGGTCTAATAACCTATATGCGCACAGATAGTTTACGCATTGCGAATGAAGCAATAGAAAATTGCAGACAATTAATAAAAGAGCGCTTCGGTAATGAATTTATCCATACCGTAACCCGTGTCTATAAAAATAAGTCTACAGCTCAGGATGCTCATGAAGCAATTAGGCCTACAAATACTTTTTATACACCAGAAAGTATAGAGGAAAATCTTACCAAGGACCAATTAAAACTCTATTCTCTCATATGGCAGAGATTTGTAGCCACTCAAATGAAACCAGCTAAGTTGAGACATACTAAAGTGTTGGTAACTGTTGGGAAAGCTATCTTTAGTGCCAACGGAAATATAGTAGAAGAAGAGGCATTTTTGAAAGTTTATCCTTATGTAAAAATTATTTCTGGAGAAACGATAGATTCAGCTTATGTCAAGGGGGATAATCTTGAATATGATAAAATTGAATCTTCCCAGCATTTTACTACTCCACCATCCCGTTACACAGAGGCTTCTTTAATTAAGGAACTGGAAGCAAAAGGTATTGGCAGACCTTCAACTTATGCTACTATTATCAGCACTATCCGAAAGAGAAGCTATGTTAGTATAGAAAAGAAGAATTTCTATCCCACAAAATTAGGATTGGATGTAAACCGTTTTCTAGTCTCCAATTTTGACGATATCTTCAATGTAAGTTTCACCGCCGATATGGAAACAAAACTGGATGAAGTGGAAGAGAATAAAATAGTTTGGTATGAATTGGTTAAAGATTATTATGAGGAATTAATGAATCTTTTAAATAAGGTAGATGTGAAAAAATCAAAACAGGAATTCATTGAAGAAACAGATATTGTATGTGATGTATGTAAAGAAGGAAAGATGGTGATTAGACATTCCACTAATGGTGACTTTCTTTCCTGTAACCGTTTTCCTGCCTGTAAAAATAATAAAAAGTTTGTTCGTGATGATAAAGGGAATATTATTATTGTAGAACCACAAACTTTAGAGGAAAAATGCCCGCAATGTGGAAGTCCTCTGATAGAACGCAAAGGAAGATACGGAGAATTCATTGCTTGCAGTAGTTATCCTAAATGTAAATATTCAAGAAATAAGACTACTGGAGTTACCTGTCCTGAATGTGGTAAGGGAGAACTAATTCAAAGACGTAATAAAAAAGGAAATATCTTCTATTCTTGCAACCGTTATCCAGAATGTAAATTTATCAGTTCCTATAAACCCATTCCTATTTCCTGCCCCGAATGTGGAAATCCTTATCTAATAGAGAAAAAGACCAGAGAAGGGAATATTTATAAAGAATGTCCTAAATGTAAAAAAAGGATGGAATGAAAACACTAAAATATAGATACTTTTAACTGAATATTTATTCGGTATTTTTGAGGAGAAAGGAGGGATTTTTCACCATATAAGGACAAGTTAAAATTTTTCAGTTTTAAACCAGTAGTAATAGATAGGGCTGTTTCTTCTGAGTTACAAATGCTGTAATATTCAGGACTAAATTCATCCGCACAATAAAAGTTATTTGGACTTTGCCAAGTGATATAACCAAATTTTAATTCCCAGCTTGATTGTTGATAACCCAGAAAGTATTGAAAATGATAGGTATTTTTAGTGTAATCTTTTTTATTCTGCAAAGTATAGGAAAATTCAAATTGCTGAAATAAACCTGTAGTGATGGGTAAATAACCGTTGGTCTGGATTCTATAATGCTGAGGCATAGTAGCTATATAGGTAGAATCAACCCAGGTGATTAACTCCCGGTCATATTGAGAAAAATTTAATTTCCAACGAGTTACTTTATTATCAAAAACAAGAGAACCTATGAATCTAGAAAGCGGCTCTCCTGAAAAAGAGGGACCCATATTGACACTATAACGCATCTGTATATCCGTATTTGCAAGAATATTCCATTTCAAATCACAGCTTATTTCCTTGCGATCAGTGTTGTGATTTAAAATAGAAGCAGAAAGAGCATAAGGAAATTGATGGTAAATGGTGTTTTGTCCATAGGATAAAGTTTGACTGAAAGATCTAAAGCGGTAATTCCAGGATAGGAGAGTACTAATCTGTTGATTAACGAAAGATAATTCTAAGTTTAGATTATTATTAGGTAATTTTAGAGATGAATAAAGACTGTAAGCCCAGAGATCGGATACTAATATTGAATCGGAAAAAGCCCTATCATATTGCTGTCTATAAAGTAAAGCAGCAATCTGGAAATTATTTTTTAATACTCCAAATGCAGTGCCAAAAATGCTTTCCTGCGTTGAGCTAAGATTATCGGAAGAAGTGGTAGGTAAGTTTATTATTCTGTCGTCTTTTATCTTAGCAACACGATTTTGAACCGATGCAAAAGCAAGTGTTTGCCAAGAGTTTGCTTGATAGATAAAAGCTGTTCCTAAGGGACTATAAGTGGAAGGAGAAATAGGTTTATAAAGTCTAAAAGGTGAATCCACTAAATTGCGGGATCCAGTTCCAGTTACTAGTCCTCTTCCAAAACGCACTCTATATGAACCTAAAACCAAGTTCAGCCTTTCTGTCCTAAGATCAAGATGAAGTCCCCAATTTTTATTTCCAGAATCAAGGTCATATTTATTATTTAATATCAATGCTCCATCTGGTATTTCATAAAGTAAACTGTTTTGCATATAACTATTCGTGACTTTAAAATAGGTACGATTACTAATATTAAGAGGCTTCCCCAGTTCAGAAAGCTCCTGATAGAAATTGTTCCAAGCTGAGTCCACTAAAGCTGGTGTATCTAACTCAATTAATTCATCGTGGTATTGTGCACCAAGCAAGAAGGTTATAGATAATAGAATGATAATATTAGCAAAGCTTTTCACCAGTTAAAACCGAGATCCAGGCTTTGAGAAAGATTCAATTCTGGATGGGTTCGGACAGCATAAGTGAGCTCACCTCTTTTAATCTTTAATTTTATTCCCAGACCAAACTGAGAAGGTAAATTCTGCCAGGACATCAATAAAGAAAGAGGTTCGTTTAATTGGATAGAAGTAGCTATCCGATAGTTATCATCATTATCAGGCACATAAACATAGCTACCAGCACCATAGACCTCATCTATAATTTTGACCATAGCTGATATATGCCACTCCTCATCTGAAGAAGTTAAATGTAATGATTTAATTTCAGCACCATATTCTGGACAGGAATAAGTTAAAGCTACATTACTCAACCAGGTATGATAACTATTACCGGTACTTATTTTTTCATACTGGAGATGTTCGGTATAACCAAGTCTAAGATGCTTATAATGAAAAGCCAGTCCTAAAAAGTAATCCTGATTACGATAGTCACCCTGGTCCAGATGAGCAATACCCGTACTTAGAAAAAAGGATTTTATTTGAGTTGCAGTATTTAAGGAATATACTGCACAATTTGCCATACCGAAAGGAATATTAGCAGAAAAGGAAATACCGCTATTAGCAATATTGGGAGAAAGAGCAAAATCAGCCAAAGAATTTGATAGTAATGTAATGCCAGATAAGGCATTAGAGGAAGCAGTATCCTGAGTTATTATCGCTTTTAAGGGAGAAAATAAAAAAAGTATAACTAGATAACTGCCCACTTTAAAGCGCATACTAGCCTCTGAGATCTAAGAATCAGGATTGTTTCAAACCAGACATACTTCAGTTTCAGGATCAAAGTAATGAGCTTTAAGCATATTTAGGCTAATTGTTAGCTCTTCGTTCATTTTTGGAAGTTCTTTAGGTTCCAAGCGGGCAGTGAAAATGTTGTGTGGAGTTGTTAGAACAACATGGTATTCACTACCCAGGGGTTCCACTATGTCACATATTGTTTCTATCTGCTGGGGAAATTCAGCCATTGAATCGTAGCGTGCATCATAGATGTCTTCGGGTCTAATTCCCATTATAATAGGTTTATTGATATAGGACTGAAGCATTTTTTTATGTTTAGGATAGATTTTGATTTTGAAGTCATTACTGCTGAAAAATAGGTCTGAACCTTCACTTTCTATCTTACCTTCTACCATATTGATCGCAGGAGAGCCGATAAAACCAGCAACAAAGATATTGGCAGGATGATTGTAAATATTTAGAGGAGTATCTATCTGATGAATGACTCCATCTTTCATTACCGCTATACGATTAGCCATGGTCATTGCTTCCACTTGGTCATGTGTAACATAAATCATTGTATTAGCCAGCTGTTTGTGGAGTTTAACAATTTCAGAACGCATCGCTACTCTAAGCTTTGCATCTAAATTAGAAAGTGGCTCATCAAAAAGGAAAACTTTAGGATTACGAACAATTGCACGTCCTAAAGCAACACGCTGACGTTGCCCTCCCGATAGCTGTGCTGGTTTGCGTTTTAGCAGATCTTGAATGCCTAAAAGCTCTGCCGCATGTTGAACTTTCTTTTTTATGGTCTGTTTATCTTCTCCTCTAAGCTTTAAAGCAAAAGCCATATTATCAAAGACCGTCATATGAGGATAAAGTGCATAATTCTGGAAGACCATAGCAATATCCCTATCCTTGGGAGGAACATTATTGACCAGTTTGTCTCCTATCCAGATATTACCACTAGTGATTTCTTCTAATCCTGCAATCATCCTTAAAACAGTACTTTTACCACATCCAGATGGACCAACCAATACCATAAATTCCTTGTCTTCAGCTTCAAAACTTACATCTTTTACTGCATGAACACTATTATCATATATTTTATTAAGCTTTTGAACTTCTACTCTTGCCATTACTACTCCTTCAATAAATCAATATTTTATATAAGATAAGATGTCAAGAAGGAAATTTATTCTGTACAAAACACTGTGTTCCGTCCCATCTCTTTTGCCCTATATAGCGCCCTATCAGCTTGTTCAATATAAGAATTTAGAACAGTATCATTTAAACAGGCGAAACAATTGCAAATACAACCGGTACTGATAGTAATATGAAATTGATTATCCTGATAAATAAATTCATAATTCTCTATTTTAGCACGAAATTCCTCCATTAATTCTAACATTTTCTCTTTTTGAATATCAAATAAAATTAAGAGAAATTCCTCCCCTCCATAGCGGATAATTACATCACTCTTACGAAAAAAACTTAGCAACATATTAGCAAGTGTCTGAAGCACATAATCTCCCGCCAAATGCCCATATTTATCATTTACTCGCTTAAAATGGTCTATATCTAGTATGGCAAAACAAATGGGAACTTTGTGACGAGCAGCTAATTGAAAAGCATGATAAAGATTATTATAAAGATAGTGCCTATTTTTCAAACCCGTGAGATGGTCTGTTATAGAAAGTGCTTCCACCTGATGATAAAGTTCATTGATTAAAAGGTAATTTTTGTGTAAAGTCTCCACATAAGTACTGTTTTGCAAGCTAATTTGGTCAGCTAAAGAGATTACCCTTTTTTCTAAAAATGGCATTATTTGAACTAGCTGTTCTGGAGAAAGATGTTCTCGCAAAAATTGAGATAGATTTTGTAGAGACAGCCAGCTCTTGTGTAGATAATAAGTAGAATGATGATATGCTCTAATAGATTTAGGGAAGTTTTGTTCCACTCCGGAATAATAATTCCCAGCGAAAAAATATAGATATTGCCACTGTTCAAAAGACAAATAGGATACAGGTAAAGACAGCAGAATATGAATGTATCGCATTTTATCTTCTGGTTTAATTAAGCGATTATCCAGAGTTACTAACTCATAAAGTATAAAAGCAGAAAGCAAATTTTTCTTATATTTCCAATCATCAGAATAGGTTTGTAGCACTTTCATTTTTAAAGCTGAATGCCTACCCCAGGGAATTATCTTTAGCCATTGCACAATTAATTGCAATGCGGTATCGCTTCCATCTTCTTGATAGTATTCGCTAATTAACTTAAGCCATAAATCCGTAAACTCCAGTCTCTTACCTCTTAAAATAAGTATTCTGGCAAGGCTGAGGTGGTAAATTAAATGGGTAATAGGTGAAGTCAAAGAAATCTCTTGCTTCAATGATTTTAAAAGTGAATAAGCAGTATTGCTATCTCCTAATTGACTGAGAAGATAAGAAAGCTGTAATTGTATAAAGATATCCAGTTGATAATCTGGAGATTCTGCATTTAAATTAAATATTTTTCCTTTTATATGGTAAGGAGTGGAACTCTCGGAAGAAAAAGGAAAATAGTTTAGAGCCTCAAAAAAATCTGTCCACTTGGAAGGCTTAAACTCTTTCTCTTCTTGGAGTAGTATGATTAGCTGCTCCATAAGAGTAGCAGAGAGATGGCGAAATCTGGCTAATGAAGGCTCTCTTCCTGATATTTCTGCAGTAAAATATGGCAGCAACTGATTAATAATATCTTGAGATTGACTCTCTTCAGAGCTATGAAGTAATGAGGATAATAAATTTCTTATCTGTTCTACATCTGCTGGAGATAATCGTGAAACTTTCTGATTTGCCATTGCACTATTTTTCTATTTATTGATTTAAAGAGAGCATAACTTATTTTTTCCCAGATTTATTTTCCTGCTTAAGACTATCGCTACTGGCTTCTTTAAAGATAAAAACAGTTTCATCAGATTTTATTAAACCATGCTCTTCTCTTGCCACTTCTTCTGCTGCTTCAGGATCGGTCTTCAAACGGTAATTATAATCAGAAAGACTGTCATTTTGTGCTTTTAATGTGTTATATTGTTGCTCCATACGGTCTATTTTCCGTTTAAGCTTCCATTTTTTATAAAAGCTATTGTTTCCCCAGACAAGTATCCAGCTGAGCAATAATAAAATCAGAAGCACATAAATGAAATTTAGAAAATGTCTTTTTTTTGTACTTTGCTTTTTCATCAACCTAATAACCTAGCCAATAATGTCTTATGAATGTCTATAGCTTCGTAAGAACACATCTCGTGACAGCACAAGCATTTTATGCATTTACTACGATCTATTACAGGAAAATTTAATCTATCGGGAGGAGAAATAGCTTTAGCTGGACAACTTGTTACACAAATTCCACATTTTTGACAACGAGAAGTAATTACAGGACGACGGTCATACAAGCGTTGAAAAGGATAGCGGACTATTTTGGGAATATAACGCAGGACTTTATTGCTCATTTTAACCGTTCGGATATCTACATCAGAAAGCTTAAAATGCTGAAAACTTGTGGGAATTTGTATCTCTGAAATTAATTGTCCATCCTTATGCAATGCAGTCCAGAGATAAGGAACATCCTTTAATTGGAAACCCATCAACCTTGAAGCTACATAATCCAAAGCAGATATACTCTTTGAACCCAGAAGCAAGCCAAATTTACGAACTCTTCCTGCTGAAGGTCCTGCTCCGTCCATTCCTAAAATTCCATCTATAAAACTGTAAGTTATATGTTCTTTGGTCAACTGGTAATTTGCTACTAACAACTTACAAAAATCATTGGTATTAGGATACAATCTATGATAATCACTTTTAGCAAGTCCAGGGACTAATCCAAAGAGATTTTTAAGAGCTCCTGTAAAACCTACCAGACCGTGAGTCTTAAGTTTGCCAATATTTATAATTATCCCATAATCCCAGAGCACTTCAGAGATTTTTACGGAGATATCTTCATATACTAATTCTCTGTAGCCAACAGTGGAAAGATTAATCAGTTGGATTGGATAGCGTTCTGCTAAGTCACGCAATCCACAAGTTTGCCATACTTTTTCTACATTAACAGTACCTCCTGGACTATCACCAATACAGACCTCTTTTCCCATATCCAGAAAATAGAGAATGAGAGCTTCAAGTAAAGCAGGATGAGTAGTGACAGCCCTTTCAGGTGGGAAAGCTCCTAGAAGATTCGGTTTTAATAAAACTTTTTTGCTATGTTTCCAGTGAGAATTTAGTTCTTGATTAAGAAATTCTCCCACCGCTTCCTGTAAAGGAGGTAAATCATATCCATCTATACGACGAATTTGAATCTTAGTCATTTTCCGAAATAAAGGAAATCCTTCCTTTTAAAAGCGCTAAAATACAAATCTATAGAGAGACTTATCTGACTTATAGGAGCGGTGTTAGCTACATTCACTAATCCTGCAAGATTGACATTAACATCTTTATGATGCCAGCTAAATCCACCAGTTAGAATATGTTGAGTATTCTGGTTAACAGTCCCACCAGGAAGTATTTTATCCCACCAAATAGAAACTGTATCAGCTGCAGCATCTGGAAGTAAATAATCTCCATGCCAGACCTCAGGATGATAAATATATCCCAGACGATAAGTAAATTGATTAATCCTCTTTTCTGCGCCTAAATGAAAAGTATAACGGTCTTTAAACTCATCATAGATAGCACTACACTGCTCATATTCTATCTCTGCTGCAAGCTGAGTTCCATTATTTTTATAAGCCAAGCCACCTGAAAGATTTAAAGGAAGCTTAGTATCATATTCAACATAGCTTAGGTCCCATATAACATTTTGAGGTGGAGTAAGAGTGAAACCAGCATTTAGATTATTTCCAGTATAAAGAAATCCAAACTGAGGTCTGAGAATATATTTAGTATCTCTAACCCTATCAAAAGTCCTAAGAAAGGTCACATCTCCAAGATAGTAAAACTGATTGTGGAGATTTACACCCAGGTGAAACTGGTTATGATGAAAAGCAGCATTGGCAGTAATCTGATGTAAATTAAAGGTGGGATAACGCAAAATTAAACTCAATCCCATATTGGTAGCGATGCTGAAATCATCCATTCTGACGGTTTTAGGCATAGAATACAGAAATCCATAGCTAAAATGGTCACCTAAGGAGCTTCCGACAGCAAAAATTCCGAACGGAACTGGTGAGGTTAATCTATCATTAGCCGTCATATTATAGCCAGTACTGGTATCTTGTGCAGCATAAAAATCAACTCTAATAGAGGGTTTAGCCAAAAGTTCTAAGTGAAGAGCAGCCTTATCAGGAAGATAAGCTGCAGGATTCAAAAGTGCATTATCTACTCCTCCAGGAATGGTTATACCAGTATAACCACGACCCATAGCGCTGGTGGAAACATAGTTCCGGGTAAAACTATCAAAGATAGGATTAATAAACTGAGGCTGTGGAAATTCTATCGGCTGAGCAAAGAGAAATCCTATCACTAATAATAAAAGGAATAAGCAACCTTTTTTCATTTTATACCTTCCCTTTAACTACTATAGTTTGATGGCGTTCCTGTCCTACAGAGACAAGTTTTACTGGTAATTTGAGTAAGTCCTGAATAGCTTCAAGATATTGTTTTGCCTCTTTAGGTAAATCTTCCCAGCTTTGTACATTACTTATATCTGTTTCCCATCCGGGAAGAGTTATATAATTTGGCTGAACTTTTTCTAATTCCATAGTATGAGAAACAAAGCCAGGCAGTTTCTGATTATATATCAAATAATTAGTGCAGATATTTAGCTTCGGAATACCGGTTAACACATCTAACAAGGTAATGGCTAAGCTATCTATGCCATTTATAGAAGCACTATATTTAGCAGCAACTGCATCAAACCAGCCTATACGACGGGGACGTCCAGTAGTGGAACCAAATTCATTGCCAGCTTTACGAATCTGATCTGCAAGGGGTCCCTCTATTTCAGTTGGAAAAGGTCCAGCTCCAACTCTGGTAGTATAAGCTTTGAAGACACCTAAAAAATTATCCAGCCAGCGAGGAGGAAAACCTGTTCCCACACAGACACCTCCAGAAACGGTATGAGAAGAAGTAACATAGGGATAGGTGCCATAGATTAAATCCAGAAGAGTGCCTTGAGCTCCTTCAAAGAGGATATTTTTCCCTTCACTATACCAATCCCTTAACATCCGGTCAGTTTGAACAATATAAGGTGCAAAGAAATTTCCAGCTTCTTGGAGAGCTTTAATCTCTTCATTGCGTTCTGCAGCAGAAAGAGTGAGTTGATGGTATTTATAAAAATTATCTAATCTCTGTTCTAACCATTCTGGATAAAGTAAATCTCCTATCCTTAAAGCACATCTTGCTGCCTGATCGGAATAAGCAGGACCAATTCCTTTGCCAGTAGTTCCTATTTTTTCTAATCCCAAACTTTCTTCTGATTTCTGGTCTAATTGTTTATGCAAAGTTAAAACTAGTCCAGCTCGTTCATCAATATATAATCTATCGGTAAAATCTATTCCTTGAGCCATTAATGACTGCATTTCATCTCTTAAGCCAAAAGGGTCTATTACGGTTCCAGCACCAATCACACATTTTGTTTCAGGATAAAGAATTCCGGAAGGAACCGTGTGAAACACATATTTTTTACCAGCCAGCACTATAGTATGTCCAGCATTAGCTCCACCTTGAAAACGAGCAACAACATCAGCTTGTGCACCAATAAAATCTACTATCTTTGCTTTTCCTTCATCTCCCCACATACATCCTAGTACCGTTATAGAACTCATAATTTACTCCTTAAGTCATACTGCTCTTTTTTTCCCTTCAATTCTATTCTGTCAAACTATTTCTTGACCGTTATTATTTCTCTAGATTGTCAAATGAAGGCTTAAACTGTATTTTCTTTGCCTTGAATGAAAATAAGCATTGGATAGGAAAGAAAAATAATTTTAAGCTTGTAGGTATTTGTTCTCATCTAATCAAGCCTTTTAGGGCATTTCCAAAAAAGCCAAAATACACATTAAATATAACTCACTTGTCTTAGTATTAGATATAAAGTTTTACAAACTATTTATACAGGGGATTTGATTTATTAATTCCTTTTATGATAACATCTGGGAAACGATGTATCTAGCTCTTGCGGATATTATATCTATGATGATCTTAGAACTACTTTTTATATTAATTAATTAAATCTTATTAATATTCTTTTATTTCTTATTTTATTCTTCTTTATAATCTCAGTTTTCTCCTTACTCTCCCTTGACTAATAATTATCTAAAGAGCTAAGAGAGAGTCAAGTGTGAGCTAAGAGAAAATATACCGGTCTAATAGCAAGCAAATAAAGGGAATAGATAATTTAAGGGAGAAATTGCAGTTAGATGAAATATGGTTAATAAGAATATTATGAAAATAAACGATTTATATATGAAGTTGATAATATTTATGAGATTAGAGATGATATGGAATAGAGTATTAATATTAAGAAGGTAAATTTATTATTTAAATAGCGAGGGAATAGCATTATAATAGTCACAACTTGCAGGAAGGGGAAACGAAAAGGATAAAGATTTTTCTTTAGGTTAGTATAATTCTTTAACCATTTGTGGAATACTTTATCCTTTTCATTTCTTTAACTAGCTTTCGTTTAAAGTATAAGCAATCTATCCCTTTCTTATGAAATGGGTTTAATATTTTGTGCTTATTTCATTAGGAGCAATTTCTTTGCTTGGCTATTAAGGTTTCCAGCTCTCATTTGATAGAAGTAGATTCCGCTAGGAGCAAGAGTTCCATTTTGAGTGCGTCCATCCCAGACAATATTATAGTTTCCTGGAGCTCGGTTATCATTTACCAGTTTACGGACTAATTCACCGCGGGCATTATAAATCCGGATTTCCACTGGGACAGTTTCTTTTACTGAATAATGGATAGAAGTAGAAGTTTTGAATGGATTAGGGTAGCAGGATTTAAGTTCTGTAGTTAATTCCGGAATAATAGGGTCATCGGCAGCGAGAACAGTAACATTTATTGTGACTGGTGCAGATTCACCAGTGGGATAAGTAGCTGTAACGCCATAGTAATAATTGCCGGCACTAAGATCCTGGTCAGTGTAACTGGTAATAGAGGGATCAGTTATAGTATAGATTAGATTGCTATCACGATAGATTTTATATCCTGTTTCTCCAGCATTTGGTGCAGTCCAGCTAAGAATTACATCACTATTGGAGACCTCTACCGTAAGATTAGCTATGGGTTGATATACAGGAATAGCAGGAACTGCTGTAATAATCTGAATACTTGTGGTATGGATATCACCATCGTAAACGGCGGAAACATAGTATTTATATTCCTGTCCGTTAATTAAATCGGAATCGGTGTAAGAGATTTGAGTAGCAGGGATGGAAATTAGCGGATAAGCATCTCGCCAGATAGTGTAAGATACTGGAAGTAAAGTTCCGCCTGGAGGAGTCCAGTTTAGAAGAATTGCACTATCCATCGGACTGGCAGTAAGATTGGTAGGAGGAAGATACGATTCGGAGTTGAAACGATTTTCCAGGATACCTCTACCTCTAGTTGCGATGTATACTTGATTAGTACTGGTTCCCCAGGCTATTTGCCAGATAGTGGCATTGGATTCCAGATTTTGAGTTATAGAGGTAGCAGTTGTTCCTTCATCGGTGCTATAGCTAACTCCATTATCTTTACCAGAAACTACTTGTTGACCAGGTCCGGCTAAAACACTCCAGCTGAAACCAGTCATTCCAGTTAAGGAATAAGTAGCTCCACTATCAGTGGATTTATAGACACCCGCGTTAGAGGAAGCATAGATAATTTGAGGTTGGGTCTCTAAGATAGGTCTGATGGATACCATAGGTTGATAGGTGGTACCTTCCAATCCTGTAGCAGAAACGAAATTGGCTCCCATATCGTCAGAATACCAAATTGCTGAAGCGCTTCCCTGGAAGCATAAGAATAAGCGGTAATTTCCATCTGGAGCTTTACCCAGTTTTAAACGAGGTGCAAATCCAAACATTCCTCCGCCTGAGGTATTAAAAGTTTGACCACCATCTGTTGTATATTTGATTTCACCCGTGACTGAACCAATCCAGAATATATTAGGATTAGTGGGATGAACTTCGCAGGCAGAAACCTGTATACCCTGGAAATGAACTAAGGACCAGGTGTTTCCTCCATCCATAGATGTATAAGCTCCATCCAGAGTTCCTACCAGCATTCTTCCAGAGTGATAGAATTGATGATTAGTTGGCTGCAATTCATATACCATCCAGTTGTTTAAACCGTTTACTTTATGTTCCCAGGTTAGACCATTATCTGTACTGCAATATAGACCACTTCCTTCTGTTCCACCCCAGAGTTCATTAGTATCAGCATAATATGCCAGACCGTGCACGAAAGCTAGATTGATACCTGTATGAGAAGGAACTATAGGTTGTTGATAACCAGTGACGCGGAATATACCGCCCCAGTGACCAAAAAGTGCTCCAGCACTGGTAGAAGTTGCAGCTTGCCAGGTGGATTGAACTACAGGATAAGGTGTAGCTTGCCAGGTTAATCCCTGGTCATTACTTTCAAATATTCCTCCAGCATTAGAGGAAGCAAAATAGGAACCATTAAACTCCGTTACATTGCGGAAAGTACCGCCTAACACATTGGTCCAATTTAATCCACCATCTGTGGTACGATAAATACCATTAGCATGAGCCACTAAACAGAAAAGACTATCAGTGGGTGAAGCATACATACCCCAGCCATCACCAGCAGGGCCAAAATCAGTCCAGGTTTGACCATTATCTATACTAGTCAAAACAGAAGATGTAGAGCTTCCCATCACTACATACATTCTCTGTGGATTATTATTATGCCAGGCAAATTGACGCATAAAACCAGAATTTACACCAACGGAATTGAAAGTTGCACCGCCATCATTAGAAACTAAAAATCCGACATTGCCGGATTTTCCCATTACAATTATATTACCATTATTAGCTTGAACACCTAAACCTAAAATATAGGTTGAAGATTGTCCAGCAGCTTGCCAGGTTTCTCCATAATCTGAGGTCTTATAGAGACCATTTCGAGCTCCTGCATAAAAGACTCCAGGTTCTGAAGGGGAAGAAGCTATAGTATTGTAAGCTTTACGAGGTAAAGTGGTGGGAATCCAGTTAATACCACCATCAATACTGTAATAAACTCCACCTTCAACTGCAGTTAAACTTGAACCGCTGGCTACAAAAACACGACTAGAATTGGTAGGATCAGTTGTAAGATAACGGATATTTCCTCCCCAGGGTCCGTTTCCACTCCATAAATTGACATCTTTTGTTCCGATATCAGTATTTTCTGCAGCTGATTGTTCTAAATAATAAGATTGAGATAAACCGGGAATGGTTTCGCCGGTATCAGGACAAAACATAGCGGCTGATACATTGAAAATCAACAGAGTGAGCATTAGTAAGATAGTGATTGATTTTTTCATCTTTCTTCTCCTTATAAATTAAATAATTCTATTCTTCTCTGAAACCCAGAGGGGTTGAAGCCAACTTTAACACTAAAGAAAAATAATATTTGTTTATGTGTTATAAATCTAATCATTCTATCATATTAAATTATGCATTTATAATTATGGTGCAAAATATAAGCCAGTCTAACAGAAAATGTTTTATTAAAGAATATATCTAAGTTATGGACTGGTTCTGGCTGTTAAATTTGAAAAATTGTTGATAAAATCAAATAAATACTTTGACAAAAATCATAATATTATAAATTTGAAAAAAAGGATTTATGTTTTGGAGGTATAATGCCTGACAAAGCCAATAATAAAACAAAGGTAGCAAATAAAGCAGCCTCGGAAAAGAGGTCAAATGCCATTATGGAAATGAAAGAAGGACATTCTTTTGGCATAGTTGAACTGCTAATATTTATAATTATAGCAGGAGTCATCTTCATTTTTATCTTCGGTATGAAACAGATGCAGGAAGAAAAAAGACAGGAACTGATCACTGCGAAGAAATTTGAACAAGTATTACCCAATTTTATGCTTATCAGTAATCTAGCCAAGGAATATCAAAAGAATGATCCCTTTGGTTCCTGGCCTCTTAATCTAGAAGAAATAATAGATCCCTCTAAAGTCAATACTCCTGAATTTAAGTTCTCCTTTCAAGAAAATGGAACCGTGATTATGACTACTACAAAAGAATTTGGGAAAGAAGGGGTTAAAGTTACTTACGACATATCCAAGGGCACCTATGATATAGAAGATCCCAATCCCGAGGTGAAACCTACAATCAAAGAAGATTGGATTTATCAATAAAACTAATTCTATAAAAGTTTTAATCAACCCTCTGATAAAGAGGGTTAATTTTTCTAAAATATAAACTTATAAAAACCCATAGTCTTTATTCAAGATATAGATATATATAGTAAATTAGAGTAATGACTTAAGGAATAAAATATCTATTGACAATAAAGTTTATAAGCTTAAAATGAATTTATGAAAAAACTTATTCCGATTATATTATTACTTGTAACTCTTAGTTCCTGCAATCTTTTTGATCTACGGGAAGCTGAAAATCCAATCAGTTCTCCACCCTGGAATAGCTATATGACTGACTGGGAGTTATGTCTGCAGAATCTGGAGCATTGCTATGAAGATAGTCGGAATGCAGTTAAATATATAAGTTTATTTACTGAAGATTTCAGCTTTCGTTTTGCGGCGCAGGATGTTAATGATTATAATTTTCCTGTTAGCTGGAATGCTCTACAGGAACAGGATATGCTACTTAACCTTTTTGCCTGGACGGATAGCGTTCAGGTCAATTTACAGGAAATAGTTACTCAACCAGATAACATAACTGCTACAGAAGCTAAAATCTATAGGACTTATCAGCTAATACGCTATCCTTCTGATAAAGCTGTTCCTCAAGAATTTAAAGGGGAACTGGAATTACATTTTATTAAATCAGGTGCTTACTGGTATATTCGTAAATGGTTTGATTATAGAGTTGGAAGCTATCCAACCTGGGGGAAATTGAAATATGACTTCTCCCAATAAACTGTTTTCTCTGTTGTTGCTGTCTGCAATGCTCGTACTAACCAGTTGCTGGAACCCTTTTAGACCGCATATGGAAGATCATTCTGATACTACCATTCAAAATCGTACTCCTAGAGAAGTGTTGGAAAATCTGGAATTATCTTATAAAGAGCGAAACATAAATATATATAAAGACTTGCTTTCGCCAGATTTCCGTTTTGAGCTGATATCTTCGGAAGTGAATCAGATTGGTGTGGATGTTAATGGAGATGGGTTAAGAGATGATTGGTGGGGTTATGACCAGGAGATTCTTTACACTCAAAACCTATTTACTAAAGGTTCTTCTGATGGTTCTTTGCCTCCTCCAGATGAATTGATATTACGTCTACAGATACCTCCAGAAAGTAGCTGGGATATTGACACTCAGGTAGGACACGAAGATTGGGTTGTGATATCCTGTATGTTTGATTTAAAACTTAGTTATTATGCCTTAAATGCAATGATTACTGCTAGTGGAGTTGCACGTTTTTATCTTAAACCTATGAATAATAGATGGTATATAGCAATCTGGAGGGATGAATCCAACCTGTAAAATCAGAGGGAAGAATTCTTGCCCTAGATTATGGAGAAAAAAGGATAGGTCTAGCTCTATCTGATCCACTTCGTATCCTCGCTAAACCCTTAAAAATAATAGAAAATAAAGGGTTGGATTATATTTTATCTAAAATAGAAGCAGTTGTAAATGAATATGAAGTAAAATTAGTGCTTGTGGGAATGCCCTACGCTATTGAAGGAGGAGATACCTCAAAGACCATTGAAACCCGCAAATTTATGGCTAAATTGGCTGATAATCTTAGTATTCCTATTCAATCTTGGGATGAACGCTATAGCACAGATGAAGCTATAAAAGAATTGATTAAAATGGGTTATGATTGGAAAGAAAGGCGTAAAATTCAGGATGCTATGGCTGCAGCTATGATATTAAAAAGTTATTTGGAAAACCAATGAAACAACTGGATATAATATCTCCCCATCTGGGGATAGTAGTAACATTATCTGTGATTATCATCATCGGAGTAGTTGCACTATATAATATTTATGTTCCAGTTAGTTCAAATGAAATGCTGCTCAAAATAAATCGTGGAGACACGGCTGCTACTATCGCAGAAAAACTGGAACAGAATGGTGTTATCCGCAGTAAATTTCTTTTTCGGACTCTTGCTTCTATGCGAGGCACAGATAAGCATTTAATTGCTGGAACTTACACGCTTGGCGGGAAACATAACCTTTTACAAACCTTAAAAATGCTGGAAGAAGGAAATGTTACTGCTGTAAGAGTGACCATCCCAGAAGGATTTTCTATGTATCAAACGCTACATAGATTAGAAAAGAGTGGTTTAGCTAAATATAAAGACCTCTATAAAGAAGCCACTAATCCGGAATTTGTCTATCAACTTACGGGATTCAAAGTTCCTTCCCTGGAAGGATTTCTTTTTCCTGATACCTATGCTTTTGAACCTGATGTTACGGTGCAGGAAATATTATCAATTATGACCAGCAATTTTTTTAATACTTTAAATAAAGCAGGAATAGACCCTTACGCCATAGATGACTTTTATGATAAATTGATTCTAGCTAGCATTGTAGAAAAAGAAAGCAATTATCCTGAAGAAAGACAACTGGTTGCAGGAGTTATATATAATCGCCTTAGTGCAGGTATGAAACTGGCATCCTGTCCTACTGTGAATTACATTCTGGAACAAAAAGGTATAAAAAAGAAAGTTCTATCTTATGAGGATACCCAAATTCTTTCTCCTTATAATACTTATTTGAATTATGGACTTCCTCCCACACCTATATGTAATCCATCTCTTGCCTCAATTAAAGCTGCACTGAATCCTGCCCGTACAGATTATTATTATTTTGTTTCTGATCGGGATGGAAGAAATGATTTTTCTCGTACGGCTGAAGAGCATTTAGCGAAAGCTAAAAAATACCGCAGAAAAGAATGGGAATAAAAAACCAGTCCTCCGACTGAATTTAAATGGCTGGGATGGAAGGAGTTGAACCCTCACATACGGATCCAGAGTCCGCTGTCCTACCATTAGACGACATCCCAAAAAAATATGGCTGGGCAGGGAGGATTTGAACCCCCGAATGGCGGGACCAAAACCCGCTGCCTTACCTCTTGGCGACTGCCCAAAATTTCTGGCGGAGAGGGTGGGATTTGAACCCACGGTAAGCTTTTGACTCACACACGCTTAGCAGGCGTGCACCTTAAGCCAGCTCGGTCACCTCTCCATAAAATATAATAATAAATTTTTCTGGCGGAGGATGAGGGATTCGAACCCCCATGGGTAAAACCCGGCGGTTTTCAAGACCGCTGCCTTACCAATTAGGACTAATCCTCCCTCACTATTTTTATCAATTTATCTTAAATAGCCAGTTTTGTCAATCAGTTTCTTTTTATATTACTATTTTATCAGTTAAATCACTAGAAATTATTTTAAAGAGCCGTCTCATTCCTTTTTTGTCTTACTGTAGAAAAGTAAAACAGGTAGTTTTCCCCACTTTAGAGTTTATTATTCTATCCCGATAGATTTCGGCTACAGTTTCTGAAGGACTGTGTTCCGCAATAACTATACCTTCAGGATTAAGAAGATTTCTTGAGAATATGAGTTCCAGTGTGGAATTGAGTAACCTTTTATTATAGGGAGGGTCCAAAAAGATTACATCCCATTTCTGCTCTGTATTCCTGAGAAAAGAAAAGACATTCTTTCTCCAGATATGGCAGGATCTACTACATCCTAAATTTTCAACATTTTTTAAGATAACGGTTAAAGCAGGAATAGCAAACTCTACAAAATCTACCCAATTAGCTCCACGGGATAGAGCTTCCAATCCAAAATAACCCGTTCCCGCATAAAGGTCTAATACTCTTTTATCGGTATAATCCTGATAGACACTGAATACCAATTCACGATAAAAGGAAGAAGTGGGACGAGTAGTGCGACCTTCAACCGTTTTAAGTTGACGACCCTTATATTTTCCTGTGATAATGTGCATATCTTTACTTTTTAGCCTTTTTAGCCGAGGAAGAAGAAAGTATATATTTAATAGTCATCTGCACCCAGGCTTTCTCAAAGTCAGGACATTTAATTATTTTAACATCGGCTCTTTGTTTACAATCTTTAACACACCTTTCACAGAGCCGATTAAATTTTTTCTCCTTTTTCCCAGTCATTAAAAGTTAAATTTACCAGCCTGCATCTCCAAAATAATATCCACTAAATCGCTGAGACTAACCTCAGTCAGCTTTTGTTCTTTATTAAATTTAGAAAGTAGTGCCATAAGGAGGTCCTGAATAGTGTATTCAGAAATCTCATTTTCAGGTTCCATCAGATTAAGTTGAGCTTGTTGTTCTATCTCTTCCAGAATCTGGGATAGGATATTAGCATTGTCAATTTCATCAAAGTTAAAATTATCCTCATCTTCTTCTATATATACTTCTGAAGCCAAGGAACCCTCCTGAAGTTTTTTGCGAACCTGGCACATATTTTCAAAACCCTGGTGGTCTAGAATCTTAAAATAAGCTAATTCTTCAGGAGTGAAAAGCTGATCTATGCGGGAGTCATAACGATTATTATAATTATTTAATATACGAGAATGCATATCCTCAATATGTTGCTGGATAGCAGGAGATTTGTTCGTTTGATAGATAAGTTCATAAATAGCTAAAGCTTCATAAAACTGCTGTTGCTCTTCAAAGAGTTTTGCCAGCGTTAGAGTTGGTCTCCAACTTGTATTATTGTTCTTCATACCTTCTTCCTTATCTTATATAAGATGCATAATGATTGAACTATCAATTTATGTCAATGAATACATTACTAGTATAACCAAAATTTAGTTTTTAGTACAAATAATTTTTATTTTTGAGAAAGCGATCCTACATTTTTAAATTCAAGTGATAAAAGCTGAAAACAGGACTTGTAATTAAGCGGACCTTCATTCCAAATTAAAAAGATGGGAGTAAGATATAGGGGAATCTTGTAAGAAAGCTCACTGAGGACATAGATATTCTGTGCTATAATTTCAGAAAGTAAATCTAATTTCCGATAAGTTTTCCGAGGAGTGAACAGATGGATTGATGTGTCCATCTTATCTGTTCTCTTTTGTTCGTGTATAGAGGCATAACTGCTTCGCAGGAGACAGTTTCAAGAGTAGATGAAGATTTAAGTTCCAAAGCATAGTTTAGAAAATGTTTTTCCTCTTCCGGTTTTTTTTATGTTTCATAGAGAAGACCATCTGAAGAATAGCTTATCCATAAAAGTCCTCGTAGCAATTTTACTTGTCGGAGTATTAATTCCAGATTGAAGTTCTGATCAATCACTGAATTGCCCTCATTGATCATTAAATCTAAAGTAGCCCCATTTCTTTTGTTCCTTTTGATTATAAATTAAATAATAGAGTCCGTTCAGAAGATAAAAACCAAAAGGATTTATAGCTTGGGTGCTTGCATCTGTTTCCATCAATCGTGCAAAGATTTGTTTTTCAAAATCAATTAGTTTACCTGAGTCAGGATTTGCCGTAATTTTTACTTTTGGACTGTATAAAGTAGCTGAATCAAAGGTAAAAATTAAGGGAATAGTTTTTCTTTCTCCAGCAGTTAAAGATATATCATAATGTGAGTTATCCAGATGTGTGCTCTTAATTTCTGGAAATAAAATCTCAAAATCGCTGCTTTGTGATAGGTTATTTTCTAAGTTAAAATACATTTTTGCTGGTTTTGACGGTTTTGCAGGGAGAGGTTATTTTCTATGATATCCTCACGAGTCAGGGTAAAAAGATCTATAGGAATGCTATTTTCGGTGAAGGGAGAACCGTTCAAGGAATAGGTTTTTGCCATATTCCACATCAATTTAGTGAAGGTATTGTACCAGTTATTGAGAGAATGATCACGGTATTTTCTCATTGAATTATAGGCATTCACCTAGTTATTTAGGTTCTACCAATATATTGGAGAGGGAGATAATGTCTTTATATTTTTTTGCGATATTTGTATAAAGCTGGTTTTGTGGTGTCTGTCAACGGGGTGAATAGGAACGGGCATAATAGCATTTCAAACTGGGATTGTAGCAGTAAATCAATTCATCAAATTCACTACTATACGCTTTTATCAGATTTTTATAATATACTTTCATTGTGCCCTCCTATGGTTTATTAATGTAGTAATTATATAAAGATTATAAGGAGCTTATGTCCGCTTTCGGACATAAGCTGGACATAAGCTGGACATAAGCTGGACATAAGCTCTTCTTTTAAAGAAAAAAATATCTCCATATATAAGGATGATATTAGGTAATGGTATACATATTTATTGGTAGATATATGTATGGGTGTGTAGATGAAAGGGTATGTAAATAAAAGGGTGTGCAGATGTCCCCATCTGCACAAGCCTCGTAGAGGCTTTCTAGAATATAAAAATTAAGTGCAAGAATTTATACCGCTTTAATAAAACCGGGAATAGAGGAAAACTAGTACCGCATTATGCAAAGAGGGACCTTTTGACCCTATGATGAAAAGGAGGATCTTCATATCATATGAGTGACTTTTTTTGCCATAGGGACGAAGATTTCTATGGTCATCTCATTTTTTTTTGTCAGGTTTTCCCCTGACCTATATATATCAATAGTTAAGAATATAAATTTAAGGAGGTGCCCTATGGTTTAGAAGTTTTCACGGTTATCATCCATAAAATTCTGGAACTCGCTAGAAGTTTACCTATTGTACTGCTACTGAACAAAAAATGGGAAATTCTATCAGACCTGGACATTAAGTGCCTCACATCAATTGAAACAAAACTGATAACTGTTATTCTCATCTGACCATAGTTTCTGCAACAAAGCACAGAGCTATTTATAACCAATGGTCAATGACACAGTAAATATCAGATTTTATAATGTCGTAATCAGATTAAATTTAGACTTTTAATATCGCATTAGGGTCTTAGGCACCCCCAGCCTTTCTGCTTTCGGGCAGAAGGCTGGCTTTTTTATTTATAGAATCTTTTCCAGTTTCTCTCCTATTTCATCAAAATACCACAACTGAACCCGGTATTTTTGTATAGCGTTTTATATCTCAATTTTTAAGGTATTATTTCTAAAAGAAGGTTCTCAGCTAAAAAACCTTTGTTAGGAGTTTTTGTTCTGGATGTATAAGATCAGTTCGTTTAATAGTCGTTACATATGTTTAAGGTTCCATTCCAATTAAGCATAATTTTTTTAATTTCCTCCACATTAACAATAGTTCCTGGAGCGAAATAGTAATTAATATTGCCTAAAACTGTACCAGCATTTTTTTTATATGAAATTTCATTTATCACATTGTTCTCAACATCAAAATAACCCCGCCCTGTAAGTAGCTCTATATCTCCTATGAAATCAATTTTTTTATCGTATTTCAGATGCGACAGAATTGGGGAATGTTTCTCTAATATAATTTTAATATCATTATCATTGTGCTCAGATTTTATTGGGAATGTTTCATTATTCAAAATAGATTCCAACCTAACTTTACCAAAACCATAGCCCTGCTCTCCTCCTAGGGTCAATTCTTCTAGTAGGTTAAAATCATTTAGAAAGACCCCATTATTATCAATTTTTATCTCTTTGCCATTTAACTTAGTACCCTCTTTTATCCAGACACAACCGATAATTTTAGTATTTTGAATTTGTTCATTCTGATCAATAAATATCTCATTTATAAACTCAATTTCGTGTAGACTTTCATCCTTAGCTGTTCCTGAATCTCTATCTATTGCAGTCAGAACTCTACTCCCTATGAATCTCTTCTCAAATTCGGATTTATCTATTACATTATTATTGCCAAAAATTAGTCCTTGTTCGCTGAATTCAGGAATAAATATATTTTGGTTATCATATAAGTAAAAATAGGAAAACCTAAAATTATCTTTGATCTGCATACCAATTTCTCGGTATTCTTTAGTGGGATTATCAACTATGTGTTCAGTTGCGTGTTTTGTTAAAGCCCCCCAGAAATTTCTGCCAATAATGTAGTATCTTGTCGGAATTATAACCGACCCTTTAAATGGGAGATATCCAATATGTAATGGGCTTTTTATAGTGAAAACAACATCAATCCTTTTCCACATTTTTTGAACCTTCTATTTTTGTGTGGTATAAGGCGTAGGTTAAAGTGCGTTCAAGTATTTTTTTGAGAAAAAATAGTTTATCAATGTTTTCAGCTATTTTTTGAAGGTTAACACAAAATTCTTTAAAATTATCGTTAAAAGATTCATTAGTAGAATCCAGTAAATATTTTTTTATTTCCTCTTTATTAAGCAATTTAGTTATACTGGTTCTTATATTTTTATAATTCTTATCTTCAAGCCATAGAAACATTGCATATATCCCATCTTCCTGTAAAATACCCAGAGCTTTTTGAAGGATAGATTTATCTCCATTGTTTCCGATATCCTGTACAGCTTCAATGCAAAGATAATCAAGATTTATCATTTATTTCTTCTCCTTTTGTTGATTTATTACTATTGTTATTAATCTCCAATATCTCGATTCTTCCAAAACCTCGTGTTCCCATTCCTCCTAATCCAAGAAGTTTTAAATATGGGAATGTATTTTCTATTAAATTAATAATGTCGTTTACATTATCTCCTTTACGGCTATCTACGGCTATCTCAAATCCTAATATAGTTCCTCTGGGTATTGCTTCAAAAGTGAATAATGCTCCTTCAACTGCTGTTCCTGTTTTGGGGTCTATTCTCACTGATGTTCTTACCTCTAAATTATCATTAACGATATGAGAAAAAAGTTTACTGGAGACAACCACAATCTTTACCAAAAAATCATTTAGTTTTGGAGGAAATATAATCTCTTTTCCTTTAGCATTATTTTCGATCTCCAATAATAACCAGCCAAGATTAAGTGGATTTGAATTATCAAAACCCTTTATACAATAGGCTTTATCTTCAGCCTTATCAGGAATCTTGAATATTTCCTCTTGGGTGTCTTGTATTTTTCCTAACCAATTTATAAGTAATTCTTTTGTAGTTATCCAAACTGTACCTTGAATTGAAGATACGGGAAAGAAAATTATCTGCCCATCGTAAAACCTCACCATACCCTGTTTGTTTTCATTACCAAAGTAAATCATAATTTTTTCGTCTTCATTATCTTGTTCCGTTTTATTTACTGTTTTATTTACTATAGTGGCAAATTCTCTTATCACACCAGCAAGTGAAGTTCCCGGTATTTTAGGTACATCTGTTGCAGGTTCTCTAACAATTGTGTTGTCAACTCTGCCTAACCTATATCCTCCAGCACCGATATGTATTGGATCAAGAGCTATCCCAAAATATTTTTTAGGTTCGTTCATTTTTGTTTACCTCCCAATTTTTTATTATATGATTGAACAAACTTATAGTATCTAGCAAAAGACCGTTAAAAGCGGAGTTCATAATAAAGTCCTGAATTTCATTTCTTAATTCTATCCAGGTTTCTCCGAATGCATCTTTTACTGTTGCCTCGGTAAACTTTTTGAATACATCCTTTTTACTGTTGTCATTTACATTTCGCCATTCTCTCAATTTGCCCACTAACATTTCTTCAATATAATTAATCTGTGAACTAGAAAGATTATTTACTAAAATAACACCTAGGTCAATTATCTCTAAAATCTGGAAGAAGTAGTATGGCCTATTAGAATATAGTTGATAATCTTTATCAGCTCTTTTTAATTGCTTATAATTTATATGACTTCTGTCGGATGTTCCAAGAAGTAAATCAAAATCAAAATAGCCAGGATATAAAGAATAAAGTTTACCCTTGGATAATGGGACTAAGTGATCAAGATAATATTTTTGATTATCAGGTTTTTTTATTGGGTAAAAACCGTAATATTTATCATCCTTTAAGCCAACTATATTCCACCAAGGATCCATTATCACGGGATTTTTAAAATCTTTACTTTTGAGCATCATTTTCCCTGTATCAAGCAAGACATACAGAGGGAACTTTCTCTTGGTTACCAACAGACTAATACTAAGAGGTAATTTTCCAATGACTTTTTCAAACCTTTCATTATATAATTTGTTTATTGACTCTAGGATTTTTACAGAATCTGAGGCTGGAACAATTAATCTTAGTAATAGAGGAGACTTGGAAATTTCAATTATAGGATAGTAATCTTCTTGCTTCGCATTGCTATTAATTGTTATTAGTGTATTTTTTTCTAACAGATTTATATTAGGCTTATCTTCTTCTGCTATCCAATAAATTCCCTCTTTCAATGCCTCAACAACTGCATTACTACCACAAATATCTTTATATTTAAACTTTTCAAGAGATTCTATTGTGTAAATATCGCCATCCTTTGCATGAAAAATGAGAAGTGTTTTTGGTTCTAAGTTCTTGATTTTAATTATAAAAGGAGAATTATCAATATTGTTTAGTTTAATCTTAGATTTTAAATCTTTATTATTAAAAGAAAATTTGATTCTTTTACTCTTTATGGGATATAATTCAGTTCTTATATTATTTAAAGTTAAATCAAAAAAATCTTCTGTCTCATTCCATATCCTGTATAACCGTGCAGGAGATGGGTTTTGAGTAAAAATATGAGCCGCAAGGATTTCTTTGGTTAAATTATCAGTACCTATACTGTTTTGTATGTTATCCATATGATTATTAAATGAATTATGCGAAATAGTAATATCCTGAAAAAAACTATTCAGGATTATAGCTGAATTATTGATATTATGCGGATTTGATCTATATGAAATAATTACTTTTTCCAATAAATTATAAGCAGTATTTATATCAGGCAGTAAAGGCTGATTTTTATTAATACCCGCATCTTTTAATAATTGAATTGTGCTTTCCTGGATCCCACCATTATTTTTGTTTTTTCTTTCATTGCTAAAAAGCCAATCCTCAAAGCTCTGAGAGTAAATTGTTCCAACCATGGTTCCATCAAGCCATTTATCAAGATCGAAGCTGAAAGTTAACAATGCAATCCGATTGTTAGTGTCAGCAACTTCATCTATCCAAATTGTGTTTTCTCTGTTTTTTGACCATTCATTTACTCTACCTGTGCTTCTTTTCGCACAGATAATGCAACTATCTCTATCTTTAGGTTTTGCCCTTAATCTACAGTCTGGACAGATATCATTTCCTTCCCTATCTTTTTCAATTTGTATATCGGGATTAACTAATATAATATCTTCTTTTTGCCCTTTAACAAACAGTTTTGGAGTCATTTTTGAGATATTTCTCTTCTGAGAAGCAAATTTCAATTCTCCAGAAAGGAGGCTAGTAAGACTTCTGGATGAGTTACTTAATGTAAAAAAGGGCCATATTTCATTATTGCTAATATCATAAATAATATTCAAAGCCTTATCTACACATTCTTTAGCAAGTTTTATTGATTTACTGTTGCCTAAGGCTGGAAATGTGAAATATATTCCATTATTATCTTCATAAATTGCATTTCCAATCGGTATCTTAACTTCAAATTTATGTTTCAATGCATTTTTAATACTTTCAATGATTTTGAATCTAGCATGAATATTGGCAACTTTTTGCCCTTTATTTATAAAACTAATTCCATCCCAGCAGAAACCTAATATATGCCATTTTAATTTTTGTTCACTATGATTTGCACCAAGCGCCATTGCACATAAAGCGGATTTGAAAAGTGTTGCAGTAGAATGTGAATGGTCCCAGAGTGTTACATCGTTTGCTGGAATTCTTGTTTCTCCTAGGGCGTGAGAAAATGTAGTCTTAAGTTTATCAATTAACGATTTTCTGAAGCAAAATATATTATTACATATATCTGAAGTATAATTCTGAAATAATCCTATTAAATCACTTTGCAGATTATCCAGCCTTTTCTGTAAACATTGAAGATCTATAGTTTCCTTAGGAAAACCAAAGGGCGAACTGATTATAGTATTATCTTTTGATTGTTTCCTTCTAACAATTCCTTTGTCTTCAGCAGAATCAAGCCGATCACAAGATTGTAATATTTTGATAATCTTATTTTTATTATTCGTATTATGATGCTCGTTAATTATAGAATATACACTTGAATTGTCATTATTGATTGTAAATTCAAACTTGTTATTCTTTACTAACTTAACAAATTCTTTATTCAAAAAACTATCAATATCACAATGATTAAAATTATCTATATTCTCTGAAGAATTCTTTTTAATAAAGTCAGGATGGCATTTTCCAATATCGTGAAGTAAGGCACCTATTTCGCCAGTTAGAATACTCGTTCTGTTTTGTTTGATTATATTAATCATTTCTTCTCCTATTCTCGTAATTATGCACTATTATTAACAAACTTTGTTTTATAAAGTGTATAGCGATGCGAATAATGTTTTTTTATCTTCAGGATAAACTTCAACTTCGTTTTCCTTTAATTTTTTAATTACCCCAAATCCTGAAGTTTTCTTAGCTGAAAAACCGTATGTATAGAACATCAATTGTAACGCTTTTACTAAAAACTTTAGGTCATTTTGTATATCTTCTTCTTTGAATGCATCTCCTGTAGGATATGGAAAATAAAGTAGATAAAATTCACTCTCGTTTTCGGGTTTTATTACCTCCAAAGATATAGGTCCTCTAGCTGGAGTTCTGGTATCTCTTTTTAGAGGTGTAATTATATCCTTATCTGTTTGTTTCTTAAAAAATGTAGGAAAGAAGTAAAGTCTTCCTTTCAATTGATTTTGTTCTTCTTCCGGTTCTGAGCCAAAAAGTCTTTTGATAATCAAAGGTTTTTCTTGATTCCAATCAACTTTTTCAGCCGCAAACCTTAAATGCCCCTTCCAAGTTGAAGATTTGACAATTGGAAGTAGGGTGAATTTATCCCTGACTATAGGATTTTCAGTTATTTTATTATCCAATATATGAAATTGACCCTCATCCTTGCTTATAAAAGGTTTTTTGAGAGTAAAAGAAATTTTTATTAAAGTTAAGTGTTGGAGAAGATTTTGAAGATCAGAATTTTTAGGATAGAATAGATAATATAGATTATTCTGGTATTTATTCAATAACTTATTTTTCTTTAGGCCAACTTCTAGAATCTGTTTTTCAAACTTATTGTTTAAATTTGCGTTATTTAAATAATAGTCGTGATTTATCATTTCAATTCCTCCAATAATTCTTTACCGGTTTTTTTTTCTTTAAGTTTACAACTTTTTAATTCATCATTTCCATTTGAAAACAATTTATGTTTTAGACTACGCTCAAGCTCATAGTCTTTTTCTATTTTGGATTGTAAAGAACCAACTATATCATTACCATCATAACCCCCAATCCTACATTCCACAATATTTTCATCAATTTTATATCCATGAGAAACAAAAAGTTTTAAACCTTTATCTGAATTACCCATATCACTTTTTCTACTATTTTTATTATCTATTAAGGTTCTTAAAGAATCTCTAAGATGGAATGCTATAGGTAGAAAACCATAATTTTCCCACATTATTCTCCATTGATTCCAATTTTCGGCAAAATCTTTATGACAATGGTTATGTGTCCAGAATTTGTGCTTATCTATGGTATTAAGAATAGCATCATTGAAGTTTAGTTGATATTTATAGAAAAAGAAATCATTAAAATTCGGTGATACATTACATTTTTTAACACTTGACTCTGTAAGATTGATTTTAGTATTACTTATAGGAAGAGTATTTTCAATGATTTTTACTACACCACACCCTTGAGATATACGTGCTCCTAATGCGCCATAATTCTCAATAATATTTAGGGTAGCATTCAATAAATACCATTCATTTTTCCTTATATTTTTCAGTGGTATAAAATTCAATGGAAATGAGTCTGTAGACATAAAACCCTCAACTTTTCTTTTTAAATACTTATTATTATGTTTTTTTCTGGTTCCTATCTCAATTTCAGGAATAATCTGATTAAAATCTACTTCAAGCCTAAACTTTCTTGACCAGCCTGTACAACCAAAAAGCTCGCAAGCATCACAGTGATTTTTTATATTGCATTGTGTTTTTGTTGGGTCGCATGCTGTTAAACCCAAGCCCCTGATTATTGCTTCATACCACCACCGCAAATTGCCAATAATACCAGTTTCTCGCAAGGTTGTATTTTTTTTATTTGCATTTCCTGTCCATATTGGAGTTAAAGTCTTAATTTTTAAAGTATATTTTTCCATTTCTTCTCCATCTTTTAAATCTTATTTTTATCGTTTCCGAAAAATATCCACTACTTTGAACATAATCTTGTATTTGTCGGAATTTTCATAGCTATGTTTCTTCACATAATTTACCGCAGGATTCCGTATTATTAAATTATCTTTTCTAGTTTCTCATCTATTTCATCACAAATTCCTTTTTAGTGGAATATATGAATATATTATTAATTAAGCTCCAATAACATTTTGAACAAACAAAAAGGAAGTACATTAACTATTTTCCCACTTTTAGGATCATTAGCTTTGTATAAGTGCAGTGATTTATGCACCAACAGAAGCCCTCTCTAATAAATATTATGTTCATTTATTTACTCCATATTACTGAAATACATTTTAAGAAAAGATTCAATCTCTTTATTATGATGATTTAAGATTGAAATAACGACATCTTCTCACGATGTAATGTATGCTCAGACTCATCTATCCTCCTTCAGCTTTTTTTTGAAAGCACTTGATAAATAAAACTCAGTGCATTCAAGCAAAGCCTGCATTTCTTTTTTAAACCTTAACATCTTGCCTCCACTTATAAAAAAATTAATTATATAATTAATAATATGACTGCCTCTCTTCTAAATCTGACATTTTTTTAACTCTATCTCTCCATTGCCAAAGGTGCATTGCTTCCCACAATGAATATAGGTGCCCAATTTCAAAATAGCCATCATCTCTGGACTGATATTCTCAACTCTTACTTTCCCTAAAAGACCACCGATGCTCATCTTGCTATCCTGTCTGAAAGAATGACGGGGTTTTTCACTCCAGTAAACCTCACTCTCTGAAACAAGGGTGGAAGATATATCTATATGCTCTGGAATGGGAAGCTCATCACGATTAAAATGATTATTGATAAAACGAATCCTATGGATTAAGCTTTTGGCAAAAGGTTCCCATTGAAAATTGGGCATTAAAGAACCTCCCTCCTTCTGTCTCAAAGGTGTTTTAAACTTAATTTCTACCGCTGAACATTCTTCCGGCTCAAAATCTAATTCTATCAATTTTGGTCTCTTAATCTTTTCGCTAAAACGGGTAAAAAGAGCCCTACCTTCCCTATCTTTTATGCTCTGAAGCTCCATAATATACTCTTTGCCCTGAAGCATCAGCCTTCTACCATTCATCTTGATAATGGAATAAAGCAATTTCTCATAGTGTTCACAAACCCATCCGAAAAATTTGAACCTTGCCTCAATTACCCCAGGTTCACAAAACCGGGCTTGAATAATATAGGGATGATATTGCTCGGAGGTTGAATATTTCTTCTCAAAAAGCACAAAATAGGTGCAATTCTCAAAGTTACATTCGGAACACTCAAGATTCTTTTGATAACAAAAATTACTGCGTAAGACCCTGCCCCAGACCCCTCTGAGTGCTGATGAAAGATCCCTATCTAACTCTATCTTGTCATCCAAAGAAAAAGAAACTTTTAATTCTAAAAATAACATAGTCAATAACCCTAAAGTTAGGATTTTAATTTATGTAAATAATGTCAAGTGAAATATGTATTTTTTAGAATTATTTTAACCCTATTATGTATTGGTATGAAAAGGTCTTCCTTTGCATCAAGCGGTACCAGTTTTCATTTATTCCCGGTATTATTAATGCGGTGTAATTTCTTGTACTTAATATTATATTTTAGAAAGTTTCTGCGAAGCTTGTGCAGATGGGGACATCTGCACACCGGTTTCTTTGCATCAAGCGGTACTAGTTTTCATCTATTCCCGCTATTATTAATGCGGTATAACTTCTTGTACTTAATATTATATTTTAGAAAGCCTCTACGAGGCTTGTGCAGATGGGGACATCTGCACACCCAAAACGGTATGCAAAGGTCCTCCTTGCATCTGGTAAAAATCTCAATCCCCTCAAACGGGTCAATTCAATTCTTACATTGCCAAGTAATTCACACCCTTCTTAACCATTATATCTCCTTATTAACCATAAGCCTTTCCTCAAGCGACTTAATGAAATTATAATATCTCATCAAGTATTTCTTCAGGTTCTCAATGTTGTCGCAAAGTTGACAAAAAGTTGACGAATTTATACCTTCTTCAGAAAACTTACCTGAAGCAATTTCACCACCACGAACACTTTTCTGAAGCGAGAACAAATTATTTTCTAAATCAAATATAAATATATGTCTTTTTTGATTGGAAGCTCCATACAAAATACCACTCTTAAGTGGATGGAAAACATCAGGCGGGCTATCATAATCTTCAAAAGCATCATATCTGGCTAATTCCTCATAAGTCAACTTATATTCTCTTTCTTCAAACTCTTTATACAATGATAGTGATATTATATCTACTGTATCTCTAAAAAATTTAAAGATAACACTATAGGGATTCCTATTTTCTATTCTCAAATCAAATATAATGCTATCGGGGGAATATGGATGGCGAGACAACCATATATCCCCAACAACACTCTGTTTCATCAAATTAACGCCTTTAAAATCGTTGTGTGTGTTAACTTTTTTGGAACTATGATTTGTCATTTTTATCTCCTTGCTCTTACTTTAAACAATCATACATTAATTCTTTGCAAATATACAAGTCTCTGGATAGAGATTTATCAAAGCAATCAAAACAATATATAAATATACTTCTTCACAAAACCATTAATCATTTTGCTTATTTTTTTGCAAATCTCATCTGCTCTGCATCGATTCAAAGAATCTTCACGTATATCCTCAATCAGAGGGTCTATACTTGCAACTATCTTGGCATAGTCCAAGTGTATCGCCACAGCTCCTTTCTCAATAAATCATCTTTCTCCTTGTCCACAGACTACGGCACAGTTGCCAGAACTTCAATAAAACCATAGGGGGCCTTTGACCTTTTGCATTACTATACTTATCTGTTTCATCTTAACCTCTTCATCTTAAACACTTAAATATAATTTCTCATGTAATGCATAAATCACGAGACAACGACCTATCAAGACAATCAAAGTAAAAATTATCATTAAACTGTTTCAAAAAATTATTAACTTTTTTGCCAATTTGCTTATATAGCTCTGTTCTCTTACTTGGATTGACTCTAACCTCATCAACTAACGGTTCAATGTCTGAAACAAGCTGGTTATATTTACCTTCAATTAAAACTAACTCATCATCTAACCAATTATAGTCTCAATCCCCTCAAACGGGTCAATTCAATTCTTACCTCTCGGGCTAATTTAAAAAAAGGAGTGTAAAATGGGTCTCAATCCCCTCAAGCGGGTCAATTCAATTCTTACAATAATTAGGGAAACATTGAAGGCTCAGCTTGAATTAGTCTCAATCCCCTCAAGCGGGTCAATTCAATTCTTACAGCGGCGTTTTCAAGTGATTGTGGAGCAAAGTGTTGCAAGGTCAAAAAAGACAGCGATGGTAAAAGGTGGGTTGAGGGGGTGGGGGGCATATTTTTTGACCTTATTTAACTGATTGAGAGATAATGAGATACAATTTGGACAGTGATTTTGTCCTGAAATGGACTTAATCCCTTCATTTTTAATAACTTGTCTAAGATCGGCTTTGTTCTGACAAATCACGGTCCAAAACTCCATCTTTATTCTTTTAATTTCTTTTTAAGAAATCATATTATAGTTGTCAATGATTATTTTACTTTTCAGAGCCATTTCATCTTAGTCAAAGTATAAAACAACAAAGGATCAAATATGTAATTCATCCCCAAGGGTAATTTTGTCGTTATTCAATTTGTTAGCAGCTAATGAACGGTGTAGTAGATTATAGGGATAATACATAGTTTATATATAAAGATCTGAGGAGTTTGAATAAGTTAGGTGGTGTAATTTTAATATAAAATTCTTTAACTTAGATGATGATAACATTTTCATCTTCAGTGTAGGTTCCGAGGCCGGAGATAACAATGTTTTTGGCACAGTTTTTACAGAGGAGGTAGAAACGGATGCTATCTTCTTCTGGTTTAATAAGTTTATCCAAAGCGGATTTCATTTGTATGTATTGTTTATCGTTTAGCATACATTCAAAAACACTTTTTTGAACACGCTGACCGTAGGTTTTAAGGCATTTTACTACGCGGTAGCGGATTTTATCGGAGACGATATCAAAGCAAACGAGATAGAGACTTTTATCAGAGCTGGATCTATTGATAGCCTGAAGCATAAATTACCTCCAATGAAAAGGAGTATAAAACTCTTTTCCTTCACAATGAATAGCCAGTTTACGAGCTTGAAGCAGAAAGATATCTTTAAGAGATTAGAGTTTTTTAAGTCAATGGGACTTATTCTATTAAATTGGTATGTGAGGTGGAAGGGGAAATCTGACAAAAAATTGAGGGAAAAATAAGAGAGGAGAAATCTTTACATTATAGAAAAGAGGTAGAACTGAGATAAATTTTTGAAAGGGGAAATGTTAAGTGCAGTAATAAGATAATATAATTGAGGTTAAGATTACATAAATAGGTAAATCTTTAAACAGGAAAAACCTGGTGACTTTGCAAGATGGGGACATCTTGCATTTTTTTATCATTCTATTAGGTTTAGCTTAAAAGAAAGGTGTTACCTCCAGATTTGATGATTAATTCTTTTAATTCAAGATTGAGAAGGATAGTGGATAATTTACCAAAGCTATAGCCAGTTTTAAGCAAGAGTTCATCAAAAGAGATTTCGCGTTGTTCTTCCCGAAACAGGTCATAAATTTTTTGTTCATCAGGAGAAATTTCCGGGAAAACTTCCAGTTGTTCCTTTTCTTCTATTTCTATTCCGAGAGCAGAAAGAATATCTTCCGGACAGGTTATGCATTGAGCTCCGTTTTTAATGAGATAGTTAGGACCCTGAGCATTGGGATGATAGATTTCTCCAGGAAGTGCCATCAGGTCATTATTTTGTTCCAGAGCATGTTTAGCTGTAATCATAGCACCACTGGTCATAGAACCTTCTATTACAAAAGTCACGGGAGCCAGAGCAGATATGATGCGATTTCTGGCAGGGAAATTCCAGGATTCCAGTTTAGTGCCAGGTTCGTATTCCGAGACTAAAGCTCCATTGTTTATTATTTCTTTGGCAAGTTCACGATTAGCTGGAGGATAGATATTTTCTACTCCACTGGCAAGAACCGCAATAGTCATAGCACCATTCTGGATAGCAGTGATATGAGAAATGGTATCAATTCCATAAGCCAAGCCACTGATGATAGTAACTCCTTTTTGACAAACGGGAGTGAGCAGTTTGGAGCAGGCATTTTTCCCATAGGCGGTAGGTTTGCGCGTTCCTACAACAGCTAAACATATATTATTTAAAGCTTTGAGAAGGTCACCACGATAGTATAGGATGAGGGGTGGTAAAATGATATTGGTTAAAGCAAAAGGATAATCTTCATCACCATAGAATAGTGCTTTTATCTCATATTGCTCACACAGCTTTGCTATTTGTTCTTCGCGAGGATGAGGAGTAGCAGAAAGAAGTTGTTCTCTAATCTGAGCATCAATGGTTTCATCTTCATAGATGGGGTGCTGTGGATTTCCTACATATTCTTCGGGATGTGGATATTTGCGGACCAGTTCCAGTGCAGTTTTTGGTTTGGAACCGAGTGTTGATTTAAGACAGAGCCAGGCTTTAAGTTTATCTGTCATTTTTATCCAGCATATTGTAGAGCGTCCATTTAAGTTCTTCCAGACCTAGATTACCTACAGAAGAGATAGGGAGTACATCTAACCCATATTCTTTCTGGAATTGCGATTGTAGTTCTACCAGACGGGAGTTTCTTTCTTCTTCCGGGATAGTATCCAGTTTACTTAATACTATTAAGCTGGGTTTTTTATCCAGAAAAGGGTCATAAAGATATAGTTCAGAGCGGAGAGTTCGGAAAGCATTCAGCGGATCAGGAGTATTGATATCAATGAGAAAAAGTAGAACACTAGTTCTTTGGATATGTTGTAAGAATTGATGTCCCAAGCCTTTTCCTTGGTGAGCACCTTCAATGATGCCAGGGATATCAGCCATAACAAAAGATTGATAGTCATTTAAAGGTACTACTCCAAGCATAGGTTCAAGAGTGGTAAATTCATAATCTGCAATCTTTGGTTGGGCAGAGGATAAAACGCTTAGCAGTGTAGATTTTCCAGCATTAGGGTAACCTACTAAACCGACATCAGCCATAAGCTTTAGCACTAATTCCAGAACAATTTCTTTAGTTTTTCGTCCAGGAGTAGCAATACGAGGTGCTTGATTAGTAGCAGTGGCAAAATTGCTGTTTCCTTTTCCACCTCTGCCTCCATTAGCTAATATGATTTCTTCGTTATGAGCAGTTATATCGGCAATCTTGATTCTTTCGCCATTCTCTTTGATCTGGTAAATTTCAGTTCCGAGAGGAAGATGAAGATAGATATTATCGCCACTTAATCCTCTTTTACGAGCATTAGAACCAGGTTTGCCATTTTCAGCATAAAATTTTCTATGGTATTTATAAGCGAGGAGAGTATTAACATTTTCGTCTCCAACAGCGATTACATTACCACCATGACCTCCATTTCCTCCATCAGGTCCCCCACGAGAAATATTTTTTTCTTTGCGGAAACTGATTATACCATCTCCACCATTTCCGGCCTTGATTCTAATTTTTGCGTAATCTATAAACATTAATGAGTGAAGATAATCTCCTTTATTCTAAGATAAATCTCTGCACCAGATTTCTATGGCTCTGCTGGATACGAATAAAATATATACCACTATTCAATTTAAAATTGTGCATACTTCCATTGAAAGAAAACTCTATTTTATCGTCAAGAGGATTTCCTGTATAAAGAGTTCCCAGAAGCTGTCCCCTGAGATTAAACAGTTCTACCTTAACCGGTCTTTTATCCAAACCTGATATAGTTATATTACAAGGACCATAAAAAGGATTATAGGGATTCGGCATTTGACATTGCAGAGCTGGAACCGTTATAGTTTCATCGTTTACTGCGGTTGTATCATACACAACTTCAACTATATCACTTAAATTATCGCTGCAGCGAACAGTGATATATTGAGAGGGATTTGGTATAAGCAGAGAGTAGTGAACAATCTGAGTGTAATCAGGGTTAAGTGTTATTGGTTCCAGAATTTGACCACTGGCTAATTCTACTTCCATAAGAAGCGGGAAATCTTCCTCGTTATCGGTGTAATCAAACTCAAATAGGTGGGTAGTAGAATTATAGGTTAGATTAGTAAGCTGAGGGAGGGTATTCTGGTTTACCTGATAATGATAATTCTGGAAGAATAAAAATCCAGGAGAGGTATAATCTGCTTGAGTGAAGTATGGTTGCTGTTCCAGTAAGCCAAAGTTAACACTTATATTGGTAAATATAAGGGCATTTGAGAGATTGGGCCAATTACCAAAATCCGGGTCATTAATAAGGTCAGACATATTACAAGCCAGGATAAGTTTACCATTAGAAACTGTACTCTGAATATCCCCAATGCGAACAAAGGAAGTAGGCCCAACACCTTCTAAATCAATACCCATTTTATATAAGCCAGGAGAGATGACCGAGGGAATATTGAAGGTGTAAATCATAGCATAGCAAAGTGTATCAATCACAGTTTCGGGATTGAAGATGAATGTAGCAAAAAGATTGTAAGAGGTGATATTATGTACCAGGGGAAAGGCATTAGCAACATTTGCCATAGCAGAATAAAGTTTAGTTTCCGTGGCACCGCACCAGCAATCAGTAAGGTCTAAAGCAGGAATATCAGGGATATCCGAATCTCCAGTGGGGTCAGTTGCTATTTCACCTAACTGAGATAAAGCTGGAGGAAAAACATCAGAAGACAAATAAGGAATGTGCATAAAAACAACTTCTTCACCTTCTAAAGTTACAGGAGTGCGTAAACGATAGTGAAGAGATTGACCAAATTCATAAGGGACAACGGCTTCCATCTGATTTGCTTGAATGGAAGAAGCAGAAGTATACTGCCAATCCGAGCCATTAAGACTATAAAAGCATTGTGTAGCGGTTGAATTGCCTGTCATATCTAACCATCTTAAACGAAGATAGCCATCGGGACAGAGTGAACTATGCGATAAGTTTAAATAGGTGTTGAAATCCTGAGCAGATAACATCACCGTGGCTACGAGTAAAACAAACAATAGGTATTTTGTTTTCATTTTTGGTCTCCTTTAACCTTAAAGTTTGTTTTTTTATATTATATTTAATCTAATTCACAAAACAAATAGTAATTTTGAGGGGTTTTATCCGAGAGTGAATAAGGGTAGGAAATAGGGTTGAGGAGGTCAAGTAAACCACGAGAGAAAAGCTTTTTCTCTTCAGCGTCCACTTAACTATCAGCGAAATAATATCCCCCTTTTTCATTTCTTTCAAAATAATCCTCTATTATGGTTTTAATTATTCAGGAATTTATAGCTGTCAAGATATTTTTGCAATTTTCTTAGATAAATTTATAAAAGAAGAAGGAAATAAGTTTGAGGGAAAATTCAAGGTAAATTGGTGGAGCTAAGGGGATTTGAACCCCTGGCCTGAACATTGCGAACGTTCCGCTCTCCCAGCTGAGCTATAGCCCCACTTAATATTTTATGGATTTTATTTATTAATATTCAATTACTGTATATCTTCAAGAAGTTCTTTTGTCAAGGATAGTTTTGTGCTCACTTCTTCAAAGCGTTTGCGTTCATTTTCCACAACTTCCGGTTTTGCATTAGTGAGAAAAAGAGGATTATCCAGTTTATTTTTAACTGCCTGTTGTTCCCTTTGCAGTTTTTCTACTTGTTTACTCAAGCGTGCTTTTTCAGCTTCCAGGTCAATTATTCCTTTAAGTGGAAGAAAGATTTCCAGATTACGAACCACGGCAGCAATGGAGGCTTTAGGTTTGGATATCTGTCTTCCTAGTTCTATATTTTCTACTTTTGCCAGTCTACTGAAATAAGTGGTATAGCGTTCAATTAGGTCTTTTTGTCGTTCTTCTCCTACTCTAATGACCAGAGAAATAGGAGTGCCAGGATTGAGATTGAGTTCTTTCCTTAGATTACGAACTGCAGTGATAGCTTCTTGCATAAAGGACATATCATCGGCAATCTCAGGGTCAATCATTGTTTCATCGCAGGAAGGGAAAGCAGCAATGATGAGAGCTTCTTCGGGTTGAGGAAACACTTTTTTAATGTTTTGCCAGATTTCCTCGGTAATAAAAGGCATAATAGGGTGGAGTAGACGCATAGAGTTTTGCATAACATCAAGCAGAATGAAAAGAGTAGTGCTACGGGAGAGAGAGTCATTGGATTTTAGACGGTCTTTAGAAAGTTCTATATACCAGGAGCAGAATTCATCCCAGAGGAATTGAAATATGATTTGAGCAGCATCGTTAAATCTTAGATTTTGATAGAATTCAGCAGTATCACGAATAGTTTCATTTAAACGAGAATAAATCCAGAGATCTGCAAGTTCCATCTGAAGTTCATCTTTTCCTGGTAGTTTTTCACCTTCTTTAACATTCATCATTATAAAGCGATAGGCATTCCAAATTTTATTGGCAAAATTGCGTCCAGTTTCCAGAATGGATTCACTAAAAATTACATCGGCACCTTTCGGTGTGCCAAAAACCATAGAAAAACGGAGTGCATCTGCTCCAACTCTATCAATAATATCAATTGGATCAGGAGAATTCCCCAGAGATTTACTCATTTTTATCCCGTATTCATCTCTAACAATTCCATGCAGAAGAACCGTTTGAAATGGTATGATATCAACAAAGTGCAAGGTGCTCATAATCATACGGGCAACCCAGAGATAAATAATTTCAGGAGCGGTGATTAATACTTGAGTAGGTAGGTAGCGTTTTAAATCTTCTGTTTCGTCAGGCCAGCCCAAAGTGGAGAAGGGCCAAATCCAACTAGAGAACCAGGTGTCCAGAACATCTTCGTCCTGATGAAAAGAATTGCTGCCACATTGAGGACAGATAGTAGGCATTTCTTTGGCTACTATCATTTTACCACAAGAATCACAATAGTAGACCGGAATCCTGTGTCCCCACCAGATTTGTCGAGAAATACACCAATCGCGTATATTAAGCATCCAGTGCATATAGACCTTAGTCCAGCGTTCTGGTTGAAAGCGGATTTCACCTTTTTCTACTACTTCAATAGCAGGTCCTGCAAGTGGCTCCATTTTTACAAACCACTGGTCAGAAAGATAGGGTTCTACAACCGTGTCACAACGATAGCAATGCCCAACAGAATGGGTGTAGGGTTCTATTTTTTCCAGTAAATCCTGCTGAGTTAATAATTCCACTACTTTTTCACGACAGGCAAAACGGTCTAATCCAACAAATTCTTTGCCCGCAGCAGAATTCATAACTGCCTGTTCATCCATTACCAGGATTTGAGGCAAATTATGGCGTTGACCTATTTCAAAATCGTTAGGGTCATGAGCAGGAGTGACCTTAACGCAGCCAGTTCCAAATTCCATATCTACATATTCATCTTCAAGGATAGGGATTTTTCTACTAGTTAAGGGAAGCTCTACCTCTTTTCCTACCAAGTGTTTATAGCGTTTATCACGAGGATTAACCGCTACAGCTGTATCACCTAACATTGTTTCAGGACGTGTTGTGGCAACTACAACAAATCCACTTTCATCAACTAAAGGATAACGGATATACCATAAATTACCATTTTCTTCACTGTATTCCACTTCATCATTAGCGAGAGCAGTCTCACAACGTGGACACCAATTGATGATATATTTTCCTTTATAGATTAAACCTTCATCATAAAGGCGGATAAAGACTTCTTTAACCGCACGAGATAGCATATCATCCATAGTAAAACGCAGACGAGACCAATCGCAAGAAGCACCGAGCATTTTGAGTTGATCTATGATGAGTCCACCTTTTTCTTCTTTCCATTTCCAGATCAGTTCCAGCATCTTTTCTCTTCCAATTTCCTGCCGTGTTTTTCCTTCTTTGGCAAGTTCTTTTTCTACCATATTTTGTGTGGCGATTCCAGCGTGGTCAACTCCAGGTAACCAGAGAGTTGGTTCTCCCAACATTCTATGATAGCGAATCACAATATCCTGCAGAGTATTATTCAAGACATGACCCATATGAAGGATTCCTGTAACATTTGGAGGTGGCATCAACACCGTAAATGGAGGTTTTGAGGTGTCTCCTTCGGGCTGAAAATACTCATTTTTTTCCCAAAATTCATACCATTTCTTTTCTATTTGTTGAGGTTCATAGGTCTTACTGATTTCCATTAATATCCTCTATTATTTACCAAATCCTTTATATTTTATTACCTAAAATAGATAAATCAGCTCTATGTCAAGCAAATAAACTATCTTAAAGCGATGTCTTTCCTCTATATAACACTTTAGCAGAGATTAAGTATAGCTGATGTCCCATTTCGGACATAAGCTGGACATAAGCTGGACATAAGTTGGACATAAGCTGGACATCTTCTTTAGGGAAGGAAGCATTTAAAAATCCAGGGGTGTAAATCTGATGATGTAGAGCATAAAAGGATTCAATACTTCAGGAAGGGAATAGAATAATTGCAAGTTATCATATTGGGATTAGATATAATAGATTTATTTTTTGATTTTCAGGGAATGCAATTTTGGTTTTTAAATTTTGGGAAAGAGAGGAGTTTAATACCCTGTCTCTGCGAGACACCCCTTTATTAAAGGGGAATATAATACCCCGTCCTTACAGGACACCCCTTTATGAAAGGGGAATAAAATACCCCGTCTCTACGAGACACCCCTTTATGAAAGGGGAATATAATACCCCGTCTCTGCGAGACACCCCTTTATGAAAGGGGAATATAATACCCCGTCTCTGCGAGACACCCCTTTATGAAAGGGGAATAACACATCTGGATATTTTAAATAATTTATTGTCTATTTATTTTACTCTTCTGGATTTACAATAATAATAACTAATTATTTATGAAGTAATCAAGCTCTATTTTATCAATCTGAGCGCTAGTAGTAAAATGTAAATCTATATAAGTTTACATCTGATTTTCCAGAATAATTTTGGGCAAAAGGAAAGCTTGCACTAAGAGTAGTTACAGTTCCTAGTAGCGAGAATACAACTAAATATCTTCAGAATAGTTACAAGCGAAAATCTGCTGTGACAGTGACAGATATACTTTTAGTGCGGGTATTGGTTCTATAGAAACCATAGTCAGAAACTTCGGTAGAATAAGGTTCTGTAATCTGGAAGACTCCTGTCCGTGCATAGATAAGTTTTCCCAGATGAGTTTTGGAGGCAGAACTAATTTCTTTTGCCCGTGCATAAGCATCTTCTGTAGCAGCACCTATCATTTCTTTTTTCAAGTCAGGTAGTTTTGAATAGAGATATTCCAGATTAGATTGGATTAATATGATAGAACGTTGGGCAAAGAATTGGGGGTCAAGAGCGATTGATTCTACGGTAGGGATATCCTTACTGAGGATATAGAGTGTTTGATTAACATTATAACCGGTAATATTTCCGCTGTTATCATAGACGGGAGAACTGGTAGGTGGTTGAATATCAATATCTTTTTCGGCAATGCCTTTTCCCAGCAGCAATTTTTTGAATTCATTCACATCCTTATTTAATGTGGTATAAGCATTCATCAGTCCGCCAAGATCTGTGTTTTTTTGCATAGACAGAGTCCACTTTGCCATATCACTTTCAAAGGTTTTACTGGCATAACCGACCACATGTAGAGAAGAAGATTGTCTGCTTTGCTGGAAGAAATAGCCGAAAACTGCCATACCTAAAATAAAGCAAGTGCCAGCTATAATCCATCCTCGTTGAGGGGACTTATGTTTTCCAGCAATTTCCCAGATAATCATTAACACGACTACTATTAGTGCTATCCATAAGGGATTAAAGCTCATTTTATCCTCCTGAGCGAAATTTATTTAATAAAATAAGGTGCAAATTTATCTTTAGCATCAATATCAACTGTCCTGTTCTTTCCATCAAAAGAAAAGTGCAAGTTCAGATTTTGAATGGTTTCAGGCAGGAGTTTAGTTGCCAGTTCGGGCCATTCAATAAGAATGATACCTTTATCTATGAAATCAGTTATTCCTAATTCCCAGAATTCTTGTTCATTTTTCAGGCGATAAAGATCAAGATGATATAGGGGAAATTTAGAACCTTGGTATTGATTTAATAAAATAAAAGAAGGACTGGTAACAAAATCAGGAACTCCTAAAGCTTTTGCTAAGGCAGCGGCAAAGAATGTTTTACCAGAACCAAGATTTCCATAAAGGCAGATTAAGTCACCTGCATCCAATATAGGTGCAAGAAATTCAGCTAATTTAAAAGTATCCTGCTTACTTTTTAGTTTTATACTAGAAGACATAGTCATAGGCATTCAACCAAGATTCAAAACTAAGTATAGGTAAAAGAAAAAGTCCCAAAAGCTGCCAGCACAAATGTATTTGCAACTTGCATCTTTTGGGACGATATACATATTGCACAATCCTAAATCCAATTAAAAGAATTTTGCTAGTTATGTCAACTAAATTTTAAGGTGTTTTGGACGGCAAGTAGCTATAGGTAAAATCATTTCTTCCATAGAGACTCCACCATGCTGGAAAGTGCCATTATACTGTTTTTGATATTGATGATAAGCATTAGGATAGACGAAATAATAATCATCCCGAGCAAAGATATAGTTATCTACAATACTTTTACTTGGGAGTCCGAATTCAGAAGGTTTTTTCAAAAAGATGGCATGTCGTTCATTAGCGCTAAGATTTTTTCCTACTTTATAACGAACTGTAACAGAGGTATCTTTATCACCTATAACTTGAGTAGCGCGATTTACTTTAATTGAGCCATGGTCTGTAGTAATAATACATATGGCATTTTGTTCCGCAATAAGTTTAAGTGCTTCATAGAGTGCAGAATGTAAGAACCAGTGTTTTGTGAAAGCACGCAAACCTTCTTCATTGGGAATAGTTTCTTGCAATATCTGATCGCGAGATCTATGATGAGCTAAAAGGTCAAGAAAGTTATATACTAATACAATCAGGTTTTCTTTATTCCAGGTTTCAATTTTTCGGAGAACGAAATTACCTTCTTCCATATTAAATATTTTCACATATTTAGAAGATGGATTTAGATTGAAACCCAGTTCAGCGATATGTTCATCTAAAAGTTGATGCTCGTTTCTATTGCGAGAGCTGTCCATTTCTCCAGATATACTCCAATATTCGGGAAAATGTTTTGCTATTTCCATAGGAAGCATTCCACTGAAAATTGCATTACGACTGTAAGGAGTGGCAGTAGGGAGTATGGAATAATAAAGGTCCATCTCTTCATCAAATAGTTCTTGGATATAGGGTTGAATAGCCAGATATTGGTCTAAGCGCATACAATCTATAATAATGAAATAGATAGGTATATGCAGGTCAAAATGAGGTGCAATATACTGAGAAATAACATCAAAAGACATATTAGGTCTTTCATCAGAGCGTAGCCAGTTACGATAGTTTCGTTCAATATAGTTAGTAAATTCACTATTGCAATTTCTTTTTTCCAGAAAATGAGTTTGCCGTAAGCCCTCATCATTTATTTCATCTATCTGGATTTCCCATTGAGACATTTCTTTATAGATATTAGCCCATTCATTCCATCCTGGGTTATCAAATAGATTCTGATTAAGTTGAGCGATGAAACTACTGTATTGTTCTCCGATTTGATTTGCTCTTATTTCATCCGCCTGGAATATCTTTTTGATAGCCATAATAATCTGATTTGGATTGATAGGTTTGATAAGGTAGTCAGCGATTTGAGAGGCGATTGCCTTATCCATTAAACCTTCTTCTTCACTTTTAGTAACCATAATAATAGGAAGTGAAGAATTGATACGTTTAATTTCCTGCAGGGTGGTTAAGCCATCTAACCCGGGCATCATTTCATCCAGGATTACCATATCATATTTATTTTCCAGCACCTTTTCAATAGCATCATTGCCATTATTACAGGTGTCAACATCGTAGTTTCGTTCTTCTAAAAAGAACACGAATGATTTGAGAAGTTCTATTTCATCATCCACCCAGAGGATTTTTATTTGTTTATTGTGTTTCAAGTGGATTCCTCCTTTTTTAATTCCGATTCAAACTGGCGTTCTCTTTTCTGGACCACTTTTTTAATTTGATTTGGTTCCATATCTTGAAAGTATAGTGCCAGTTTGTAATCCAGCTCTGTGCGAGAGCAGTTAAAGATACTGGTCATTCTTTCCAGATACTGATCAACTAATATCTTTTTCTGGTCAATTTTTTCCTCTTTTTCGTTGGCTTTTAATTCTTGAATATATTTACGCAGCTCGTTAGCAGGTTTCTCTTGAGCAATCGTTAACCATTCATCTTTTATATCCCAATCACTCTTATTTACCATAGGATATATCATTTGTAATCGGTCATAGCCTATTTCCTTGACTGTAGCTTCATCCACATCCATATCATCAATAAAGAGGTCAAAGATTTTGACTAATTTTCCCGCTAAAGTAGCGCTTAGACTATACTCTGCTTCAATAAAATCTTTAAAATTATCATAACCCTTTTTACGGAATAGTTTGCTGCGTTTAATTTCTGAAAGCAGCTCTCCTAAACTGATAAAATTCTCTTCCAAACTATTTTTTAGATTGGCTATAGCAGCAAACTTCTCGTCGGCGGTCATTGTCTCAACTTGTTTATTTTCAGTATTCATTATTATGTATCCTTATTCTTCTTTATTTATAGGGTAATATACATTATTTTCATCGGGGAAAACTTTTTCTCGTACTTCCGCACAATATTGGTTTAAAGCATCAACTATAACTTTATCCAGTGAGGCATAGATTTTCACAAACTTGGGCACTATATCTGAATAACCGAGTAAGTCATTGATTACCAGCACCTGTCCATCTACGAATCTACCTGCTCCAATACCGATAACAGGGATATTTAAAGTGTTGGCTATATCTTTTCCTAGTGCTTCTGGAACACCTTCTAATACAAGCATAAAAGCACCTGTTTCTTCTAGGGCAACAGCCTGTTTCAACAAACGGCTATAAGCTTGAGGAGTTTTCCCCTGCACTTTATAGCCACCAAATATACGAATACTTTGAGGTGTTAGACCAATATGAGCACAAACAGGTATCTGACAATCCAGGATAGCAGAGATAGCTGCAAGTCTTGATTCAGAACCTCCTTCTAGTTTGACAGCATCTGCTCCTCCTTCCACTATAAGTTTTGCGGCATTAATTTTAGTTTGTTCCAGATTAAGGTGATAACTCATATAGGGCATATCACTTATGATGAAAGAATTAGGGGCACCTCTTCTCACGGCAGTTGTATGATGAATCATATCTTCTATAGTTACAGATAGGGTGTTTTCATAGCCTAAAACTACCATTCCTAGACTATCTCCAACCAGGATAAGGTCTATATCACTGGTTTGTACGCATCTTGCCATAGCATAGTCATAGGCAGTTACCATACAGATTTTTTTCCCTTCAGATTTCATTTTCTTGAAGTGATTAGAAGTATATTTATTAATAACTGTTTCATTCATTGTTTATTAATCCTTTCTATATAATCATGTGTGAGTTTAAACTTAATCCCGTTCATTAAGGCTTCCTGCATCTCCTTCATATTCTGGTAATTCTTGCTGCTGTCTTCTATCATCATCATCCTGGTAATCACCTACATATTTTCCCTGATTAATAGCCATATTATAAAGGATAGTTCCATTGCTATACCATCCAAAAAACCAACCATGGAGTTTACCTTGACGATAATTAGTACTCAGTTGAGGAGTTCCATTAGGATACCATATATACATAGGACCATACCTAATTCCTTCATAGAAACTTACCACTCTAGCAAGTTTCTCATTATCATATCTTTCATAAGCTATTCCAGTGAAGGGAATATCATCTTTTAAAAAGAGACTATCTTTTATTGTCAATTCATCAAAAGATATGGCATTAGGAGGTAATACATAATTCTTTAGTAAGTTATATTCTTCAAAGTTATCTTGAGATAAGAGTAAAGAGCAGCTCATACTGAAAATCATTATAAGGAGAATTTTCACCATAGCTTCTCTTATCCCAGCTAAATAACGATATTTTTTATTATTATTGAATTTTCTTTTAATCACCATAATAATTTTATCTTCATAATAGTCAAGAATGTTTATCTATATATAAATTAAGGCAAAATCAGGTTATAGCAATATCAGTATCATATTAATGTGCTAGTAGTTAAAATTGCACTTCTCCAGGTTCCTTAATATACTTTATTTCACCTTCTGCATTCAAATCCCGACAGGGACCTGGTTCAATTTCACCACTATCTGTATATCCTCTCTTTTCCCAGAAGCCAGGTATATAATATTCCATCAGCTCAATCTTTACTACAGATTTAGCTGATTTATATCCCCAGAGATATGGTATAAAAGCTCGGACAGGACCGCCATAATCTTCGGTAAGATATTCTTTATTAAAACTATATGCAAGCATAGACTTTTCTTTTAAAGCTATTTCTAGTGGGATAGAAGTGTCATATATTTCACCCACTGACCAGAATCTTAGATATTTACAGGTAGGTAGCATTTCTACTATACCTAACATAGTGGAAAGTGCTATTCCAGTCCAAAGTCCTTCTACTGACCAGCGAGTTACACTAGTTAATCTTCCTCGCACTTCTTTTTGAGGTAGCTTAAGAAGTTCTTGCCAGGTAAATTGTTGAGGATTAACACAGTTTCCGATAACACTAACTACCCATTTATCTCTTTCTAAAGAGCCAGGATGTCCTTCTGCCCAGAAAATGGGAGTGTTTAAATCAGCAAGGGTTTTCAAGATTAAATCCTTTTTATATTATTAGTCCTTAATAAACAAATTATCTATGATATCTGTAGGTAAAATGGAGGCAGTAGCACGTTTCTTTGCCAGTTTTTCTGCAGTTGCGCCCAAGAGATAAGAAGCATTGATAGCAGCTTCAGTGATAGACAAACCTTGTGCCAAAAAGGAAATAATAATTCCAGATAAAACATCTCCACTTCCGCCTGTTGCCAATCCATCATTACCGGTGATATTAACCCAAGTTTCTTCTTTATTACAAAATATGCTGAAATGACTTTTCAGCAAAACTTGAGCTTGATATTTATTCACAAAAGCTCTTAGTTCTCGTAAACAATCCTCTTGTAATTCGCTTTTTTCTATTTTTGCCAGACGGATAAATTCTCCCCAATGCGGTGTAATTAAAACATTAGGTTTGGCTAAATATTGGTATAAATCAGGATGTTCTGCTAAGATATTTAATCCATCCGCATCAATCAGCAGAGGTAAATCAACATACTTCAGAGTTATTTCCAGCAGTTTATAGGCAAATTCATCTTTGCCCAATCCAGGACCTATTAATACTGCCGTAGCATTGGAGAGGATATCTTGTAAAGCTTGTTCATCGGGTAAATTATCTTCAAGATTCTCTGGTATAGGTAGATATAGAGCTTCAGTTAGTTTAATTGAATAGATAGGTATCAATTTATTGCGATAGAGGACAAAGGCATAACCACATCCAGCTCTTAAAGCAGCTCTTGCTGCCATAATAGAAGCTCCGGTATAGCCTGAAATTCCGCCAAAAATATAGACTTTACCATAGTCATTTTTATGATAGGTGGATATACGTATGGGAGGGAAGAAATCCCGTTCGGTAAAGAGTCGCACATAATTATTTTCATTTCCATAGAATAAGGCTGGTATCCCAATATCAACTATATACAGCTTTCCACAGATTTCTCTACCCATTCCCAGGATATGTCCTAACTTCAGATTGGCTATACATAAGGTAGTGTCAACCCAGATTGCCATTTCGGTTTCACCCGTATCAGCATTCAAACCAGAAGGTATATCTAAGGCAACTTTGAACTCGGCAAAAGCACTGATATAAAAGAATAACTCCTTTAACCAGGGTTCTAATTCACCTTTAAATCCAATTCCGAAGATGGCATCTACAATCATACTATGCATTGAGACCATTTCCTTCAACCAATCCAGATGTTTATCGGATTTAACTTTATGTACTTTTATTCCCAGTGTTTGGCATATAGCAAAATTTGCCTTAGTTTCAGGGCTAAGATTACCAAGCTGGATATTAACCAGAGTTACGGCATATCCATAATGATGCAGCCAGCGAGCCAGTACTGCACCATCACCCCCATTATTTCCATTTCCGCAAAGGATGAGAACCCCGCTTTGCATTTGAGCAGAAAATTCCCGAACTAATAAATCTGCACAACCTTTACCTGCAGTTTCCATAAGCATTCTTGAAGATAGATGACACTCCTTTATGGTTCTGCTATCTAATTCCCTCATTTGTTCGGAAGAAAGTAAATATTTCATTTTTTCTCCTCCTCTTGTTCGGCGATATTTAATCGGATTTCTATAGTTGTTCCTTCATTGATTGTGCTGGCTAGCACTTTAATCACACCTTGGTGGAATTCTTCAATGATACGTTTTGCTAAACTTAATCCCAGCCCCCAGCCCCGAGTTTTTGTAGTTATTCCTGGTTCAAATATTTTTTTCCATTGAGAGTGAGGAATACCCTTACCTTCATCTCTAATATGAATAAAGACATATTTATTGTTATGAGTTGCAGTGATCAAGATATTGCCACCTTTCTGCGACATTGCGTCTATACAATTCTTGATCAAGTTTTCCATAGCCCAGGTGAAAAGTTCGGTATCCAACATAACTTTTACTCCCTGGATTTTAGATATCAGATGGATATCCATTTTTGATCCCAGATGTGGAAGGCGGTCTTTAAAATAAGAAACTGTTTGTTGTAGAATGGTATGTAATTCGGTAGGCATAAGTTTTATTTGAGACCCTACCTTTCCAAAACGAGAAGCAATGTTTTTAAGTTGATTTAAATCAGTAGTCATATAATCTACAATCTTACTCAATTCTGGACCGGAAATTCCATTTTCAGGAGCTTCTTTTATCAAATCTATCCATCCCATAAGAGAAGTTATAGGTGTGCCAAATTGATGTGCAGTTTCTTTAGCTAAGCCAATCCATAGAGTATCCTTTTCGGTTCTATTCAAGAGGAACAATCCATAACTGCTAAAACCTACTAATAATAGAGCCAGCGCTAATTCCAGAAAGACCAGATATCTAATTCTGGGTAGATATTTAGGAGCGCTAAAATAGATGTAGCCTAATTGGTCTGAATTATCGCCTAAGTAAACTTCATACATATCTTTCATTGTCTTTTGCAGTTGTGATTGTTCTTCGGGCTCTATTTCTTCCCAAGTTTTATCTTCCGGGACTTCAACATTACGCCAGTATAGAGGTTTTTTATTCCGATCTGTAACTACCACCGAATAATCTATATCCTTAAGAAATTCTTGGAGAGATAAAGGACGCGCGATATAGACATAATTAACTACTTTGTCACCTGATTTTAATTCTATACGGTCCATAGATTTCATTTTATTTTGCAGAATTTGTTTGGACTGCTCGGAAAGGCTACTATAGGTGCTATCCGGTGAAACTCCTATTTGATTCCAGAGTTGTGGTTCTAAATCTGTATCGGTAATAATAACAGGAATAGGATTTTTTTGGGGAAATTCAAAAAGCATATAGTTGACGATAGCTTCCTGAAAATCTTCTCTATTCAAAGCCTCAAAGGTCTTGGAAGTTATTTCTGCTAACATTAAAGCATATTTTTCGGATTGACGCAGATAGTTGTTTGTATAGGCGATGTATTTTGCAAAGATGCGTGGAACATATTCCTGCTCTTTTTTTGCATTACGAATGAGAATCTGGCTATAAATAGCAATAGCAACAAATAGGATCAGACTGCTAAAAATTAAGTATAATCGCAGTAACTGGAAATTATTTCTCTTTCTTGGAGAGTTCCCAGAAAGAGTCGAGTTCTTCAAGCGATGCTTCATTGATATTTTCTCCGTTTTGACGATATTGTTCCTCTATAAACTGGAATCGTTTAGAGAACTTACGAGCTGTCTCCTTCAACGCGGTTTCCGCATCAATATGCAATTTACGAGCAAGATTGACTATAGTAAACAGTAAATCACCCAGTTCTTCTTTGATGCGCATCTGGTCATTCGTCTCTAAAGCTGATTTTAGCTCTTTATTTTCCTCGTCAATCTTTTCTAGAATAGGTGGTACGGCATCCCAATCAAAGCCCACCGATGCAGCTTTTTCCTGCATCCTTTGAGCATAGATTAACGCAGGTAAGGCTCGCGGTATGCCTTCCAGAACACTTTTTCTTTCCTGCTTTTCAGCTTTTTTTAGTCGTTCCCAATTTTTCTTCACCGTGTCAGCGTCATTTAGATCCATATCACCAAAGACATGAGGATGACGGCGAACAAGTTTATTGTTTATATGGTTCAAAACATCAACTATATTAAATGCTCCTGCTTCTGAGGCAAGTTGTGCTTGCATCACAATGTGTAATAAGAGGTCACCCAATTCCTCCATTAATGCTGGATTATCTCCATCTTCTATGGCTTCTACTACTTCATACAGCTCTTCAATCATATTGGGAATTAAGCTTTGTGGTGTTTGCTTAAGATCCCAGGGACAGCCTGAAACGGGATCTCTAAGTTGAGTAATAATATCTACTAATTTTTGGAACTCTTTCATTGTTCCTCACTCTGCGCTTTATTTTTGGCTAATCTATACATAAAAGCTAAAGTTATCCAGAATACGAGGCTTACAGAAAACTGCTGGATAAAGATATCAGTTAAGCAGGCAAATAGCAATGCTAAGACGCCGATGAAAATTATTGTATTAAAATCATCATTTTGTCTTTTAACTAATTGTAAATAGTATTTTCTGATTGTGGCACCTATAATGTAAAAATAACTTAAAAAACCGAATATTCCCAGCTCTATCCAAATCTTGAGAAAAAGATTATGAGGATGCACTACATAAAGAAAATCTAAAGGCACAATTGCTGCATACCATTGTTTCCAGACATCAATTCCCATACCAAACCAGGGAACCAATTTAATCTGTTTTATGGCATAATACCAGGCAATAAATCTAAGGATTATAGATAAATCAAAGGTTAATCCTACATTTATTCTGGAAGCCATTGAAGAGGGAATGATTAAGGGAATAAGAAGAAGTATAAGCATTCCCACATAGCGCATCTTTTTAACCATAATAATAATTAGTATAAGGCCAAACAATACCGCTAAAAGAGCCATACGTGTGTAGGTGTAGAACATACCCAGCAGTATAACAATTGCGCCAGTAAACCATAAATATTTATACTTACTCTTATCATCAATTCCTAAAGCAATGGAAAAGAAAAATGATAGAATGTAAAATCCATTAATTGTCATTGCTGTAATCCACAGTGAACCTAGACGCTGTTCTGGATGAGATAATGCCATAAAGAGACCATTTATGCTCAGTAATATTCCAATTATTACAATAGATTTTGTCCAGAGTACAAAATCTTCTTTTTTCACTCTTGTATTTCCTATTAAGATGAAAAGCAATAAGGGAACTATTGCAGTAGCAGCAAAATATTGAGTGGAATAATAGAATTCACGAGCTCGCATTAATCCATAGCAAGAGGTTATTAAGAGTATAATCAGAGCAACGGGATAAGGTATAACCAATGAATGTGAATGTTGATATTCAAATATAAGAGAGATAAATAGGATAATCAATACACAATAGAAGATTTTTGGTAGAGGTTTTATAAAAAAAAGAGAACATAATAACAAGCTATTTTTTACGCTGAAGCCAAAAATTAGAGATATCACTAACCATACCAGAAAGGCAAGACCAATTAAACCTATCTGCTCTATCTGCAAATATTGCAGAGAAATAGCTACAGCTAGAACAGCCAAAGCAGCAAGAAGATAAATAGATTTTTCAGCCACTAACTTTAGTATATTCATTGTATCCAATTAGATTTCTTTCTTTATCTCCTGCCAGCGTTCTTTATTCAGTTCTAGAGCGTTTTTTATAAGAACAATGATAATGGACACTACTAGAGCCAAAGCAAAAGCAATTATACACATCACTGCTCTTTTTGGTCTAACTCTCAAACCCGCTTCTCTTGGAGTATCCAATATGTCCAGAGTTGGCAGGTCTTTTAATTCTTCAAGTTTAGCTGCTTCATATTGGGGGTAAAGATATTCATAGACCTTGGATTTAATTTCCAGGTTCATTTGCAATTGAGCAAATTGAGTGCTAAGATTGGGAAGAGAACTAATATCAATTAGATATCTTGGTTTTAGAGCTGTTCCACCTGCTTCCAATTGCTTTATCTGTTTTGCTAAAGCTTCGCTGCGGTTTTTTAGTTCTATAACAATAGGAGAATTCTCGGCATAGTTCTTTTTAGCCAATTCCAGCTCTATATCAGTACTCATTTTGGAAGCAATGATATCGGAGTAGGATTTAATTAAAGAAGCAGTCTGAACTTCAATATCAATAGCGTTGTGCTTTTCCTGAAAATTTTTCACTGCTAGGAGAAGAGAATCAATCTCGGCACGAGTATCATTTACTCTTGCTTCCAAAAACTCCCGGTTCATTTTTCCACGAGTAATCTTTTCTTCTCTATTATAGATTTCCAGTTGCTGTAGGTAATAATTCACTAGATCACGAGAGAGTTTTTTGTCTTTCGTTTCAGCGCTAACTGTTACCAATCCAGTTTCTGGGTCACTACCTATTTTCATTGTCTTTTTATGCAGCAGGTTTAGAGCATTGTCCATCGCTTTAAGAGTATCTTTATCAGTTATATTATAGTAATCTATAAGATCAAAGTGGCGAATCACCTTTTCTGAGAATTGTCTGGAATTCATAGCTGTTACGGCATTAATGGCATTCTGAGTGGTAGAAGTTTCCAGAAGACCGGCGGTCAAACCACTTAAGTCCCCTAAGTTTATAGGAAGGGAACCTGGTTGATCTCCGATAACATAGAAAGTGGCAGTTGAACTCCAGATTTGAGGTGTGACCAGACTGTAAATAACTGCAGCTACACTTACTACCGCGACAAAAATAATAATAAACTTTCGGTTGAGGATAATCAACCTTATTAGTTCAAAGAAGTCAAATTCCCGTTTTTCCATAATTCCTTACTTAGCCTCACAACAGTTGCTTTTCGTTTAAAATATTTATAGTCATCAATTACCGTTCCTCACCTGAATCAGTAATATCAGGTACATAATATTCTTTTAAAACCTCAGGACACCGAATATTGCCCTCTTTATTCTGATAGGTTTCCCATAAAGCAATCATCAAACGAGGAGTAGCAACTCCGGAGCCATTGAGAGTATGTAGATATCCAATTTTACCTTGAGTATCCCTATAGCGTATATTAGCTCTACGAGCCTGAAAATCTTCAAAATTACTTATGGAAGATACTTCAAGATATTTTCCTAAACCTGGAGCCCAGACTTCTATATCATAAGTTTTAGCTGAGGCAAAACTTAAATCTCCTGTGCAAAGTTCCACTACTCTATAATGAAGGTTTAAAGCTTGTAAAATTTCTTCTGCATCTTCTCTGATCTCTTCTAAGGCTTGGTAGGAAGTTAAAGGTTCTACAAAACGTACTAATTCAACTTTATTAAACTGATGTAAGCGTTGTAATCCTTTTGTTTCTTTGCCGTAAGAACCAGCTTCGCGTCGGAAACAAGGAGTGCAGGACACAAATTTGATAGGGAGTTTATCCTGAGGTAATATCTCATCTGCAAATACATTAGTAATAGGGACTTCCGCTGTAGGTATGAGGAATAGGTCATCTGCTTCAATCCGATACATATCATCTTCCAGTTTCGGCAATTGTCCAGTTCCAATCATAGTTTTGCGTGTAACGAGCACTGGCACGGTCAGTTCAGTATATTTATGTTTTTGGATATGATAGTTTAGCATAAAGTTAATGACAGCTCTTTCCCAAATTGCGCCAATTCCCGTATAAATAGGAAATCCTGAACCGCTAATTTTAGCTCCACGCGGAAGATCCAGTAGTGAATTTTTTTCTGCTAATTCTAAATGGTCTAGAGGAGTAAAATCAAAGCTTGGTTTCTCACCCCATAACTTAATAACTTGGTTATCGGACTCGTCTTTTCCAATAGGAACATCTGGATGTGGGATATTTGGCACCGTTAGTAGTAGAGACTTTAATTGAGCGTTTATTTCAGCAAGCTGAGCATTTATCGTTCTTATTTGCTCTGCTACTTTACTCATTTCTGTCAGGAGCTCACTAATATCTTCACTGTTTTTCTTTTTTACTACTATAATCTGGGAAACTTGATTTTGTTTACTTCTCAACTGGTCATATCTAAATTGCAATTTTCGCCTTGTTTCATCTAAATCAAGGATAGCATCCAGATTGGCATTTTCATTTTTATTTTGAATGGCAATACGCACTTCCTGAGGATGAGAGCGTATATATTTCAGGTCTATCATTTATTTGCTCCCATTGTTAATTAAATCCACGGCTATATCTATCATTTTGCAAAAATCTTCTATATTCAAGGAAGCACCACCAATTAAGCCACCATCAATATCAGGTTCAGAGATCAGTCCGCCGATATTATCCGGTTTAATACTACCTCCATAAAGTATATGCAAGTTTTGAGCAATTTCTTCATTATAATGATTATTCAACCAATTACGTATTAAAAGATGAACTTCTTCTGCTTGAGTAGCGGTTGCAGTAAGTCCTGTTCCTATCGCCCATACTGGTTCATACGCAATGATAACTTCTTCACCAGTTCGCAATTCAATTCCCTCAAAGCAACCAGTTAATTGTGATAAGATAACTTCCTCTGTTTTATTAGCTTGACGCTGACTGAGGGTCTCTCCTAAACAAACTAGAGGAATCATATTCTGTTCTCTTAAGCGAAGTTGTTTATCTCTAACCATAGTATCATTTTCAGAATGATATTGCCTGCGTTCTGAATGTCCTATAATGCAATAATGTAATCCCAAAGAACTCAATTGATTAGCAGATACTTCTCCGGTATAAGCACCTTCATAATGAGTACTAACATCCTGAGCTGCTACTTCAACCGGAAATCCATTTAAAATGCTTAAAGCCTTTGCCAAAAAAGGATAGCTTGGGGCTATAAGGGGTAAAACTCTAATCTGATTATGATTCAATAGATATTGAGCAAGAGCATTACAAAATTCCTCAGTGCTTTTAGTATCCTTATGCATTTTCCAATTTCCAGCAATGATTAATTTTCGCATTTGCTTCATTCCTAATATTTTTTATATTTATAACCTTCATTTGCAGAGTGCAGATGCGTCAAGTAAATTGTATTTTGCTATCAGGCACGATAAAGAGTTCAAGATATCTAACTATTAAAACGATATTTTTTACTTAATCTTAGTTCTGGATAGCCTTATTTGCTCTAAAATGATGTAAGAATGTTACATTATATATTCAGCAGGCAGTTTACTATCAAATTTAGGTGAGTGAAACAAAATATAATGTTTTATTGCCCATCTATAAATGAGATATAATGTTAATTATTAAAGGAGGGTAAAAAAATGCTTTACAGAATTAGAGATTAATATTAAAAGTAATTCAATTGTAAAATAGTTTATTTAGGAAGGAGAATTAGATGCTGAAAGTATTTGAATATTTTGAAGGTAAAGTTAAGTCTATTGCTTTTGAAAATTCCCAGGGCATAGCGACAGTGGGAGTTATGGACAAAGGAGAATATGAATTTGCTACTACTACGATTGAATATATGACGGTAATTTCGGGTATACTAACTGTCTTATTACCTGATTCTAAGCAGTGGAAAGCTTATGGTAAGGGCGAATCTTTTATGGTGCCTGCAGACAAAAAATATAAAGTTAAGGCTTCAGAGCAGACTGCTTATTATTGTAGATATGAATAAAGATAGGGCTGACAAAATAAAAGTAGTGAGAGTATAAGTTTTCCCCTTTCTATTTACAATATTTTATTTCGGAGTAATGTACTTCCCAGCGTTGAGGGTCATGATTTAAAAGTAAGGTTCCCTTCTTTTCTTTTAAACGAGAGTAAATATAGCTTTTCGCTTTATAAGTGTCAGTGCGAGAAAGGTCATAGGCAGAAGTTACAGCAAGAGATATATGAAAAAAGGTAGGAATGATATCAGCTGGATAGATATAAAATCCATATGGGGTATCAATTTCCACAATTTGACTACCTAAGCTGTGCCCTCCGATTTTAATCAAGGTTACACCATCAGCTATATTCAAGGTACCGTCAATCAGTTCATATTGCTTGCTTTCTTCCAAAAGATACAATTGGTGTTCAAAATCATAAGAGGCTCTATTTAAATCATCAGGGTTTTTGGCAATCTCCCATTCAAATTTTTGAATCCAGTATTTTGCTCGCGGAAAAGTTAGTCTTTCGGTATTGCCAAAGTCAGTGATAACACCTCCACAATGGTCAAAATGTAAATGAGAAAGAACCACATCAGTTACATCTATGTCTCGCACGCCTAAGGCGGCTAAAGAAACAGGCAATATAAAAGGAGAAGGATTATAGATTTCTCGTTGCTTTTCTGAAAGCCTGTTTCCTAAACCTGTATCCACCAATATGAGCTGTTTGGATGAACGAATAAGCAGCAAATTGAGAGCCAGCATTCTTCTATGAAGTTTATCAGTCTGAACTGTCTTACCCCATATAGCACGAGGTAAAACCCCAAAGATTGCTCCTCCATCTGTCCAATAATTTCCGCCGTCAATACGATTAACCGTTGTGACCATAGATATTCTATTTCTGATTGCTTTTTTTGTGGTTGCGCTGTCCTTGCTGTCGTTGTTGTCTGCTATGAATGAGAGCATCGGAAGCTGATTGATGAGCAGGAAATATGACTATTCTCTTTTTATTTCCCTCACCTATAGTTAAAGTACTTAAATCTTTCTGTTTTTCTATATACTTATGAATTATCCTTCTTTCTGCTGCATTCAAGGGTTCTAAAGTATAGGGTTTTCCTTCAGAACGCACTTTCTGAAAAATAGGAAGAAATGGTCTTAGAAATTGGTCTTGCTGTCTTTGACGGTAACCATCTACATCAAGGTAGATTTGATCAACATCACTGTTTCCCTCAAACACTTTATTTAAAAGATACTGTAATGCTTCCAGCATCTTACCATTTTTTCCGATAAGTCTGCCTGATTCCGCTTGGCTAGTAATTTCCAGATATATGTATTTCCCTTCTTTATGGTTTTTAATCTCTTTATAATTTATATCCATTTTGAATAGTAACTCTTTCAAAAAGGAAGTAACTCGTTCATCAATATCAGGTAAATAAAAACGCACTACAGCATTGTTTCTGGAAAATAAACGGAGTAAACCGGAAGGTGGTTTTCTTATAATTTCATATTTAAATTCCCAATCTTTCAGTCCGTATTCCTTACGAAATTCAGTAATAAGTTCTTCTACTTTTGCACCGCTTTTCTCAATCATAATCATTTAGATAATTCCTTCTTTTTCATATTTTTCTTCATATAATACTGTTGAATCACACTAAGGATATTGAAGACTGTGTAATAGAGCACCAAACCAGAAGGAAGGCTCTTAAATATGAAGAACATAATAATGGGCATTAACCAGGTCATCATTCTGGTGCTTTTTTGCATAGCCTTTTGCTGTTCATCCATTTTAGCTAAATTTTCCTTAGAAGGCTGAGACATCAAGCTTTGCAGAATCATAAATCCTGCCATAATAAGCGGAAGAATCCAATAGGGATCTGGTTCAGAAAGATCGTCCAACCATCCGAAAAATTTTGCATTACGCATATCCAAAGTGTAACGAAGCACATTGTAAAGAGCAATAAAGATAGGCATTTGTAACAGTAACGGAAAACAACCAGAGAAAGGATTGGCTCCAACTTCTTTATATAATTTTGAGAGCTCCTGCTGCATTCTCTGAGGGTCATTTTTATATTTTTTCTGTATTTCTTGAACTTGAGGTTGAATGCTTTGCATTTTCAGGTTTGCCTTGGTACTCTTATTGGTCAAAGGGTGAAGAATTATCTTGAGAATGACACTGAAGATTATAATAACTATACCATAGTTAGGAATAAAGCTATGAAGGAATTGGAGGAACCAGGCAATAGGATTGGAAAGCCATCGCAACCATCCAGGACCTCTTTCAGGAATCAATTCCATTTTGCTATCTTTATAGCTTTTCATCAAATTATAATCTGTTGGACCGGTGTAGAGTAGAAAATGCTGTTCCCAATTCTGAGAGGGACTTCGGTCAAAAGAATTGAGAATTATAGCAGGATTACCTGTAGTAGGTGAAACTCGGGCGAAATAATTAGAAGTTAATGGATTCCCTATTTCATTTATAGCTATAGTAAAATATTTAGTTCTTAACGCTGCCCATTTAAAAGCACTTACAGGACCTTCAGGTTGTTTCTTACGTACTTTGGAAAGACTATATTTTTGCAATGAGTTTTCGTAAAAAAGAAGCAATTTGTAGTCGGTATCTTTGAGGCTGGACTTAATCTTTTCTGTATCAGCAATTCCGTCAGAAAAATCATATTCTATACCATAAACCGGGAAAGAACTGCTAACTACTACATCCATTAATACACCGTATTTATCATCTAAAGAATAAACTTTTTTTATCTGAGGATTTGTCTCGTCTCCTAACCAGAATACAATACAGGAATCATTTTGAGTATAATGCCAGTTTAAGAGTTTCAAATCCTTATTCTGATTTACATTCAATCCCAGAAGAGAAATTCCAGCTAATCTACCTTGTTCAGGAACTAAATCTATAGGAATAGGTTTATCAGCCCAGAGATACTTTTTCAAAGACAGGGAGGTTATACTTGCTCCTAAGCTGCTAAGTTTTACACTAAGATTATCATTTTCTAAGGTAAGAGTTTTTATACTATCAGGTGGGGAAGCAAGGCTATCCCATTTGGCAACAGTGCTAGGTACAGTTTCTACAGTGCTGATAGTATCAGGGATATTTGTTGTCAGACTATCTTCAACCTGTTCACTTTCAGCTGGGGGCGTTGGAGGTTTAAAAACATAAACCTGTAAAATAGTAAATAGGATTAATACAATTAATAGTGATATGAGAGTGCGTTTATCCATTAAGACTCCTCAGGGTAAGGGATCGTAACCACCTTTGCAAAAGGGATTGCAGCGAATCAATCTCCAGATAGTTAATCCCAAAGCTTTAAAAAAGTTGTATTTATGGAAAGCCTGGAGACTGTAACTACTACAGGAAGGTTCAAAACGACAAACCTGTGGCAATAGGGGTGATATAATTTTTTTATAGATGTTTAATAGACCTATAATAATCAGATTAGGGAAATGGAGAATAGATTTTAATGACTTTGAGCTAGATGCCTGGTGAGCTCGCTCAGTTCTTCGCATAATTGAGTCCATTTCAATTCACCTGCACCTGGAAGAGCAATAAGATTAAGTTTATAACCCGCTGGTAGTTCATTCTTATGCTGATAAAACCAGGCTTTAATTCTCCGTTTAAGTTTATTCCGAATATGAGCTTTTCCTATCTTTTTCCCAATAGTTATGCCAACAGCAAATTCAAGTGGCGAAACGATAACCGGAACATTGAAATGAGAAGTTCGCAGTAAGAAGTTTGGATTGCGAAACTCCAAATATTCCTTATGCTTCGTTATCAGCCGAAGCATAATTTATACGCAAAGGGTCTTTCTCCCTTTAGCACGACGACGAGCAAGAATTTTACGTCCATTACGAGTTGCCATTCGGCGACGAAAACCATGAGTGCTCTTTCTTGAGCGATTAGAGGGCTGATAAGTCCTTTTCATTTATATAACTCCTTAAATATAAAACAACTTTACTTACTTTCCTTAATTTTAATAAGCTTTTAGCTGTCAAGTATAAAAAGCAGTTTCAAGGGAAAATCAGCTAGGTAAGATTATATAATCTAATCAGTATCACTGCAATATAATTATTTGTTCTTAAGAAGGGACATATTAATTTTATAGATTCTGCTAAATAAAAAGGTAGTAGCAAGCGTTTAAACTCTAATACCGAGCAAAAACATTGACAAAAGTAATGATAGGTTTTGTGGGGATTATATAAAAGTTGTGTAAGGGAATAAATTATAGGACAAAAAGGACAAGGATGAAACAAGAATTTATCCGCAATTTCTGCATAATTGCTCATATTGACCATGGAAAATCTACTCTGGCAGACCGCTTTTTAGAATACACTCATTTAGTGAACAAGGTGGAAGTAGACCAGGTGTTAGATAGTATGGACCTTGAAAGAGAGAAAGGGATAACTATTAAGAGTCATTGTGTTCGTATGATTCATCATTATAATAATCAAGAGTATATATTAAATTTAATAGATACCCCTGGTCATGTAGATTTTTCTTATGAAGTTTCACGGGCACTGGCATCTTGTGAAGGTGCTATATTATTAGTGGATGCTTCGCAGGGCATAGAAGCTCAGACGCTTAGCAATCTATATTTAGCTCTGGATAACGATTTAGAAATCTTACCTGTGGTTAATAAGATAGACTTAGCCAAAGCTGATGTGGAGGGAACTATTCAAGATCTGTCTGACCTATTAGGATGCTTACCAGAAGAAATTATGCAGGTAAGTGCTAAAAATGGAGAAGGAGTTATAGCCTTATTGGATGCTATTTGCGAAAAGCTTCCTGCTCCGAAAGGTGATATTTCTGTTCCACCTAAAGCACTGATCTTTGATTCCTTCTTTGATATGTTTCGGGGGGTAGTTGTTTTGGTTCGCTTATTTGATGGAAGACTCCAAAAGGGAGATCGCATAAAGCTTTTTGCCACCGAGAATGAATATGATATAGAGGAGATTGGATATCTGGGCTTGAAGTTTTCTTCTCAACAGGAGCTAACTGCAGGTGAAGTGGGGTATATTATAGCCAATATCAAAGAAATAAGCGATGCACGAGTAGGTGATACTATAACTCTTGCTAAAGGAGGTTGCGAGGAACCGTTACCTGGTTTTAAAGAACCTAAACCTATGGTTTACTCCAGCATATTTCCAATCAATAGCGAGGACTATGAAAACCTGCTGGAAGCGATAGCAAAGCTGAAACTAAATGATGCTTCCCTCGTTTATGAGAAAGAAAATTCTGCTGCTCTTGGTTATGGTTTTCGTTGCGGTTTTTTAGGAATGTTACATCTGGAAATAGTAAAAGAACGGCTATTACGAGAGTATAATGTGCCTATAATTGCTACTACTCCTAGTGTAGGTTTTCTAATAAAACTGAAGAGTGGTGAAGAAATCTTGGTCAATAATCCCGCTGATTTTCCAGATCCATCTTTCATAGAAGTCATCAAGGAACCTTATATGGAGACCGAGATCATCGTTCCAACGGAATATATAGGGAATGTTATGAAATTAGCACAAGAACGACGCGGAATTCAAAAGGATATTCAATATCTAGATGAGAAGAGAGTAGCTCTCCATTATGAGATGCCTTTGATAGAGATAATCTTTGATTTTTATGATAAGCTTAAGACGGTTAGTAGGGGTTATGCCTCGTTGGATTATACTTTTTTGGAATATCGTCCTTCCGATGTAGTTAAAGTAGATATCCTGATAAATGGTGAAAAAGTGGATGCTATGAGCTTTATCTGTCATAAAGATAAAGCTCATAACTGGGGGAAGAGTGTAACGGATACTCTGGCAGAAGTTATACCACGCCATCTTTTCAAGATTGCACTTCAAGCAGCAATTGGAGGCACTATTATAGCCCGAAGCACTATTAGTCCTATGCGTAAAGATGTGTTAGCCAAATGTTACGGTGGTGATGTGAGCAGGAAGCGGAAACTTCTTGAAAAGCAGAAAGAAGGGAAAAAGAAAATGAAGGAAATTGGTTCAGTATCAGTGCCTCAAGAGGCTTTTTTAGCAGTTCTCAAAGCTGATAGAGATTAATCTTATAAATAATGAAAAAATTCTGGCTTATCTTGCTAACTTTAGGCATAGTTTGCAGCAATTGGGCTATAAAGATAGAAAAAATTAGTTTTAAAACCAACTTCTCAATTGATGAAGACAAGTTGTTGCAAGCTTCAGGTCTGAAAATCGGATCAGAATTTGTACCTGAAGAAATCAATGCAGCTATAATATCTATGCAAAATTGGCTCCTAAATCAAGGACATCCCTTTATCCGTATTTTTAATCCTGAATTGATTCCTCAATCGGGAAACGGGATGGAATTATATTTTTATATAGAAGAAGTGCTCCCAGCTGAGCATTGTTTCCTTCATTTTTCCGGGCTAAGATACTTTTCTGAGGCAAAATTGCGCGATTTATTGCTGCTTTCCGATAAGGAAGGAGTGAGTATAAATCAAATTCCTCGTGTGATGGAGAACATCCTAAAGGAATACCATCAGCGCGGTTTTCTCTTTGCTGCTGTGCAACTTGACTCTTTAGTGTTAAATAATAATTTAGAAGCCTATATTAGTGTTAAAGAAGGGAAACCGTTCAAGCCGGAAAATTATTATATTGAGGGTAATAAATATACCAAAGACAAAACCCTGATAAAAATTTCTGGGTTGAATGAACTTAAAGTAATTACACCGGAAGCGATTGAAACGGCTCAAAAAAATATCCTCTCTAAAAGTTATATCCAATCCTGTCAGATTGAACCAATTGATCCAAACAATATACTCATAAAAGTGGAAGAAGGGAAGATGACTTATCTGGAAGGAATTATGGGATTAAATAATAGAAACGATAAAACAGAACTTACAGGTTATTTGAACTTGAAATTCTTGAATCTGTGGGGAAGTGATCGTGCTATTGCTCTTAATTGGCGGCAATTTCCAAGTTCCAGTAACTTAGAGTTTGCCTATCATGAATCTGGACCAATTAATATCCCTTTATCAGGAGACCTCATTCTTTCCCGGATAGTGCAAGATTCTACCTGGATAAAATCCTCTGTTCAGATGGATATATATTCCTATTACGCCAGGCAAAAATATGGAATTGAATTAGCCTCTGAAAAGATATCTCCTGGTAGTAGAATACCTAGTTTAGTAGATAAATCTGCAGCTCGTAGCATAGGTGCATTCTGGCAGTTTGATAGCAGAAATCAAGTGTTTAATCCTACCCAGGGAATGGAGATGGATATAAAGTATAAACTTAAATATCTGAGCTCTGAAAGACAATGGATAAACTCTCTAGAAACTTACTATATTCAATATTTAAATATATCAAGGCGTTTTAGTGCATCACTGGGTTTTCATTTATGCAGCTTGGATGACAGTACTTCCGCAGATTATCTTTGTTTTAATATGGGAGGATTTAATTCCTTAAGAGGATATCGTGAAAATGAATTTATTAGCTGGCGTCTCGGTTGGTCTAATATAGAAATACATTATTTATTAAATCCAGAGGCAATGTTATATTGTTTTTTTGATTATGGGATTTATGCCCGAACTAAAAAATCAGTTAACGCAAAATTGTTTGCTCCAGGAATGGGTTTGAAAGTTAAAACTCGTTTAGGAATTTTGAGATTGGAATATGGTTTAGGTTATAGGGAAGAAGGTTTTCCGTCAATAGCATCTGGTATGGTTCATGCTGGGATAGAAACTAGTTTTTAAAAAAAATCTTGACAAAATAAAGTATATTTAATTATGTGATTATATTAAGTTAATATATAGATGTGCATAAGGACTGTGAGAAAGGTTAGTAAAGGCTTTGAGGTTTTTTGCCTTTCTTAAAAAAAGCTTAGCATGGCTTAATATGCCTCTGTAAAAAGAAAAATAACCCTTAAAAAATAAGATTTCACTTAATGGAGGAATCAAAATGAAAAAAATTGTTGTAATAGCTCTTATCACCGCAATGTTAATTGGTATGCTGGTTTTCTCTGCTTGTAAGAGCAAAGAAACCCAGGAGCAAGTTCCTGATACTACTATGGTAGATACTCTTCAGGTAGAAGAGGGAATTGACACAACGGCAGTTGCGACTCCTGAAACAAGTCCGCAAATGCAGTAACCCTGAATATATGTCAGCGTTACTAATAGCGCAGTCCTTAAAAAACGGGCATCATAAACTAGATGCCCGTTTTTTTTATCTTTATTATCATAGCTGAAACGAAAATAAAAAAGGTGGAATATACTTCCACCTTTTAATATATTTTACTTCAATAACTGTTTAAATAATATGACCTTTGCCTACACCACGAACCTTACAACCCAGTTTTTTATATTCGTTAATGACCTTATCGGTTAGAAAGTTTGAACAATCAACAATTAATGGTTTTTTACCCTGACACATAGCAACAACTTCTGCAGGATCTAAATGTTTATATTGGTTATGTCCTACAGCGAAGATAACCACATCAGCTTGAGGTAATACAGCATTCAGCTCCTTTTCCACTTTTGCATCTTCCAGCTCGGACCAAACTTCTACATAAGGGTCGTGAGTGTAAACTAAAGCAAACTCTTTTCTAAGAAAATCCACCAGTGTTTTAGAGGGTGAATGTCTAGTATCAGCTATATTTTCCAGATAGGACACACCTAAAATTGCTATTTTTACATCGCGGAGATTAGGAATTTCTTTTTTTATAATATCTATCGTATGAAGTGGCATAGTATCATTAATATTAACACTTTTAATTGCCACTTCTAAAATGTCATCAATCTCAAAAAGAGTTTGCATAGCCCAATTAGCGAGAACTGGATCCTTAGTTAGACAATATCCACCAACACCCAAACTGGGACGGCACATATTATCATGGGTGCCCTTACGCTTGCGAATAGCCTCTCTTACTTTGAATAAATCTACTCCAATCTGTTCTGCATAACGTGCCCATTCCAGAGTTAAAGCAATATTAACAGCACGGTAGGTGTTTTCCATCGTTTTTGCCAATTCTGAAGCATTAGTACTATCCAGTTGGGTAAGAGGATATTCTTTAACATTTAGAACATTGGATAGAAATTCGCGACAGAGCTCTGCGCTTTTTGGATTAATTCCTGAATAAACTCTCCAGAAATCTCGGATTGATGCTACATAATTCTCTCCCGGCATAACTCTTTCATAGGAATGAGCTATTAAGGGCGGATGAATGCTTATGTCTAATCCGCGTTTAGTAAATTCCTCTTCCATAATAGGCTTAACTACTTTTTCACAGGTTCCTGGTGGAACTGTGGTCTCTACCATAACCAAACAATCAGGACGTATACGTTCTCCCAGAGTGCGAATACCTTCACGAAAAGCTAAAAGGTCACAGTACCCTTTTTCTGCTTCACCAAATGATGGTTTAGCGGCATCTAATTGAATATCTACCACTACAATATCTGCTAAAGAATAAACAAATTCTTCGCTAGTAGCGCGGAAATTCTTCTTTTCCAATACAGTCCTTTTGAATATCTGAGGGATTTCTGGGTCAGAAGAATTAACCGGAGGAACACCTGAATTAATTATTGGAACTTTCCAATAAGAACGTTTAGAAGGACGTTGGTGTCCATGCACATAATAATATGGATTGCCATTTTCATCTGTAGCATCAGCTATCACTGCTGCCATCACACAACCAACAAAACCTAAACCCTGAACAACCACTATCTTTCTGCCGAGTTTCCGTTGTTCTTCCGTTATTCTTAACAGGTTTTCACGCTCGCGGGCATTATCTTTTTCAGTAGGTAAAGGATATTCTTTTCCCTCGGGGGAAAGAGAAACATTAATCATAAAAAAGTGTCTCCTTTATAAAAAATCAAGAAAGCATAATATTTTGAATAACATTGTTCTGTCAAGATTTATATGATCTTATTATTCAACTTTGGATCATTAATGACCAGGTTTATATAGTAAATCTTCTTGTTTTACTATAAACTATCATTTTTATTAGGCTCGTAGAAACATTGAACGATAAATATTAAGCTTCATCAGCAGGGAAAGGAATATATTCTTGAGATATGGGAGCTGCTGGTGAAGTTTTAAGTTTACGGATAATATAATAGACAAAGATAAAGGATAGAATAGTAGTAAAAGCGTCACCTATAGGCATAGCATAAACCAGTCCGTTGAATCCGAAGAATTTATTCATTATTAATAATGCGGGAATGTAGATTAATCCTTGTCTGGAGAGAGAAACAATAAGAGCGGGAATGGCTTTTCCCATAGCTTGTAGACTACTCATAAAAATCTTACCCACACTAGCAAAAGGAATAGCCCAGACATAAGCTTCCAAGACCTTTTTACCTATGTTAATAATCTCTTCATTACGGATAAATATCCTTATTAAATCAGTAGGGAAAAGAATAAAGATTAAAGTGAAGATGAAACTTAATCCCAGATTTACTATTACAGCAGTTCTTATAGCTTTTTTCATCCTTGAATAATTACCTGCTCCGTAGTTAAAACCAATCAGTGATTGAACACCTATGGACATTCCGATAAAAACAAATAGGGGAATGGAAAATACTCTGGATGCAACACCAAGAGATGCTACAGATGCGTCTCCATAGGAAGCAGCAAGATTATAAGTAATAGCATTACCTACACTCATCATTATCTGACTTAAAGAAGCAGGAACACCAATATAGAGGATTTCTTTAATTATACTCCATTTGATATGTAAATATTTTTTCCCAGGAACAGCAACAGCATGCGTGGAACGATAATACCAAATATAATAGAGCATTGCCAGACCCTGTCCAATTACTGTTGCAATCGCTGCCCCTGCAACACCCATATTTAATCCAAAGATAAATATGGGGTCTAAAATTATATTAGCTCCTGTTCCTATAAACAAACCGTACATAGAATATTTAGCTCCACCTTCACCTCGTATCATCTGGACCATAGTAAATTTTACAAAGACTATAGGGCTACCTAAAAACATAAAAAGCATATATTGACTGGCAGGAGCTATGGTTAAAGCACTGGCACCTACAGCCTTTAAAGTGAAGGGCATAGTCAATATTCCAACAATAGCCACAACAATAGAAATAATTAATGCACTGAATATGGAGATAGTTGCTGTCTCTTTTGCCTGATAATAATCTTTTTTGCCTAAGAGCCTTGATAGATAACTCGCACCGCCAATTCCAAAGATACCAGCAATTGCAGATTGCATAGTAAATAAAGGTAGGGCTATGGATACCCCCGCCATAGCAATTGGATCATTTAATTGACCTATAAAAAAAGTATCTGTTAGATTATATAATATATTTATTATCATACTTAACATACTGGGCAAAGCTAAGTTAAGTATGGCTTCAAATATAGGCATATCCTCCAGAATATATATATTTTTATTCTTTGCTTTCTCCATATTTATCTCCGAATTCTAATATTATAAAGCGTCTTTTTTTGTCAATTAATAAATATTAATTTGTTAAATGAGTTAATGCTTCTATCTAACCCTATTATAATAAGTTAACTATTATTTTGTCCTAGCCAAAGATAATTTATAACACTTTGTCCTTATTTATAATATACTCTATAATAAAGGATTACATCAGACAACTTTTCATAATATATGTAAACGAATTGTTTTACAAATAATTATTACACAAATATAATATTATTATGGCAAATGTTATATAAGAGACACGAATACCTATTTCTAATTGTAACTCACCTAATAAGTTAGCTTTAGCTAATAAATCAAGGCTCTTGTCTCCTACTTGCCTCTCTCTTAGCTCTTTACGAAAAAAAGAGACAGGATGGAGTCAAGAGGTTAATATCTGAAAAAGGAATTTTAGGCGAGTATATATATTTAGTACAAGATTAATAGTTAACCTTTTATTATTAAATTAGATAGAAAAATTTCTAGTTCTTTCGGCAACAGTATAAATTGATAAGGGCATAACTTAAAAAGTACAGACAATTATTAAACGGACATCAGGAATTTTTTATAAGGATAATTATAAGGTTGAACACATTTAACACTGTGATAATATTAAAAAAGGTTAGAGATTAGTCACGGACTATTTTTTATATACTCCAAAAACGCAATGATTTATGAACCATAATTTCGTGTGTCATTTTAGGTGTAACGGGTTCATATTTGAAGGTATAAGTTACTCTATATTGTTGCGGAAGAATCCAGCGTAAGGAAGTATCGTGATAAATTAGGAATTTAGTAGTTTGCAGGTCAGTAGCTTCTTGCAGTGTGAATTTATAGTCCAGGAACATTCTTAATCCGAGGTATTTACTCATAGAGACAGAAAGATTATTAAGGAGGATAGATGAGCTGAACTGGACGATATCATACATAAACTGGTTCATACCGGTGTATCCATCAAAGGGATAAGTGCTGGTACTATATTCATTAAAGAGATTTTGGATAAAACCGATTCTAATGCTAAAGCTATCCAGTTTAAGCCATTTTCGGAGATAATTTTCTACAGGATAGATAACCGGAGAAATGAGTGAATAATATAAGTTTTCAGAGATTATACTTACCGCTTCTTGACGTAGGATATTTTGTTCTTCAGGGGCATTTTGACTTGATTTTTCTCTAAGCATAGCTTCTCTTTGGATAATGCTGGCAATAGTGAGGTCATTTTCATTATCACTACTAAGAGCGAAGTTTAGTCTTTGTAGAAATGGTTTAGAGGTATCGGGGTCCATTCCAATATCTAGAGTTACGATGGTTCCATCAGGAGAACGATAATTAAATCTTCCCTTAATATCAATTTTATTTTGTGATTCCATTATTTCCAGGGTAAGTGTTTCAGTTTGGAAGATAGTGCCGAAGAAATCCAGTGTGCCCTGTTCAGAGGAAATGTTTGCTTCTGCTACTTTCCATTTATGACCGTCATAAATTAGATGCAGAAAGCTGCCTGGCTGCAAGTAAAAGTTGGTAGGATAAGTGGCATATTTATTATTTTCGCCCAGACGAATCATAAGGTCAAGAGTGAAAGGTAAAGGCACAGGTTCTTTAGGTTTTTCTTCTTCTTTAATGAGAGAGCTACCAATGTTATAGATAAGATTTAGGAGGTTATTTGTATTTGGTGGGAAGATGATATTAGCATTATATACTAGAATTTCGCCAGAGATAGTCATATCTTCAAAAGGTCCATAGATAGTAGCATATTCAGTATTTTGTCCGTGAATTATAACTTTACTGAGACTTAAAGGTGGAGTAATTTCAGGGATATAAATAAGAGCTCCTGGCTCGTCTATTTTTAGAGCTAAGGTTCCGAGGTCTAAAAATCCGACATTAAGATGGACACTTTCATCATAATCAAAGCTATTTATTACGGTTAATTTACCTTCACCCATATAACAGGTAAAATTATCCAGAAGAATCCTATTATCCTGAATTTTGGCTCTAATGTTGATATTACGGATAGTTTCTGCCTGGTCTTGAAGCAGTATTGAACCATTAAGAATGTAAAAATTTCCTTCTTTAACCATAAGTTGATCTTCAAAAGTTTTTATACTGCAATCTAAATGAGCTTTACCGCGGGCATTTTTTACCAGAGGTACATTTTTATCCAGCCATTCAAAGAGCAAGCCATCTACTATGATCTGTAGAGTATGATTTCCTTCATAATAGGTATTGGTAAGAAGATTGTAATCAATAGCACCTGAACCTGCGACGGTTCCTAACTCATTAGAGTGTACATACAAAGTATCAATAATTAGGACATTTTTAGTTTGAGCGAGCATAATCCGTATATCATCCAGCTGAACAACATCAGGTACCGCGATTTGATTGGATTTAACATTAACATCCAGGCTAAATTCTCGTTCTGGAGATAAAATGTCTGATACAAATAAACCAATATTTCCTTCCACATTTCCCTCTACGGGAGGAGAATACATCAAATCTTTCAAATTGAGGTCGGTAAATATAGCCTGAAGACCAAGGTCCAGGTTATCAATGATATTTAAAGAACCGGAGATAGAAGCTAAGGCTTTGGAATTATTATTTATAGTCCCGGTTAGTTGGACCTGCTGTAATGGTCCTTCAAAGCTTAAATTACTTGAGAATGGGAGAAGTCCCGGTATAATTAATTCGTTGAAGCTTAAGTTTGCGTTAAGGGATTTGATTTCATCAGGGTTATAATCAAGGGATAGGTCCAGATTCTGGAATTCAGGCAGATTAAGTGTGGGAAAATAGTTTTCAATATCTTGATAATCTAGGTCCTGGACGGTAAGATGAAGGTGAGGATTTTTCATATTTTTAAAATCTATCTGCCCCTGGGCGTAAATTTGGTTATTGATATTTAAGGATTGGAATTCCATAATGGTGTTTTTAAGATTAGCAATAACTTCCAGCTTAATAGGATTATTATCCAATTTTGAAGGGGCATCCAGGATTATCGTTCCATTTTTATTTTTCAGGTCGTAGGAGCTTATAATATCCAAATTGGATTGGAAGTCTACTTTTGATAGCAGTTCAAGATCAAGATTGGTAGCAAGAACAAGTTTGTTTTCGGAGAGAAAAGATTGAATTTCGCCAGAAACTTCAGGTGCGATCTCGGTAATAGTTTTATTAGTATAGATGTGTGAGATATTTAAATTTTTGCAGTTAGCATCCATAAGAAAATAGCGGTCCTGAATATCACCTACGAGCGATAAATTTATACCTTGAGGGCTATGTAGTGTTAAATCAAGATAATAGTTTTTCTTGAGTTCAGAGACCAGGGGGAGAAAATTGATATAACCAGTTAATCCTTCTAAATTAACTTCGTTTTGTGCATAGGATAGATTATTTATTTGAGCATTTACTTCCGGTAAAGAAGTTGAGAAATTAAGTTCTAAATCAGCGTCAGCGTTTATTTTCATTTCTTCAAGATGGTGATTTATTGGAGTAGTGAATAAAGAAGCAGTTAATTGGCGGTTTTCTACTATAATATTACCATTGATATTTATCATTTGATTTTGCCAGATGAGATTATCCAGGCTAAAACTTGCTATCTGGTCAGCATAGAAAGCTTGAAGATTGAGGTTTTTTAAATTTTGATCAGCGTAAGAAATATTATCAGAAGAGGCATTCAGAGTAATTTCTGGTTGTGATAAATATCCTTCAGCGGATAAAGAAGCATCCACTATTCCTTTTAGTTGAGGAGTTATCATTGCCAGGTCTAGGGTTAGTTCTAATGTGCTAGGCTCCAAACTAATTTTATCAGTTATTCCTGTTAGTAAAACTTTACCACCTATAGCGCTAGTTCCAATTGTGCTAGGCGAAAGTTCTGCTACTAATCTGTCCTGATTTCCCAAAATATGAAGTGATGGAATATATACAGGATAGTTGGAAGCTAATAACACTTTAGTATTATTCAAAAAGGTTTGGGTTTTAAACTCCGGTTTTGAATCTTTACTTTTTCGGTAGGTACGAAGATTGAGGTCTATATCGGTATTAGAAATTGCAAATTGAGGATGATTAATATACTGGGGATTATAATTTCTCAATTCGGTTTGTAAGGAACTTAAGTTGCCTTTATCTAGGACACCTTTAGCATGGATATTACCGTCCTTTGCACTTTGAGCAGAAAGTTTAAAAGTAGAGACATTGGTGTTTATCATTTGCAGGTTAATATGGTTAAATTGCTCTCTTACACAGAGATTGCCTTCAGTTCCTATTTTAAGTGGGACATCTAAAGCGAGGTTAAATCTGGCATTCTTGATAGATACTTGATTAAAATAGGGGCACAGATCGGGAATAACCAGTTTCTTTTTAGGTTTTTTGACTAAAGGCGGATAAGAATAGCTAACTTCAGCTCCATCCACTTCTACTTTATCTAATATATTTCGTATCTTAAAACCTGAGAAGATGAATTTGAGGAGATTATAACGGCAACGAGCGTCACTTACTGTAAATTTAAAAGTGCCATCATTGGAAGCAAATTGTATGTTTTGAGCTAAGATTTGACGGTCACTAATAGAGAAACCTTCAATCTGCATTTGACCTTTAAGTGCCTTACCAGCTTCATTTTCAATGAAGTGTTTTACTTTCCCTTGCACATCAAATATGTGCCAGGAAACAAAAAACAGGACATTGATTAATAATAAAATCAGGATAAAGATCAAAAAAACACGGGAATATTTCATTGTTCTAAAATAGTTTGCCGTCTTTTAATTCATAGGACTTATGAGCTAACTTAGCTAATTCTGGATCATGAGTCACGATCACGAAAGTTTGACCCAGTTCACGGTTTAAGTTTTGGAATAGATTCCATATTTCAGCGCTATGTTGAGGGTCAAGATTGCCAGTAGGTTCATCAGCTAGAACTATATGGGGATTATTAATTAAGGCTCTAGCGAGGGCTAATCTTTGTTGTTCACCACCACTCAATTGATTAGGGTAATGCAGAGCTCGATCAGATAGTTCCATCAGGTTAAGAAGTTCATCAGCTTTCTGATAAGCTATTGATTTATTAGTCCCAGCAATTAACCTAGGCAAAACAACATTTTCCCGGGCATTAAGGTCATCAATCAGATAATGGAATTGGAATACGAATCCGATTTGTTGATTTCGGATTTGATTTGCCTGAGGATGATGGGTGGAAACTTCCTGTCCTTTAATAAGTATTTTTCCGCTGTCTGGCTCATCTAATAAACCGAGTATATGCAAAAGAGTACTTTTTCCGCAACCGGATTTACCGGTGATGCAAACAAAGTCTCCGCATTCAACTTCTAAGTTCGTTCCTTGTAACACACGAATTTCCTGTCCGATATCGGTGTAGGTTTTGTATAAAGAATATCCTGCTAAACAAAGCAAAAGTGATTCTCCTTAAGGATTTCGTAATAGGTCTATAACCTGCATCTTATCAATCCTTCGCAATGGTATTTGGACACAAAGAATCACCAGAGTGGATGCTAAGATGAAAATTAAGATTTGATTAAAGGGTGCTACATAGAGAGCTAATTTATCAATGAAATAAACATCACCCTTCAACTGATAAATATTTTGATGAACTATTACCCAGGAGGCAATAAATCCTAGGATAAGTCCTAGAATAATAGAAATGAGACAAAGTAATATAACTTGATAACCCAAGATATTACGGATAGTTGATTTTGGAGCACCCAGAGCTTTAAGAACTGCTATTTCATTCTTTTTATCATAAATCTGAGTAGAAATCCCACTGATAATATTGATTCCGGAAATAAGCACTAGAAAGAAAAAGACGATAAAGATTAACCATTTCTGCATCTTGACTAGACGAAGGAGAGTGGTATTAGTTGTGGGTAATGCTACCAAATCGTTATTCAACATTTTATTGTATTTTTCTGCATAAAGGTTGATATCGTCAGCAAACTTATTTTTTAGTCTGATTTCTATGCAGCTGAACCCATCATTAGCTCCTGAAAGCATTCTTGCATCTTGTAAAGTTCCAATAATAAGCGTTCTATCATATTCATAAAAACCAGAATGATAAATGCCGGTGATAATAAGGGGTGTTTCAACAGGATGCATTCCTAGTGGAGTGATGAAATCCAAACGAGGATAAAAGACATTCAGAGTATCACCCAAAGAAAGTCCAAGTTCTTTTGCCAGATAGTGTCCTACAATGATATTCCCTTGAACTAATTGAGCAGTTCCCTCCTTCACATATTTGGCATAATTGCCCATATGTACAGAAGTGGTGTCATAGGCATTAAATACTGTTCCTCTAGCTTTTTCACCATTACTCGCCATTAGATTTGTAGTTAAAAGTGGTATTGCAGAGTCAATTTCTGGCTTTGAATTAAGTTTTTGTAAAGTTAATGAAATTAGCGTATCAGGTAATAATTCTCCATTTATATTTTCAATTCTGATATGAGCAAATGAATCCAGAAGGACAGATTTGAGAGCTCGTTCGTAACCTTCAAATAAGTTTAAGGCAGTGGAAAGTATTCCCACTGAGATGACTATACCCAGCACCATAAAGAGAAAGCTAAAACGCCATAGATGTCTTTTGGGAGATTGGATATAGCGTTCAAGGAATAACTTTTCAGCTGGATTCAAGGTCTAATCCCTCTTTATTCTGGATATTGACAGTTTTTTCTACCGATACGGGTAAAGGACGCAAAGGGACACTACGATTTACGATAAGTTCTGAGATTAGTCCCAGAGAAACAAATTGTAAGCCTCCAAGTATCAGGGTGATAGCAAGGAAAAGTAAGGGTCTATTGCTTAGAGGTTGATTATAGAAAAGTTTCAGAACAGTCAGGTAGATTGCTATAACTGTACCGATTAGGGTTGCTATCAAACCGACTCTTCCGAATAAATAAAGTGGACTTTTAGCATATTGAGTTACCATCTTAACCGTTAGAAGGTCAAAAAAACCACGTAAATAACGTTCCATACCATATTTAGAGTGACCATAAATTCGTTTACGATGTTCAACCGGTATCTCAGTTATTTTGTAACCCAGGGAATGTGCCAGAGCAGGAATATAGCGATGCATTTCTCCATAGAGGCTAAGTTCTTTAACCACTTCTCTACGGTAAGCCTTAAAACCACAATTAAAGTCCTTAAGTTTAAGATGGAAAGCGCGAGCAGTGACAAAATTGAAAAATCGTGAAGGTAACACCTTATGCCAGGGATCATTTCTTTTTTGTTTCCAGCCAGAAACAAGGTCCCAACCCTCAGCTATTTTATCCAGAAACTTTGGAATCTCTTTAGGGTTGTCCTGCAGGTCCGCATCCAGAGTAAAAACTATCTCACCTTGCGCCAGATTAAAACCATACTGTAAAGCAGCAGCTTTTCCGAAGTTACGACGAAACTTAACTACTTTAATGTTCGGGTCTTGACAAGCCAGTTCTTCCATAATGGCAAAGCTATGGTCTTGACTTCCGTCATCTATGAAGATTATTTCATAATTATGAGGAGCACAATTAGCTATGATTTCATCGGTTAACTGTTTTAAAGAATCTTGCTCATTGTATACTGGAATCACGAAAGATAAAAGCATATTTGTCCTTCTTAAATAAAAATACCGGCTAAAGTCATAAGTATAGCTGATAAAAAGGGAATTTTTATATTGTCATCAATACGAATCCTACTTGCCTCTGCCAGAGTAGCACCTAAAGCACCAATAAGAGCAATTACAGGGTCCGCCTTAAAGCAAAGAGCAAAGACAAAACATACAATAAAACAAGCAAGACTTCCTTCTAAGGTTTTATTACTATTTTTATATTTTCTCTTGCCCAAGTTCAGTCCTACCAGTGCAGCTGAAGTATCCCCCAGTGAAAGAAAACATAGAGCAAAAAAAGTGACTTCTGGAGGAAAGAAAGCGATACAAATTACGGAAGAAAAGAAAAGATAAGTAGCTCCAGTGAAATCATAAAGCTCTTTATGCCTTAATACCATACCAAAGATGAGCCAGAAAGTTTTTCTAAAGCTCTTTTGCCATAAACGATAAAACTCTATCACCAGCATCAGGACAAATA
>Ga0265294_10000166_pt1 | contig 79617 bp, 76 predicted proteins | sample MunlanPumphouse3_FD_192504 | JGI IMG/M metagenome (GOLD analysis project Ga0265294, IMG submission 192504) | Groundwater microbial communities from a municipal landfill in Southern Ontario, Canada - Pumphouse #3 | ecosystem: Environmental > Aquatic > Deep subsurface > Groundwater | place...
TAATACTGCGGGGTCCCCCCGTCGGAAACGTAAGTCGCTGCCAGCTTTGAGTTTTTTTTATACAGGCTTTTATCTTTATTCAGTTTACACTGGATTAAGATAAGAGCCTTTTTTTATGCCAAAGAAAAACTCTATATTTCTTTAAGAACAAATTGCACAAAGCTATAATCATTCACTACCAATCACTCAAAAACACAATGCCATTACAAGTAACACTGATCGAAATAAATTTCGATTTCCGAAAAGATAAATTTAAGTTTATGGTGGCACGATTTTATTATTCATTATTAGCTGTTCCAGGATTTATTCCTTACGCTCAGGCATCATTATTCATTAAGAGCCGTGACATTCGATTCCTTTAAACTTCTTTTAGATATAATCTCAGTCATTTACAATTTAGAATAGAAGAATAGGAAAATTATGTCAGAACAATTATTACAACAACAAGCCAATACCATTCGTTTTTTAGCTGCAGATATGGTACAAAGAGCTAACAGTGGACATCCGGGTGCGCCTATGGGGCTGGCTGATATTGCTACAGTGTTGAGTGCACATTTAAATGTATCGCCTAAAAACTCTAAATGGTTAAACCGAGATAGATTGGTATTTAGTGGAGGACATGCTACTGGCTTGATCTATTCTCTTCTTCATTTGTGGGGGTTTGATGTAAGCATTGATGACATGAAAAACTTCAGACAAAGTGGTTCTAAAACACCAGGACATCCTGAGTTTGGACACACACATGGAATTGAGATTACAACAGGACCATTGGGGCAAGGCATAGCTAATGCCGTTGGTTTTGCTATGGCTTCAAAATATGCACAAAATCTTTTAGGTAACAACGTTATTAATCATAAAGTCTATTGTTTATGTGGCGATGGTGATTTACAAGAGGGTATTTCTTATGAAGCGTGTTCAACAGCAGGTCATCAAAAACTTGATAACTTAGTAATTATTTATGATTCAAATAATATTACTATTGAAGGAAATACTTCAATTGCTTGGGATGAAGATGTAATTAAACGATTTCAAGCTATGAACTTTGAAGTTATTGAAATTGATGGACATAATTTTAAAGAGATTGAGTATGCTTTAACATTTGCTAAAAAGACTTCTAAACCTGTGTTAATAAAAGCCAATACAGCCATTGGAAAAGGTGCTGCTACACTCGAAGGGAGTCATCATACACATGGCGCTCCATTGGGTGAGGAAGAGATTAAAGCTTCTAAAACAAATGCTGGATTTAATCCTGAAGAGACCTTTTTTGTATCGAGTGAAGTTAAAGCTGCTTTTGATAAAACTCAAAGTGGACAAACACTTGAAGAGGCTTGGAATGAAAGTTTAACACAAGAGAGTAAAGAAAAAATCGAAGCACTTCAAAACCCTAATTTTGACTCAATTGAGTATCCTGATTTTAGTGAAACCAAAAAAATTGCTACAAGAGATTCAAACCATAAAATATTAAATTCAATTGCTCAGGCAATTCCAGGATTTTTAGGTGGAAGTGCAGATTTAGCGCCTTCAAATAAAACAGAACTCTTAGGAATGGGTGATTTCCCAAATGGAAAAAATATTCACTTTGGAATTAAAGAGCACGCAATGGCGGCTATGACAAATGCTATGAATTTATACGGACTGTTTCGTGTATTCTCAGCTACATTTTTTGTGTTCTCAGACTACTTAAAACCAGCAGCTAGAATTGCAGCACTTGCAAGTATTCCACAACATTTTATTTGGACACACGATTCAATCGGAGTGGGTGAAGATGGACCTACGCATCAACCCATTGAGCATTTAACACAATTTAGAGCACTGCCTAATTTTTATGTATTTAGACCAGCTGATGCTACTGAAAATGTGGAGTGTTGGAAAACAGCACTTAAACTTAATGCTCCTAGTGCATTTGTTTGTTCAAGACAAGCTCTGGATACTCTTAAGCCTACAAAAGAGCATGGAGATGTGAGTAATGGTGGATATTTAATCACAAAAAGGCAGAATGCTACGGTTACAATTATGGCAAGTGGAAGTGAGCTTATGTTGGCACTTAAAACAGCATGCTTTTTAGAAGAAGAAGGAATTATGGCAAATATAGTTTCTGTTCCTTGTTTTGATTTGTTGCTTGAACAAAGCCAAGAGTATATTGATACTATCATTGATAAAAATACAAAAGTATTTGCCGTTGAAGCAGCGCGAGCGTTAGAGTATTATAAATATGCGGATGTTGTTATTGGTATTGATACCTTTGGTGCAAGTGGTCCTGCTGATGAACTGTTTAAAGAGTTTGGTTTTACTATTGATGCAGTTAAACAAACTATTAAAGAGAATTTATAACCTTTACTAAAAGAGTTGATGGCATCTGCCATCAACTAAAACTTTACAAAAATATTTCTCAAAACTAATGCTACAAAACAATTAAATCTTAGTAAGGTTAGACTTCTACTGGAAGTTTTATAATAAAGTTAGCACCCATATAAAACTCATTGTCTAGACAAAAGGTGGCATTTTCATTGTATATTTCACCTTTAAAATGCTTAACAATAATTTCATTGGACATATAAAGACCAATTCCTGTGCCTTGAGTTTGGTGTTTGGTGGTAAAATAAGGGTCAAAAATTTTACTGTTTATTTCGTCACTTACTCCTCCTGCATTGTCGTGAAACTCTATAAAGACAAACTCTTTGGTTTTATAAAGTTTAATATAGACAATCATTTTTTCAATAGGATGTTGCAAAAGGGCATCTTTGGCATTGTTAAATAGGTTTAAAAAGACTTGTGAAAGTTCCGTTTTGTACCCTAAGTAGGTGAGTTCTTCATCTAAGTCAAATTTAATTTGAATATTGTTTGTATGGTAAAGTGCTTTAATTATGTTGTAGCTATTTTTAAGAACAAGTGAAACATTAAAGCTATTTTTTTCTTTCTCTCTTTTGAAAAAATCTCTAAAATCTTCGATAGTATCTGAAAGATATTTTGTGTTATTAATAATACCACTTGAAAGATCCATAAACTCCTCTTTGTTAAGCATTCCGTATTCATATTTAATTTGTAATCCACTAGCAGCCGTTGAAATGGCACTTAATGGCTGTCTCCATTGGTGGGCAATATTTCCAAGCATTTCACCCAAGGCTACAAGTTTACTTTGATTGGCTAAAAGCATGTCTTTTCTACGATTTTTTTCAATCTCTTGTTTAATTTTTTTTTCTAACTCTTCATTGTTTTTTTGCATTATTATATGAGTTCGGCTCTCTTCTTTTCGCTTTAAATAGAAATAGAAAAAAAGAACTATGATAATACTTATAGAAAAAATAGCCACAATAATGAGCTGAGAAAGATTTTTGAAGGAATCAATTTGAACAGATTTAACATCTTCTAATTTTTGGAAGAGAAGAAAGGTGGTCATAGTATCGCCATTTGAATCATTTTTTTTATAAAATGATATATAATAAGGCTTAACAATCATATATGCAGCTTTTTGATTCCAAAGAGTCTCTATGTTGTGTGAAGCAATAAAATCAAGAATATCTTGAGGAATATCAGTATTGGAAATAAAATAATCTCCTATAAACTGACTACTTTGTGCTTTAAAAAGTTGCGATTTATATTTTTTATTGACCATAACTACAGGTGCAATATTCTCTTTTTGTAAGCGTTTTGTAATAGAGTTAAAATGAGTTATAACTTCAACAACACCCACAAACTTTTCTTTGTGAAATATAGGCACCATAGATTTAAAACTTATATCAAAAATTCCCACGCTAATAGAGCTTAAAACTCTAGGCTGGTCAAAAATATCTTTTAAATCTTTACGAATATCAAGTAAATAATCTTCTTTTTTAGGACTCCAACTCCGATATTTACTTATTCCATTACGGTCAATAACTTGAATCCAAACGTTTTTATAGTCACTGTGTTTTGTAAGTAGGGCAGAAAAATCTGTTAAGTTAATATTTTCATATTGTTCAAAAATTAAACTGTTTTTAATGGAGTCAAATTGAGAGATAGATAGAGCTAAACTTAAGGTAGCATTTTGCTTATTTTCAATTAATGTGGTAAGAAAGTTGCTGTTTTCAAGTGCTTTTGATTTGTATTGATTTTTTTGGATATCTTCAATTTTTGTAAAAAGAAAAATTTCAGAGATAATAAGCAGTGCAAAGCAGATGATTATTAAAGCAGCAATAATAAAATTAAATTTGTTTTTTTCTTTATTCATAATGAAGAGTTTAACTAAAAAACGCTTAATTTATAGGGCTTTAAGGAGATGACAAAACAAGTATAAAATGTATATTTTAATAGAATATAAAATTATTTAATTTAACACATCAATATATCTTGATATATGAATATAATTATGCTATAGTTTTATTTTTTATTAAAATTATTTTAAAGGTAATACATGGATATTTTTTTAAAATCAGCAAGTGCATTAAGCGATGAAACGCGTGTTAAACTCTTAAAATTTATATATAGACATAAAGAGTGCTGTGTTTGCGACTTGGAAAATTCTTTTGAAATGATTCAATCACGACTTTCACGACACTTAAAAATATTAAAAGAGGCGGGTTATTTAAATTTAAGGCGAGAAGGACGATGGGCATTTTATTCTATTCAAACACCTTTAGATGAATTTAGACAAGCGTGTATAAAAGAGATTGGTTATGTGCAGATGGAACTGCCTAATTTAAAAAAATCGTGTGAATCAATCAAATGATGTTTGTTTCAGTTCTACTTTTTGCAACAACTCTTGTGCTTATTATTTGGCAACCCAAAGGTTTACAAATTGGAACAACGGCAATCATTGCTGCAATAGTTGCTTTGCTTATTGGAGATGTAAGTTGGAATGATGTGCTAGAAGTTACTAACATTGTGTGGGATGCTACTTTAGCTTTTATAGGAATTATAATTTTATCTATGGTGTTAGATGCTATTGGCTTTTTTGAGTGGTGTGCTTTGAGTATGGCAAAACTTTCAAACGGCAGTGGCATTAAGATGTTTATTTATTCTATTTTTTTAGGAGCCTTTGTTTCGGCATTTTTTGCCAATGATGGGGCTGCTTTAATTCTTACGCCTATTTTATTAATTAAAATGCAAATATTACGGCTAAATACTAAAACCATTGTGGCATTTTTATTAGCAGGAGGGTTTATAAGTGACAGTGCTTCTTTGCCTTTCGTGTTCTCTAATTTAACCAACATAGTAACGGCAAACTATTTTAATATTGGCTTTTCAGAGTATCTTTTTAACATGGTTTTTCCATTTTTTGTAAGTATCTTGGCATCAACTCTTTTTTTATGGTTAATTTTACGAAAAGATATTCCTTCCTATGTAGATATAACGTTATTGAAAGCACCTAAAAGTGCCATTAAAAATGTGAAACTCTTTTATTTTTCTTGGTTTTTTTTACTTCTTTTGCTCTTAGCGTATTTTATAGGCGATGCCTTTAACTTGCCCATTTCCCTTTTTGCTTTAGGAGGAGCCATTGTTTTTTTAAGTATTGCAACAATAAGCAAAGCAGTTAATCCCAAAGAGATTATTAAAGACGCACCTTGGCAAGTGGTGTGGTTTAGTATTGGATTATATATTGTGGTGTATGGGCTTAAAAATGCAGGGTTGACTGACTATTTAGCAGAGATTCTACACTATTTATCTTTACAAAATAATAGTGTGGCGGTTGTGGGAACGGGTTTTATCGCAGCATTTTTAAGTGCAATTATGAACAATATGCCCACCATTATGATTATGGATATTGCACTTAATGATATTGGAAATCAAGCCATGATTTACGCCAATATTGTAGGGTGCAATTTAGGACCTAAAATGACTCCCTTTGGAAGCTTAGCAACACTTTTATGGTTGCATGTGTTGGCCAAAAAAGGGGTGAAAATATCTTTTTTACAATACAGTAAATTTGGATTTTTAATTACTCCTCCGGTACTTCTAATAGTACTGTTGGCACTTTAAAGGATAGAAATGGAAAAAAAAATTCTTATTTTATGCACAGGAAACTCATGCAGAAGCATTATGGCAGAAGCTTTGATTAATGCCAAATTAGAAGGCGTAATTGCTCATAGTTCAGGGGTGCGAGCTAGTGGAAAAGTCAATGTAAATGCACAAAAATTACTTGAAAAAAAAGGTATTTGGAAAGAGCATTATTACTCAAAAAATATAGATGCGGTTATTGATAACTCATATGATTTAGTAATAACCGTATGCAACCATGCCAAAGAGAGTTGTCCTGTGTTTCCTAACGCCGCTAAAGCTATTCATGTAGGACTTGAAGACCCCGATGGAAAAAGTTTTGAAGTGTTTGAAAAAATATACGAAGAGATTAAAACAATTTTGTTACCTAAAATTATAAAGGAGTTAGCAAATGTTTAGTGGATGGGAAAAATTAAGTGCTTATATTGTTTTTGAACTCTTAAATTTTGACAGCAAGAGTCATTTAGGAGAAGCGGTACACTTCTTTTTGTACGACACCATAAAGATTTTTATTTTGTTAATTACTATTATTTATGCCGTAACGCTTCTAAGAAGTTATTTTCCTGTTGAAAAAGTTCGTGAATATATTAGTGGAAAACATAAAATTGTGGGTCATGTGTTGGCTGCTTTTTTTGGAATGCTAACTCCTTTTTGTTCGTGCAGTGCTATTCCTTTGTTCTTGGGATTTTTACAAGCAAGAATTCCTTTGGGAGTAACGTTAAGCTATCTTATTTCAGCTCCTTTAAGCGATGCTGTTGTAATTGCACTACTTTTTTCTCTATTTGGAGTAAAGGTTACGCTGCTTTATATTGGATTTGCTTTAGGAATTGCTATTGGAGCAGGGCTTTTAATTGGGAGTTTAAAGCTTGAAAAAGAGATTTTACTTGAAATAAAACCTCTTAACTCTTGTTGTAATACCCCACAAAACACAACGCAAAATCGTTTTAAAGAGCATTTAAAGGAAGCGTGGGAAGGAACAATGGATATATTTAAAAAAATATATATCTATATTATTATAGGCATTAGTATTGGTGCTTTTATTCATGGGTTTGTTCCTACTGATTTTATTACAAAATATGCAGGTGGAGATGTTTGGTATGCCCCTATTATTGCTGTAATAATGGGAATTCCCATGTATTCAAGTGCTGCTGGAATGTTGCCTTTAATTGAAGTATTAACCCAAAAAGGAATGCTTCTAGGAACCGCACTTAGTTTTATGATGGCAGTAGTAGCACTTAGTTTACCAGAAGCGATGATTTTAAAAAGAGTATTGAGTTTAAAACTCATTGCCATATTTTTTAGTATTGTAGGAAGTGCTATTTTGTTAGTAGGTTTTATGTTTAATTTAATATTATAATAAAGCAATATAGAGTGTTAAAATTAAGATATACAAAAAAGGTTAATCGATGAAAATAAAAATTTTAGGAACAGGATGCACAAAGTGCAAAGCGTTAGAAGAAGCAACAAAACAAGCCGTTGCTCAAATTGGTGGCTTTCATGAAGTCATTAAAGTAGAAGATATGATGGAAATTATGAACTACGGTGTCATGAGTACCCCTGCATTGGTTGTAGATGGAGAAGTAAAAAGTACGGGTAAACTTTTAAATGTAGATGAAATTGTTAAATTTCTTAAAGTATAAAAGGGAAACTCATAACTTTTACAATAAAGCCGTTATGAATTTATATTATATTTTTTAAGCTTTACTTTAAGTGTATTTCTTGTTACTCCTAAATGTGTTGAGAGTTGAGAGATGTTATTGCACTCCTTAAGTAATATTTGTAGCATCTCTTTTTCAAAATCTTCGAAAAGGGTTTGGGTGTTTTCTATGCCATAACTTTTGAAAAGCTCTTTGCACATCTCTTTTAAAAGGGTTTTTTTGTCGTTGTGATTTTTATTGATATTTCGGTTTAAATCTTGTTTGGTAATGGTTTCGTTTCTTGAGTGCAATACACTTTTATAGATAATATTTTTTAATTCTCGTACATTTCCATTAAGTTCACACGTTTTTAAAAATGAAATAGCCTCTTTCTCAATATTTTTTTCTGGCATATTTAAACTGGCACAAATTTGTTTGATAAAGTGTACTACTAAAGCGTTTATGTCATCTTTTCGTTGACTTAATGCAGGAACAAAAATTTCAAATGTGGAGATACGATAATACAAATCACTTCTAAATGTTCCTTTGTTTGTTAACTCATTTTGCCGTTTAAGTGAAGCACAAATAATTCTTCCTTGAAATTGTATCTCTTCATTGCTTCCTAAGGGGTAGAAGCTTTTGGTCTCTAAAAATCGTAAGAGTTTTACTTGTAAGTTTGGGTGAAGTTCGCTTATTTCATCTAAAAAAAGCGTTCCACCACCCACTTTTTGAACATACCCCATATGTGGCTCTTTTTGATTTTTTGAGAAATTTTCAACTTTCCCGTACATAAGCTTTTCAAAAAGATTTTCAGGAATAGCAGCGCAATTTATTGCAACAAAAGGTTCATTTGCACCCATTGAATTTTTGTGAATAAGTCTTGCAATAAGTTCTTTTCCTGTTCCCGTATCACCAACAATAAGTATATTTGAGTTATTATTTGCAGCAATTCCTATATTTTTATATATCTCTTTCATACTCTTAAAAGAACCTATAAATTCATCTTCCCCGCTGTTTAAAGAAAGAGTTTTTGACAAAGATGCTGAGGTATATTTTTCTACTGTTTGTACAATATCTTCAGCACTAAAAGGTTTTTGGATAATATCAATGACTCCTGCTTTTGATGCTTTAATCATATTTGAGGGCGTGGTATATGCTGTTATCATAATAATGGGTGTGCCAATATCGTTATTTCTTAAAGTATCAATTACTTCTAAACCCGTTAGATTGTTCTCAAGCATCATGTCTAAAATAATTAAATCTACTTCAAAGATTTTCAACCCTTCAACTAAATCCTCTTCATTGCCATTAAATCCATAACAAGTATGTCCTTGTTTTTTTAAGATTTTTTCAATGGCATATTTAATATCATCTTGGTCATCAATAATTGCTATGTTCATTGGGATCCTTTTTTGGGAATATGTATGCTAAAAGTAGTTTTTCCTTTATTTGAGTGTACATCAATGTATCCGTGATACATATAAACAATTTTATAAGTTGAATAAAGACCAATACCACTTCCTTTTTCCCCTTTAGTTGTAAAAAAAGGTTTATAAATATCTTTTAAAATGGCTTTATCAATCCCTTTTCCTAAATCAGTTATATCAATAACGGTGTAGAGTTGTTTAAAAGAGACTTCAATAAAAATTGTACCTTCTTCAAACGATTCGTCAATTGCATTTTCAAGTAAATTTAACATAATGGTTTCAAAATCTTGATGAGCCATAAACAGAGTACTCTTATTGGGAATACTCTTTTGAATATGAAGTTTTTTAGCTTTTAGTTGCGTTTGCAAAAGTTCACTTACATAATTGAATTCTTCTTTAATATCAATATCAACTGCTAAAAGCTTATCAATAGGTTTTCCTGTTTTTAAGAACTCATTAACGAGTAAATCAATTTTAGTAATAATATTTCCCATGCGTTTTTTATCTTCTGCATCAATATCTTCTTGGTCAATTAAGAGTTTTGCAGGTTGTAAGTAGTTTTTAATTTCGTGCACTACACTTGAAGAGATTTCACCAACAATTTCAAAAGAGTTTGTAAAACACTGTTTTTCTTGAAGCTGTTTTAAAAGGGTAATATCGGAAATGGAAATAGCAAGGGAGTTATCTAATTTTTTTATTAAGACAAATAAATAAATAGTTTTATGGTGTTGGTTTTCTATATCAATCATAAAATTATTGGTACCATTTTCAAGATGCAGGGTGATTTGTTCTTGGATTTTGGAGTTTAAAATATTATTCTCAATAACAAGGCTATTTAAAAGGTTCCCATTTTCATACAATAGCGCGTAAGAAGTATCGCACAAAATAATGAGTTCATCTAAACTCTCTAAAATATCGTGATAAAACTCCCGTAAATTGTGTTCGTTTTCTATAGCTTGGTGCAGTTTGGTTAAAATAAGTTCCATACTGTTTTGAAAAAGGGTAATTTCATCTTCTTCTTTAAATGAAATTGTTTTGAGTTCGTCCCATTTTTTTTCTTGAATTTTTGTAGCATTATGGGAAAGAATTTCCAAACGATGTAAAATTCGGTTGGAGATAAAATACGCAACAAAAAAAGAGAAAAGTGTTGCAAAAAATATTGAAATAATAAGATGTGTTTTTAACTCTTCAAAAAATTGCGTAAAAGAGTTTTTATTTAGTTCAATAATAAATACACCTAAGTTTAAACTGTGGCTGACTAGTGGAATTGAAACAAAGTTTTTATTGCGTTGAATATCTATTTTTGTATCTAGTGGGTATTTTTGAGTATTCGTATGGGCAATAATAGTATTTGTTGTATCAATAAATCCTGCTGATTCGATAAGATTAATTTTAGTCAAAGAGTGTAAAAATTTATAAATACTCCACACATCATCTTCCAGTAGGGATTTAATAAAAAAAGCTTCATTAACAGTAATAATGTCTTTTGCTGTATTAGAAGCTAAAGTGTTAATTTTATCTGAAAGTGAGTTTTTTATAATAAATAAAACTCCACTTGAAAACAGAATAATAATGAAAAAAAAGCTTAAGGTGATTTTTGTTTTAATAGATAAACGGTAGAGTTTTTGTATCATTACTTTGTCTTATGGTTGAGTATAAACTCTTTTACACGGTTGATTTTATCATAAGAAATATTATGAGGTTTTATAAAATTGTCAATTGCCATTGCTTGTAAAATTGCTTTCCCAAAAGGGTCTTTGTGCATATTAATTAGAGCATTTCGCAAGTTAGTTTTAATATCTTGGTTGATGTTTTTGCGTATGATAAAAGGAGGAATAGGGTAATCTCCAAATTGGTCAATAATCTTTAGCTCTTCTTTGGCATGTGGATTTTTATTGATATATGCTTGATAAATCATACTATCCACACTAGCAGCATCAACAAAACCGCTTAAAACTGCTTGTATAGACTCGCCATGGTCATAGGTAAAAACTATTTTTTTGAAAAATTTGTCTTTGTTGTACCCTTTTTGGATAAGTTCATAAAAGGGTACGAGTGAACCTGAATTTGAATCTGGGTCACTCATAGCAAAAATAGTATCTTTTAATTCAAAAAGTCCTTTAAATGGCTGTTGCTTTTTAGTAATGATTAATGCACTGTAGAGTGTTTTTTGATTTACAGTAGGAATGGCTAAAAGTTCAACATGATGTTGTTTATCTAAATTAACATAGGTTGAACCACAGACATAGGCAAAATCTACGCTTTCATTGGTAATAAAACTTTCCATAATTGAGTAGCTCTTTGCAAATTTTAAATTAACTTCTATATTGGCATGTTGGGCTAAATATTTCTTAAAATTCATTAGAGTTACAATGTCTTCTTTTAATGTAACACCTGTTAATCCTAAAGTGATTTTATCGTTTGAATATAAAGTAATAGTGACAAATAATAGCAAAAAAATGGTCAATTTTTGAAAAATAGTGGTCAAAATTTGACCAGTTTGTATTTTGGAAATGCTTTTTTTCAATACAAAACTCCTAAAGTAGGGGATAGGTAACATTATAGTTAAGAGTTGATTTTAAACCCATAAACTCTATAGAATGAATTCAAGACATTTAATCAAATAATAGGAGATACAATGGAAGAAAAAACATCAAGCCGAAGAGGCTTTTTAAAAGCAACCGCACTCTTTGCTGGAAGTGCAGCAATAGCACCTTCTGTTATGGCAAGTAGTAATACTAAAGCACAACAATCAGTTTTTAGTGAGTACGAAAGTAATAAAATTGGAACGCTAAGTCAGCTTAAAAAAGATGGTGAGATAGATTTTAATTATCCAGATGACTCTTCAATGTGTAAAGCTGTATATATTGACGGTGAAGTTAAAGCATACAGTACTATTTGTACACATAAAGGCTGTCCTACTTTGTATAATAAAGAATTAGAGCAGTTTGAATGTCCATGTCACTATACAAAATTTGATGCAAGAAAAGATGGTCAAATGGTAATTGGACATGCAACAGGAGCATTGCCAAAAGTTCTTTTAGAGATAAAAGGTGATGATATTTACGCAATTGGTTTCGATGGTTTAATTTTTGGTCGAATAAATAATAATAGAGGATAGGAGATAAAATGGCTTTAACATTAACAGACAGATTACCCATTCCAGCAGCCAATGCGGAAGTAAAAAATGTAACATGTGAATTTTGTATTGTAGGGTGTGGATATAAATCATATAAATGGCCAATGGGTACAGAAGGTACTTACAAAAACAATGCCTTTGGAATTGATTTATCTAAACAACAAGGTACCTATGGTCAATGGTGTAGTGAAAGAATGTTTAATACCATTCAAGACAGAAACGGTAAAAAATTTAATTTAATGATAGTACCTGACCATGACTGTGTGGTAAACAGTGGTCAAAACTCTGTTCGTGGCGGAATGATGGGTGTTTCAACATTTAATGCTGCAAGTGCTACAAAAGACAGATTAAAAGAGCCACAAATTTATCGTGGTGGAATGCTGATGGAAACATCATGGAAAGAAGCAACATCTTTGGTTGCTAAAGTGTATAAAAAAATCATTGACAACGATGGTGCCGATGAGATTTCTCACAAAACATTTGACCACGGTGGTGGTGGAGGTGGATTTGAAAACACTTGGGCAACAGGAAAACTATTTCACACAGCAATTGGAACAAACTCAGCTTCAATTCACAACCGACCTGCGTATAACTCAGAAGTTCACTCAAGCCGTGAAATGGGAATTGGTGAGTTAAATTCAAGTTATTACGATACTAGTATTTCAGATACGATGCTAGTAATTGGGTGTAATCCTTATGAGTGTCAAACAAACTTGTTTAATATGCATATGCAACCAAACTTAGAAGGTGGCACTATTGCAAATAAACAAAAAGAGTATGAAAAAGGGGAAACTACAAGTGCTGGGAAAATTATTTTTATAGATCCAAGAAGAACTTCATCTGTAAGTATTTCTGAAAAAATTGCCAGCAAAGATAATGTATTGCATTTACAACTAAAACCAGGAACAGATATTACGCTTATGAATGCTTTGGTAACTTATATTCATGAAAAAGGTTGGGATGCTAAAGAGTTTATGGCAAAACATACAGAAAATTTTACTGAAATGTATAGAACAAATAAAATCTCTTTAAAAGAAGCATCTAAAATTACCGATATAAGTGTAGATGATATGAAAAAAGCAGCTTCATGGCTTGCGGAACCTAAAAAAAGTGGACACCGACCAAGAAATGCCATTTACTATGAAAAAGGTATTATTTGGGGAATTAAAAACTACGAGTGTGTGGCTTCAGTTGTAAATTTAGGAATTCTTACACATAGTGTTGGACGAATTGGAACTGGAATTTGTAGAGCTGGAGGACATCAAGAAGGGTACACAAGACCTGGATATAATGGACCTAGCCGACAAAACTTAGCAGTAATTGATACGGATATTATTGAAGGTAAGTATTTAGTTTACTCTATTTGGGCAACCAATCCATTTGGACAGTCAATTGCCACAGAGCGACTTAGAAATGCTGTTACTAAAAGAGCTCAAATTGTTAAAGATGCTATTAATGGGTATCACGGAAATGATTTAGATACTCTTGCCGAGATTATTTACAGAGCGTGTAAAGCAGGTGGATTATTTGTAGTAGATGCAGATATTTATCCAAACCAAGCAACAGAGCGTTCACACATTGTATTTCCAGCAGCTACAACTATGGAGATGAATTTAACTTCTATGAGTGGTGAGAGAAGATTAAGACTTTCTCAAAAAGTTATGGACGCCCCTGGAAGTGCAAAACCAGATTGCCTAATTGCAGCTGATTTGGCAAATGCTTTAAAAGAAGAGTATTTAAAAGATGGTAATAAAAAAATGGCGAAACGATTTGAAGGCTTTGAGTGGGAAAACGAAGAAGATGCCTTTAATGATGGATTTGCAGGTCAAGGTGCAAAAATGGCAAGCCAAGGTGGAGCAACTGGAACATTAGCTACTTATAAAAACTTAGAAGCTGCAGGAAACAACGGAGTTCAACTTCCTATTGTTAAAGTAGAAGATGGAAAACTTATTGGTACAAGGTTGCACTATAGTGATGGTAAGTTTGGCACAAAAACAGGACGAGCAACTTTTATGCCTACACCACAACCTAATATGCCAGCACAAGTTGCTAAACAACAAAGTAAATATAAATATTGGGTAAATACAGGACGAATCAATGAAGTTTGGCAATCAAATTATCATACAGGAAGACTAGAGTTTACTGCAAAAAGATGGCCAATGGCTCCGCTTGAAATTCACCCAAAAGATGCAAAAGATATTGGTGTTGCAAGCGGTGATATAGTGCAACTAAGCAATGACTATGGAAGCACACGAGCTATTGCCGTAATAACAGATACGGTTAGAAAAGGTGAAGTATTTGGAGCTTTTGGTTTTCAAAACTCAATTATCAATGATTTATGTACAGACTATGTAGATCCTGATACTAAAATTCCTTTCTATAAAGGAACTGCCGCAAATATTGTACGAATTGGACGAAGTGAAGGTCTTATTAAAGATATGACATTTCAAGACAGAGTATAATTTTATAAATCAAAATATTATTATATACCGCAACTGCGGTATATAACAGAGTTACAGGTATTATTTTTTATCAATAATTATTATTTTATATAAGGAGGAGAAAATGGATTTATTATGGGACATTCGAGTTGTACTTGATTTATTCTTAGGAGGAATTGGAATTGGGGCATTTATACTTGCTGCAATTTTATATACCATTGACGCACAAAAATACAAAATTGTATGCAAAACAGGGTTTATATTAGCGCCTATTTTGGTCTCAATTGGGCTTATTTTTCTGCTACTAGAAATTGGAAGACCTTTTCATGCAATTATTATGCTGATTTCGGTTAATCCAACTTCTATTTTATCATGGGGTGGATTTATCCAAGGTGGTTTTATTCTCTTAGCTATTTTAATAGCATATAAAGTAGTTAAAAAACAATCTATTTCAAATGCAGTGCTTTTCATTACAATGACATTGGCTTTTATTGTAGGTATTTATCATGGGGCATTGTTATCAAGTTTAGGGCGTTCTGTTTGGAACTCATCATTACCTGTGTTATTTCTATCAACATCACTTGTAACAGGGTTCTTAACTACAATGCTTATTGCAAAACTTTACAAACAAGAAGATGTAACTAACAAATTAGTAAAAGGAAGTATGATTGTCTTTTTATTAGTCTCTTTTACATCTATAATTGGTTGGATATATGGGCTTATGTCTCAAGATGAGGTCTCAAAAGAAGGATTTGCTTTTTTAATGAATGACTACTTCTTACTGTTGGTTATTGCTATACTTTTTGGAATGCTTTTGCCTATTGCTTTATATATTAAGTCATTATTTGCAAAGGCACATTTAACAAATATTGAACTAAAAGTGGCAACGGTTTCATCGTTAGTTGGTATATTTGCATTGAAATATGTGGTGGTTTACTTAGGTCAATTAGAGTATTTAGTGAAATAAAGGATAGAGTATGCAAAATTTAAACAGAAGAGATTTTATAAAATTAAGTGCTGCAAGTGCAACAGCTGTAGGAATTGCTAGTGTTCCTTTTGTGAGTGCTAATGAGACAAAAATAAGTGGTGAGTTAGGAAAATGGATTGCAACAACTTGTCAAGGCTGTACTAGTTGGTGTAGTGTTGAGGGTTATGTTTTAGATGAGAAAATAATCCGTGTAAGAGGAAATGCAAACGCAAAAGGAAATCACGGAAATATCTGTCCACGACCACATTTAGCAATTCAACAAGTGTATGATAAAGATAGAGTAAAAACACCATTAAAACGAACTAATCCTAAAAAAGGAAGAAACGAAGACCCAATGTTTGTTCCTATTTCATGGGAAGAAGCAACCGATACTATTGCTGAAAAAATTATGGAGTTAATTAATAATGATGAGTCGCATAAATTTTGTTTATTGCGTGGACGATATACGCATATGAATGAAATCCCATATGCTACTTTTCCAAAACTAATTGGAAGTCCTAATAATATTTCACATAGTGCTATTTGTGCAGAAGCTGAAAAATTTGGACGCTACTATACAGAGGGTTTTTGGGATTATGCTGACTTTGATTTAGAAAATACAAAATATGTTTTAGGTTGGGGTGCTGATCCATTAGCATCAAACCGACAAGTGCCACATTTTATTAATATTTGGGGACATGTAAGAGACAACGCAACTATTACTATTATTGACCCACGACTTTCAGCAACTGCTGCAAAAGCTCATAAATGGCTTCCTATTATTCCAGGAGCAGACAGTGCCTTAGCCGTTGCAATGGCTCATGTTATTTTATCACAAGGTGTTTGGAACAAAGAGTTTGTTGGAAATTTTAAAGATAGAAAAAACCAATTCGTTGTAGGTCAACAAGTAAAAAATGAAAATGATTTTAATGAAATTCATACTAATGGTGTTGTTAAATGGTGGAATTTAGAACTGTTTGATAAAACGCCACAATGGGCAGAAGAGATTACAGGAATTAGTGCTAAAGATATTATTAAAACAGCACTTGATTTTGCAAATGCTGGAAGCAGAGCTATTTCATGGGTAAGTCCAGGTGCTGCTATGCAAGTTCGTGGTGCATATGCTTCAATGGCAGCACATGCGTTAAATGGGCTTGTGGGTTCAGTAGATGCAGTTGGTGGAATTTTACAAGGAAGTTCAGTACCTAGTGCTAAAGCTCCTGATGTTCAACCATATTTAAGTGAAAAAATTGCTAAAGCACTAAAACAGAAAAAAATTGACCAAAGAGGAACTTCTTTATTTCCAGCACTGAAGAAAAAAAGTGGTGGTGGGGTTGTTACTGCAAATGTTGCTAATGCTATTTTAGATGGTGACCCTTATGATATTAAAGTAGCCCTTGGCTATTGGAATAATCCTGCATTTTCAGTAAATGGAACTGATGTTTGGGAAAGAGCTTTATCTAAGCTTCCATTTTTTGCACATATTACTACTAATATTGCAGAAACAACTATGTTTGCAGATATTGTTTTACCTGCAAAAATGCATATGTTTGAACGATATGGATTTTCTAAAAATAAACAAAACTTACACAGTTACTTAACTATTCATCAGCCATTAGTTAAAACTTTAGGTGATGCTAAAACAGATGAAACAGAAGTAATGTGGCTTATTTGTGAGTCATTGGCTAAAAAAGGGTATGACACTCCATTGAAATATTACAAAGAGAACTTTAAAGACCCAGAAACAGGAAAAGAGCCAACAACTGCAGAAGAGTTTGATTTGTATGCCGTTAAAACACTGACTAAACCAATTTGGGACGGAAGCAGCAATGATAAGGGTGATAGTATAAATAGTTGGGATGAACTACTTGAAAAAGGAGTTTGGAATACTAAAAAATTTGTTCCTGGTAAAAAAATAGATAATTTCAGTACTAAAAGTAAAAAATTTGAATTTTTCAGTTTAACTCTTAAATCAGTACTTGAAGAGCATGTAGAGAAAAATAAGTTAGCAAATGTTGATGAAGCAATGGAATATGCAAATATTACAGCACGAGGTGAGAGAGTTTTTGTACCTCACTATGAGCCAATTGTACGACACGGAGATGAAAAAGAGTTTCCGCTTATTTTTGCAGAGCATCGTTCACGACTTAATAGAGAAGGGCGAAGTCAAAATGTTCCTTGGTATTATGAGATTAAAGATGTTGACCCAGGTGATGAATCTAACGAAGATGTAACTAAAATCAACCCAATTACTGCAAAACAGTATGGCTTAAAAGATGGAGATAAAGTAAAAATAACATCACTTCAAGGAAGTATTGAAAGTGTTATTAAACTTTGGGAAGGAACAAGACCAGGTGTTGCTATTAAATGTTTTGGGCAAGGACACTGGGCGTATGGCACGGTTGCTAGTGAAACATTTGGGCAAAAACCACGAGGTGGAAATAATAATACCATTCATATACATGAATATGACCGTTTAAGTGGAAGTACCGCAAGACACGGTGGAACTGCTAGAATTAAAATAGAAAAAATATAAAGGAGGTGTGAAATGGCAAAAAAATTTGGAATGGTAATTGATTTACATAAATGTGTAGGTTGTGGAGCCTGTGATTTAGCTTGTAAAAGTGAAAACAACACTCCTGAAGGAATTTATTGGTCAAAACATGAAATAGAAACATCGGGTGTTTTCCCAGATGTGGCATATAAATATAGACCAACGCTTTGTAATCATTGTGAAGATGCACCATGTATTAGATCTTGTCCAACAACTGCAATGCATAAAGATGAAGAAACTGATATTACTTTGCATGACGCAGATAAATGTATTGGGTGCAAAAGTTGTATTTTAGCGTGTCCATATGATGTAATTTCGTACAATGCAAGACAACCTCACTTAGCTCAAAGAGATAATTCAGAGCTTGTAACTGGAGGTACATTTAGTGCTAAAGAGTTAGGAGATAAAACTAATACCCCTTATCCTTATTACAATGCAGAACGAGGTAAAACCTATGCTAGTATTAGAGACAAAGGCGTTGTTGAAAAGTGTAATTTTTGTGATCACCGTGTAAAAGCAGGGTTACTACCACATTGTGTAGATTCTTGTCCAGCAGATGCACGAATTTTTGGTAATTTAAATGATGAAAATTCAGCACCTAGTTTGTTGTTGGCAAAATATCCAGCAGAGGTGTTAAAAGCACACAAAGGAACAAAACCTAAAGTATTTTATATAAGAGATTTCGCAAAGGTATAAGAATAGAGGGGGGCAGTTAGTTTCCCCACCTCTATTACATGAAAATTAAGTGGTAAACACTAGACACAAAAGATTCAAAAAGTAGCAAAAGTATCAAAACAAACATAAAGATATAAAAACTCATATCAAAAAAGTTACAAATAAATCGTTTAATGGGTATACTTTGCCTATTAAAAATAAATGAAGATTTTGTTAAAAGATAAGAGGAAATGAGTTATGAGAAAAATAGTAGGTTTAATTTTTACATTTGTATTGGCTTTTGCAATAGTTGGTTGTGAAGAGAGTAAAACTGATGTAACTGTTAGTACATATGAGATTGCTATGATTCTTGATATTGGCACAATTGAGGACAACTCGTTTAATCAAGGAATTTGGGAAGGCATAGTGGATTATGCAAGCAAAAATAAGATTACTCATAAATATTATAAAACGGCAAAGCAAAGCACAGATGATTACCTTGCTGCAATTAAAATTGCAGTAGACGATGGAGCAAAAATTGTTGTAACTCCTGGCTTTTTGTTTGAAGAAGCTATTACTTTAGCTCAAAACTTGTATCCTAAAGTTAACTTTATATTAATTGATGGACATCCTACTACAACTAACAATAATACTCTTGGTATTAAATTTTCTGAAGAACAAGCGGGATACTTAGCGGGATATTCTGCAGTAATTGAAGGCTACACAAAGCTGGGGTTTTTAGGTGGAATAGAAGTACCTGCTGTTGTTCGATACGGTTATGGATTTGCACAAGGTGCGCAAGCAGCAGCAGCTGAGTTAGGCATTGAGAATATTGACTTAAAATATCACTATGCAGGTGGATTTGAAGCAACACCAAATGCACAAGCACTTGCAGCTTTTTGGTATGCAGATGATACAGAAATTATATTTGTTTGTGCAGGAACTATAGGAAACTCCACTATGACAGCAGCGCAATTGGCAAATAAAAAGGTTATTGGCGTTGACGTTGACCAAAGTTCACAATCAGCGACTGTGATTACTTCTGCCATGAAAAGTCTTGCTTTTTCTGTTCAAAATGCATTGGCACTGTACTATGCAGGTAATTTTCCTGGTGGTAAATCTTTGATTTATGACGCCAGTTCAAATGGAATAGGACTTGCTATGGATACTTCTACGTTTAAAATATTTACTCAAGACAATTACGACAGAGTCTTTGGAAAATTAGCAGCAGGTGAGATTACAATACAAAATGATAAGGATGTAAATACGCCAAATCAACTTCCACTCTCTCTTGTTAATATCATTTTTATAGAATAGAATAATAGATTAAAATAGTTTACTTGAAGACTCTTTATGGGATACACAAATTAAATCTGTAATTTTTTGAGCATTGACACAAAAATTTCCATTTTTTTCAATTAAAAAAAGGTCTTGAGCTTTACCACGACTGGTATAAATTTTAGCACTCTCAATTTCTATATTAAAATCATCAAAAATTTTAGCAATATGGGCTAATAGACCTTTTTGATCTTTTGTTTTTACCTTCATAGAGGCTAAATATTGGGTGTGATTACAATCTATTTGAATTTCATTTTTTTTAATTTCTGGAATTACTGTTTTGGTGCTTTTACTCATATCAAAAGAGTTTTGAATGACATCTTCTATAAAAGGAAGATTGATGTCATTTACCTTTTCACTAAACGTTATTTCAAAGCATTTTTTATTGTCAAAGAGTTTAAAAATATTCATAGAGGCAATATTTAGAAATTCAAATTTTCCCAATAAATACCCTAAATTCAGAGGAATAGCTCGAATAATTCTTAGAGTTAAAACTTCTTTATTGATTATTTTATAAGTATAGGTGTTGACCTCTTTTGCTTTTATGGCTAAATCCAAAATATCACTGGCTTTAAGTTGTAAAAAGATTTGATTGGAATCTATGTTGAGGATTTTCTTTTTCATTAGTAGAGGTAAAGCATTAAATTTATCGAGTTTTCTAATGCTGTTTATTTTAGCAACTCTTCTGGCACTTTCATTTAAAAGATCGGCATTGTCAAATGCTTGAAGACTTTGCAGATACAACTCTTTAAGCAGCGATGCAATTGAACTGCTGTAGATTTGTTTTCCAACAGCAGAAATATCGGCATAGGTAACTAAGTATAAAATATCTAAAGTCAGTTGGTTTTTTAAATTTGCAGTAAAGGCTAAAATAACTTTTTGAGAATATATGTCTTCATTGGTTGCAACACGGCTCATAAGATTATGATAACGAATAATACGAGCTATTATTAGTGTCTCTTCACTTTCAAAGCCTAAAGAACGTGCCATATTTTTAAAGAGTTTTTCTCCTGCTATGTGGTGGTCTGTTTTTCTTCCTTTTCCAATATCATGAAATAAAGATGCAATTTTTGCCCAAGATTGTTGTTGAGCTGATAAGTTATTGTAAATATTTAAAACAAAAATATCTTCAATGTTTTCAATAAATTTCAAGGTATTAATAGAGTGAATATCAACGGGTTGTTGATGATAGCCATCAAACTGAGGCAAATTTATTATTCTTTTTGTACTAGGAATAAGTGTTTGAAATAAATTAGCATTGTAAAAGAGTTTTATAATAGGGTATAACTGCGATGTATACAAAATGGATGTAATTAATTTTTTGTGTTCTTGCCCTAATTTATTGGGCAAAATAGCTTGACTAATATAATAAACATAAGAATGGTCAAAACTTTTAATATTTGAAGGTAAGAGCAAGAGTTCTTTTAAAATAGTAAGAAGAAAATTGGGTTTTTGGTGAAAGGAAGTAAAAAGTTTGTTGTTAATACTATAAATATTTTTTCGTAAACGAAAGGTTTTTAGTAAAGCAATATTAGAGTACGAAGCAGTAACTTCACGGGTAAATTTTTTGATCATAATTGAGGTGAAAAAATGAACAGCGTGCAAAGAGTTAAAGAGTTTGGACATAAACTGTCTCTCTTTTGTAGCTCGTGGACGATTTAAAAAACCCATTTTCTGACTAAGTTCTGGAAGCATATCAAAATGAACTTGGTCAAGTTTTTTCTTAGCAACAGAGTGTAAAACATTTCTAACTTGAAAAATAAACTCTAAAGAAACTCTATATTTACGATACTCCTCTTCTGTAAAATGAATACCAATAAGGTTTTTTACATCATTAACTCCATATAAAACATTGGCAATCCAAAAGAGCATATTGGCTTCTCTCATTCCTCCATAACCATCTTTAATATTGGGTTCCATTCTTAACGGATATTTTGAAAGTCGTTGTTTATGCTCTTCTACTTTTTCTAAAATAAATTTCTGTTTGTTGGTTTGTCTGACTTTACTTAAAACAGTTTGATATTCTAACCAAAGGTGCTTTGAGCCAAAAATCATACGAGACTCTATTAACGAAGTTTTAATAGTAAGCTCTTCTTTAACAGAAGCTTCTATGTCATAAAGCTCGTGAACTCTTGAACCCAGTTTTAACCCACAATCCCAAGCAAGAGTGATAAACTCTTCAATTAAAGGGTTAAGATTATAACCTGCAATATTTTCATACAAAATCATTAAATCAATATCGGAATAAATGCACAACTGTTCTCTGCCATAACTTCCTAACGCTACAAGAGTAATTGGAACAGAGTTTCCTATGGGTAAATAGGAACCAAAATATTTTTGCAACATATATTTGTATAAAACAATTACAAAGGCATCTATTTTTTTGGTGTGTTGTATGAAAAATTCTTTTCCTGCTGTAGTTTCTAAAATAGTCTCTGTTGAGCTAAGATATTTTTTTATACTGTGTTTAAAAAGTTGGGAAATCTCAAAGTCATTGGCTTTTTTTGCTATTAAATCTTCAATTTGTAAGGTAAGTTCAATCATAAAAATAAACTTTATTCATAGATATTTTCATTTAATTATTTTTTCTAAATCACTTATGTTTGTGACTTCCCCTTTTATTAAATCATAGTGCTTATGTGAAAAGCTGATTTTTGTGTTTTCTAAAATGGATTCAATTTTGTAAAGTTCCTTCTGTAAATCAAAATGCTCTTCATTTAGAATAATAAAATAATCTCCAAAGATTCTAAAAATCATTGCTTTTTTGCTAATATAACTTAGCTCTCTTGCGATATTCTTTAAAATCTCATCACCCTCTTGCCAACCGTATTTTTTGTTATATGCAGAAAATTTGTGTAAAGATATAGAGTTAAGACAAGCTACATTAAACTCTTTTTCACTGGTATATCCTAGAACATAAGTTAAATAATCTATATTATAAAGTTCTGTTATGGGGTCTCTGTAAAAATAAGAGAATCTCTCTTTTTCTATTTTTGTTTTTGGGATTTGATTGATATTTAAATCTATATGCACATCTTTAAGTGCAATTAATGCATGTTTAACTATTTTAGGATGGAACTGTTTACCTGAGAAATCTTCTAACTCTTGAAGTGCTAACTTGACATTTTTTCTGGCTTTGTAAATTCTGTTTGTAGTCATAGCGTCAAAGGCATCGGCTACAATCATAATTTGTGAACCAATAGGTATATCATCGCCTTTAAGTCCATAAGGATAACCCGTGCCATCATATTTTTCATGATGATATTTTACTATTTTGGCAATATTTTGATAAATATCTATCTCTTTTAAAATTTCATAGCTTGTTACTACATGCTCTTTAATAATTTCAAACTCAAGTTCGGAGAGTTTTCCAGGTTTAAGTAAAATAGAATCTGGAGTAGAAATTTTCCCAATATCATGAAGCATACACGCTTTGTAGAGTTCATCTTCTTGATCTTGTGAATAGCCCATCTCTTTGGCTATGAGGATAGAGTATTTTGCAACTCGTTGCGTGTGTCCTGCTGTATAGCTGTCTCTTTTTTCTATCATACTGACCATTGAAAAAATATTTTGTTCATAGTTTTTTACTCTTCTTGCAATCTCTTTTTTTGCAAATTTTCTTCCATATATAATAGCTATTGTACCAAGCATCCATATGAAAAAAGTGAAAGAAAAATATATAACCGAAAATGAAAAAGCTTCTTTTCTGTATTTTTTCATAGGTATAGAAACAGAGACAGCCCCTCTTATATCTCCTACTTTGTACCCTTGTGCACCATGACATTTTAAGCAAGACTCATCAGTAATTAAAGGATTAATATAACGAAGATGTGGCTCTCCCTCTATATTAGTTACTCTTGAAACAGCATTTCTGCTTGTTTCTATTATCTCTAAGGCCTCTTTTTCCCAATCATCAGCAACATTTTTTGGATTTAATACTATCTTGCTTGTAATATGACCTTTTGTCCCATAAAATTCAGAGTACTGTTCCATCATTTGTGAAAGCGTATATGCTGGATTCATTAAAGTAAGATGTTGATTGGAAGTAGTATTAACATCTCTGTCTTTTACATGAGCCAGATATTCATTTGGGGGAGTCTCTTTGGTTATTGGTACATATACACCGCCATGCGAAGCTACCCATGCACGATATGCCAAATCTTTTTTAACACTTATTTCTGCTTCATTGAAAGCCAATCTATTAGCGTATTCGTATTCGCTGTGGACTAAAAATGATGTCAGAAAAATGAGTAAAAAAGTCCAAAATAAGAAGATATAAAATGCAATTTTATCGATTAGTTTTTTTTGTATATTCATAAAATGATTTTAGCATTAATAGGCAAAAAATTCCTAATTTTAAAGAAATTTTGATAGAATTGTCCATTGATAAAAAAGGATTAACATTGAAAAAAATTGAAGCCATTATTAAACCATTTAAACTCGAAGATGTCAAAGAAGCCTTAACTGAAGCTGGAATTACAGGTATGACTATTACAGATGTTAAAGGATATGGACGGCAACAAGGACACAGTGAATTGTATAGAGGCGCAGAATATGTAGTTGATTTTTTGCCTAAAATAAAAATTGAACTTGTTGTGGATGATAGAAGTGTGGATGAAACTATTCGTATAGTTACAGAAGCTGCACGAACGGGAAAAATTGGCGATGGAAAAATTTTTGTAACCCCAATTCAACGAGTTGTACGCATACGAACAGGTGAAGAAGATGAGGACGCAATTTAATGCAAAATAAAATTACGATAATAACTCCTTTGGATATGCATCTTCACTTAAGAGATGAAAAGATGCTTGAGCTTGTAGCTCCTTTAACCGCAAAAACATTTAGTGCAGCTTTAATTATGCCTAATTTAGTTCCACCTCTTATAACAAAAGAAGCTTTGCTTTCGTATAAACAAAGAATTAAAGCAGCAACAAAAGAGGAAACATTTGAACCGTATATGACTCTGTTTTTTCAACACTATTCATATGAGTTTTTAGAAGAGATAAAAGAGCATATTATTGGAATTAAACTCTACCCTGCCGGAATTACTACAAATTCTGAAACAGGAGTTTCTTTGCTTGATAGCCAAAGCTTAAGACCCACGCTTGAAGCCATGAGCGAGTTGGGAATTCCTTTGTGCGTTCATGGAGAAACAAATGGTTTTGTAATGGACAGAGAGCAAGAGTTTATGCCTATTTATGAAGATTTGGCAAAAAACTTTCCCAACTTAAAAATTATAATGGAACACATTACTACAAAAGCAGCAGTAGATTTGTTAGATAAATATGAAAACCTATATGCCACTATTACGGTGCAACATCTTTTAATAACGCTAGATGATGTAGCAGGGGGAATGTTAAAGCCGCATTTGTTTTGTAAACCCATAGCAAAACGCTATGAAGACAGAGAAGCACTGCAAAAAGTTGCTCTTAATGCACACCCAAAAATAATGTTTGGAAGCGACTCAGCCCCACACCCAAAAGAAAAAAAAGAGTCATGTGGATGTGCTGCTGGAGTTTTTACAGCACCCATCGCCTTACAAGTATTAGCACAATTTTTTGAAGAACATGAAAACCTAGAAAACCTACAAGCATTTGTAAGCGATAACGCATTAAAAATCTACGGAATTACTCCGCCAAAAAAAGAGATTACACTTATTAAAAAAGAATTTCAAGTACCTGAAAGCTATAGTAATGAAAGTGAAATAGTTGTACCTATGTATGCGGGTGAAACAATTTCGTGGAGCGTTTGTTAGCTGCTAGTGAATAGTGCTTGATGATTAGTGAATTTTTCACTTTTCATTTTTCACTTTTCATTTATGCTAATACTTGTTTCTCTCTTCAAGAAGTTTTTTAACGCTTTCGTTTTGTTCTTTTTGATACTCAACTCTCTCTTGTCGCATATTTCTTAGAATTTCAAGTGTTTCTTGTTTTTCGTGGTCAATATTAGATTTGATTTGAATAGCTTTTCTGCCACTTGAGAGTCCACATACGGATAAAAATTTCTCTTTATTGTTAATATAAAGTTTTGCAGTAGGAGAGGTGGCATTTTTATTGAAAACTATTACATCTTCTTCTTTTAAGTTTAAAATATCAAAGACACTCAGTTCTGTTTCTGCCATAACTGCTTCAATATACATTTTTGCACCAGAAATAAGTGTGGTAATATCTTTTTTCTTACTCATCTTTTTATTACGGCCCTCTGCAAAAATCTTCTCAACGATTTTATTTAGCAACATTTCAATATAGGAAATAGGGTAACAAATGGATAAAAACCCTGAATCTTCATCAATCGTAATTTCTAAAACCACAAGTAGTACAATTTCGTGGTCGGAAATTACTTGAATGGCATTGGCATTGGTGTCTCGTGATTCTATTTTAAAATTAATTCGAGTAATTTCATTCCATGATTTTTGCATATGGGTAACAAGTACTTTGTAAAAATGCTCAAAAATCTCTACTTCAATTTCCGTTAACTCTCTGTCTAAATTATCACTTGCAGCAATGGCACCACTTCCTAGAAGTTCAGCAATGATTTTATGAGAAATACCAGGGTTACACTCTGCTACTATTCTTCCATCTAGTGGGCGAAGTGAAAGTGTAATTAGTGAAGTAAGTTGCGGGATGGATAAAATAAACTCCCCGTAAGTCATTTGTTCAATGGAATAAAGTTTAATATCTACGATTTTCCTAAGCATTGCAGATAAATCGGTAATTAAATCTCGTAACATTTTGTCATGTAGGGTCGAGAAGGCTTTAAACTGTTCGTTGGAGATACGATTTGGTTTTTTAAAGTCATAAATAGAGTAGTTTTTCTCTTTAGAAACAAGTTTTTCTTCTTGTTCTCCATCTATATCCTCGCCTTGTTCTGCTATATCTAGTAGTGCATCAATTTCATCTTGACTTAAAAATTCAGCCATATTATCCTCTTATTTCCATTTCAACATCGATTGCACCTAAGTCTCTTAACATTTTAATAGCATCTATAATATCGGTAATAGGAAGTTTCATTACCTTCATAGCACGCATTAAATCAGAGATGGTGGGTTCTTTTTTGGTGTTAACTAAAGCATTGTCCAGATTAACTACAACGGGTTTTTGATCCATTTTGACATCATCACCAATATCTCTTCCTTGATTAAGTGCTGGGTCATCCCACTGCTTTTCATTTAATAGACTTTGCTTAATACGAATAGTAAAAGAATTTTTAGTAATAGTAACGGGTTTAATAACCACATCGCCTCCTACAATTATCGTCTCTTTTTTAGTATCAATAATAATCTTTTGCTTATAAGAAGAGTCAATTTCAAGGTTTTGTATAATAGCCAAAAACTTTACAATAGAGATATTCTCAGGCTTAGTAGCAACAATAGTTCGTGTGTCTATAGCTTGAGCTGTATTTAATCCAAACTCTTGATTTATTCTGGTTTCTATTAAATCTGCATTTTTAGCATCAGATTTAAACAAGCTTAGAGTTATCTCTTTCTCTTCTTGCAAAGAAAAATCCAACTCATTCTCAATAGTTGCCCCATTGTAAATAAGTCCGGTGGTTTTATTATCTTGCGATAAAATAGTTCCTTGCCCTAGTGCATAGACATTGCCATCGACCCCTTTTAATTGCGTTAAAAGAAGTTCACCTTGGTCAATGGATTTAGCATCGCCAATGGCTGAAACTTTGACTTCTATTTTATCCCCTTGCCGTGAAAATGCAGGAAGTTCCGCTGTAACCATAACGGCTGCTATGTTTTTTGAGTTAATAGAAGAGGTGGGAATTTTAATGTAAGAGTTACGAAGCAAGTTTTGTAAACTTTGCATGGTAAACTTACTTTTATCTCCCGTTCCAGCAAGTCCAACTACTAAACCATAGCCTATGAGTTGGTTTTTTCGTATTCCAACAACCGAAGAGACATCTTTAATGGTTTGAGCATTCAAAAAAGTGATAAATAGAAGTAAAGACAGGAGATATTTCAATGCAAACCCTCATTTGTGTTAATTGGTTTGATTTTATCTAAAATTTTATAAAAAGTAGGTATAATATTAGGAAAAATCAGTTAAGGTTATGCGTGACGATATATATTTACGGCAGCAAAAGTTTTAAAAACACTATTCAAAAAGTTTTCGAACAAGCTAATATGAAATTTAGACTAAGCAAAGATGATGCTATACTTGAGCTTAGCTCTTTGAAAAAGCTTAAAGATGCCATTGAAGAAAATCCCAGTAATATATTTCTTATTGATGATGATAAAATTATTAAAAAAAACTCCTTAAATGATAAAATTAAGTTCCTTAAACCCAAAGACGGTATTGAAGAAGAGTTCTTAAAAGAGTATGGCATTGGCGATTTAAGTGTTGATGAGATTGAAGATATAGCAACGCAAGTTATTAAAAAATTAGAACAAGAGCATGTGTTAAAGCAGAAACAAAAAGAACAAGCCCTTGAAGAGCAAAAGCAGGTAAAAGAAAATAAGCCTAAAGATGAACACAAAAAAGATGAGTATAGATTTATACACGGGCATACTAAAGAAAATTTAACAATAAAAGAAGCGTTAGAAGAAGATAAAAACAGATTTTTTGCAACAGATGCTCAAGAAGATGAAGAACTGCTAGAAAACCAAGAAGAAGCTGACGATGATTTTGATATTGATGATTTTCTAAATGAAAATGAAGAGTTGGAAGATGATTTTTTAGAGAGTTTAGATTATGGAATTGAAGAAGAGTTACCTGAAGAAAAGACGGAAATAAATGATGAAAAGAAAAGTTCTCAAGCAGAAACACTTTTTAAGAACACTATAAATGACAACTTAGAAGAAGAAGATTTTGAAATAACCGTTGAGAAAATTGATGAAATCGAGAAAATTGATGAAATCGAAAAAAATGAGGAAACCGAAAAAAAAGGGGAAAACACAATGGCAGATGAATTTTCTGAACTAGACAGCTTAAATGAAAATGAACTTTTAGAAGCGTTAAATGAGACAAGTACAAATAACGTTCAAGAAAGCAGCCAAAAAAGTAGTCAAAAAGTAGGGGCTGAGGTTGAATTAAATAGTAGCAGGATTAATGAAATATCTACATTAATTGCACAGCTATTAAATAATAAAACTTTGGAGATAACCATTAAAATTAAAGAGTAAACTAATGGATTTACTAGGAATTGCTGAAAATACTATCCGAATTATCTTAATTTTAGGGCTGCCATCACTGCTAGTAAGTATGGTAATTGGACTTTTAATTAGTATTTTCCAAGCCGTAACACAAGTTAGTGATGCTTCATTAACTTTTGTTCCTAAAATGGTTCTTGTATCAACCTTTATTTTAATTGCATTGCCGTGGATGGGTGAAAACGTTCACACCTATGCCAAAGAGTTATGGGATCTTATTTTGATTTTTGGAGAGTAGATTATGATAAAAAAATTACTTAATCTAAAGAAAATGCAAACAGATCAAAAAATAGTTGAGCGTGTGAAAATGCAAAACAGAGTAGAAGAGCTAGAAGCTGAAATCATGCTAACTAACCGTCAAATTGCAACTACAAGTGTTAATAAACATGGGGCCATTTCTGATTTCGCTATTTTACAAATACACAAAAATACCATGAATGCACATATTGCAAAACTTAAGGTGATTAAAAATAGATTACTTCAAAAAATAGATAAAGCCAATGAAGAGTTAAAGGAGTTACTAAAAGAGAGTGAGCAATTTGATTATTTGGTACAAGAACAAAAAAAAATAGAGTTAAAAGAGTTGCTTAAAAAAGAAGAAGAAGCAACTGCTGAATATATGTTAAGTAAATTTGTTGCAAGCTAGGAGATAAAATGCTAAAACTAATTATAATTTTGTTGAGTGTTTTATATTTGAATGCAGCTCCTCAAGATGAAATGTCAACTATAAAAGAAAAAAATGAAGTTATTGCGCTTAAAGAAGAGTTAACTATTTTTTACAATAAAAAAGAGAGTGATTACCAAAAAAACAAACAAGAGCTTGAACAGCTTTTAAAAACAATAGAGAAAGAAAAAAAAGAAGTTGCTTTTTTGCATCAGCAAAATGAGACGATTTTAAAAGATATTCAAGGTGAAGTAGAAAGTAAAACGGCAAAAATTTTTGATACAATGAAGCCTAAAATAGCAGCAACCATTTTTAACCAAATGATAAATGAGGGGAAAATTGAAGATGTTTTTGATATAATCATAAAACTTAAAGAGAGAAATGTGACTGTATTAATGAAGTTTTTAGAAGTAGAACACGCAGCACTTATTACAGAAAAATTAAAAAATTATAAAAGTAACAGCACTAATAATTAAAGAAAGGGTTTTATATGGCAGATGAAGAAGTAGCAGTACAAGCGCAAAAATCAGGCGGTAAAGGAGTATTTATTGCATTAATTGCATTAGTTGTAATTTTATTATTGGTTGTTGCAGGAGGCGGTTATTTGTTTTATCAAAACAGTGTAAAAGCCAGTCAAGTTGCTTCTGAAAATGGTTCAAGTCCTGTTGATGAAAAAGTCTATAAAGATTTTTATAAAGTACAGATTAATGACATGGTTTTAAATATTACCAATTCAAAAGGAAGAGAAAAGCTTATGAAGCTCTCCTTTACTATGAACAGTATTGAGGATGATATTGAACAACTTATGGATGAAAATAAACCTGAAATTATTGATTTGGTTATTTCATTAATTAGTTCAAGAAACTCTGAAGAACTTTTAACGGTTGGAGGCAAAGAGCTTTTAAAAGAGGAGCTTATTCAAGAGGTTAATAATATTTTAAATCGAGCCATTGGAGATAGCAGTAAATACCATAAAAATAGCATAAAAAATATCTTTTTTACTGCGTTTGTTATTAAATAGGATTAAAAATGATAGTAGCCGTTAAGCGAACCAACTATACGAAACTTATTGTAAAAATTGTTGCTTTTGCAGCAGTAGTAGCTCTATTTACGGTCTACTATTTTCAATTAAGTGAGAAATTTAAAGGCGAAGAAGTTCAGCAAACACCTCAAGATGTTGAAAATGTACTTAAAGAGAAAAGAGCTTCAGATATAGAAACAGTTATTTTTGATGAAGCACAAATTGCGATTGAATTAATTGCTCAAGATAAAATAAGAACGATTAAAGTTATTGGGAGAAAGCTTTATATTGCAACCGACCCCGATGCTTCTTTAGATGCACTCATGGTGAGATACGGTGTTATGGCACTGGTTAAAACAAGTGTTAGCGACATAAAAATAGCCATTGATTTAAAGCAAATTGTTGAGAGTAAATATAATGTTTCTGGCTTATAAACCATTTTTTTTAATTGCAGTAATATTTCTTTTTGTAGGGTGTGCTAAGGAAGAGTTAAACTTTGAGCAACCTGCCATTCAAATTCCTAAAGAACAAGCTAAGCCTGTAACTAAGAAAGGCTCTTTATATTCAATTCGAGGTGGTTCTTTATTTGCAGATAAAAAAGATTTGCAAATTGGCGATATTATTCAAGTTATTATTAACGAAGAGTTGCAATCAGACACCAGTAACAGCAGAACAACTTCTAATAATTCAAATGCTAATTTAAGAGGTGGAGCTATGGTTCCAAATGCAAGTAATGTTAATCCAAATAGCACCGTTAATAGTATTGCCAATAAATTTAACAGCGTAACTGGGTTTGACGTAGGAGTGGGTTCTGACTCCTCTTTTACTGGGAAAGCCAAAACTAAAATAGATGAGACTTTTGAAACTACTGTTTCTGTTATTATTGAACAAACTTATCAAAATGGGAATTATTTTATTAAAGGTTCAAAGCAAATGCTAATAGATGGGCAAAGCCAAGAGATTATTTTAAGTGGAGTAATAAGACCATATGATATTTCACCTGAAAATAGCGTGATGTCCTCACAAATGGCTAATTTAAAGATTTTATACAGAAAAGATGGTGAAGAAAGAGATGCCCTACGAACACCATGGGGAACGAAGATATTAAAATCGCTATGGCCATTTTAATAAATTTCAAAATTAAGTAAATTTTACTAAAATTTAAAATAACCATATTTTTTATAAAAAATAGTATATAATAGCTCAATAGAATTATTTAATCTAACTTTTAGAAAAGGAGTACAAGATGCTCAATTCATTAAATGTGATAGAAACAGGTTTAATAGGGGCAAGAACGGCTGCCCAAACATCAACAAATAATATTGCCAATGAGAATGTGGCAGGATATGTTAAGCGAACAACTAATATTAGTGAAGCTGCACAAACAGATTCACGCTTAACGGGTCGGGGGGTTTCAATTGGGGATACTATACGAAACACTAATGATTTTATTTATAAAAACTATGTAGGTGAGAGCACAACATTGGCGTATTATGAAAATCTTACCTCTATGTTAGGTGCGGTTGAAAATATTTTCCAAGAGAGCGAAAATAGTGGTTTTTCAAAAGATTTAGATGCATATTTCCAAAGTTTAGAAAACCTAAAAAGTAATCCACAAAATGTAACCTATCAAGAGGATTTTAAAACAAGAGCTTCTAACATTATAAGCGATTTGAAAACTTCGTATAAAAGTTTAGAAGATGAAGAGATAAAATTAAAGTCTGATTTAAAAGCAGATGTACGAGATATTAATAGAATTGTTGACAATATTGCCAATATTAATTCACTTATGGGAAGAAGCAGTGTTCCTCAACTAACGCTTTTAGACAAACGAGATGCCTTAGAGAAAGAGTTGGCAACCTTTGTGAATATTACTGTTTCTAAAGAGTATGGAGATTATCAGCTTAAAATTGGTGACACAACGGCTGTGCGAAATGATAATGTAAGAGAGTTTAGTTTTGGAGAAAATCATACTGCACAAATAGATAGATTTCCAACAAGTGATATAACGCTAAATGTGGCTCCTAACAATGATAAGTTAGTTTATGAATTTAATAACTTATTTTCTGCAGAAGTTAAATATGGTGAAACAGTTAATGGAAATGTTGTAGATGAAACAAATATATTAGAATCATTAGCTTACAAAATAAATAATGATTCTAATATTAATCAAAATGTTACTGCTAAAATAAACCCACTAGGTACGCTAGAAATTATCTCAAAAGAAGAAGGAGTGCAAGGCTCTTTTAGTTCTTCTTTAAAACATTTTACCGATACAAATAATAATGACCTCTACGAAGTGGCACAAATTAATAAAAATAACCAACAAAGTGTTAATGCAAAAAGTGAAAGTTATATACAAAGTTACGATGAAAAAATTAATATTAACAATGGAAGTGCGTTTGCTAAAATAGAAAATCTTGATAGCAGTTCAAAAAATAATATACTCCAAAACTTTAAAGATAACCTAGATACATTAGCAGCTACTTTAACCGATATGAGTAAGCAATATATTCTAAAAGAAGATGGCAGTTTTGTATATGGGGAGCAAGCTTCAATTAACAGTGGAGAGTCTTATAATAACAGCGTAACTTTAGGATTATTCAGTGGGTCAAGCGTTAAATCAATGCAGTTTAACAAAGAAGCCATTAATAATTTAGAGCAAAAAGATTACGATTATTTAGCTTCTTTTTCCAATAAAAGCAATATTTTATTTAGTAATAAAGGACAACAAAATATTAATAATAATATAGAAGAGATGAGTAAAGACGGCTCTGTTAAAACAAGTTTTTCAAAGTTTTTTCAGAACTTTCAAATTGATATTGCAAACTTTAATGCAAACAATTCATACTCTTTAGATACTCAATCAACAGTAACTCAATCATTGAAAAACAGTTACGATAAAATGATAAAAGTTGACCCAGATGAAGAGATGCTAAATTTAATGAAATTTCAAGCAGCCTATGAGGCCAATGCGAAACTTGCAACGGTTTTACAAGATATGATTAGCACAACACTTAATATGGTTAATAGATAACTTTAATCTACTATTAAGAAATGTAATGTCAATATGTCATATAATCTAGTAAAGGAGTAAGCAATGCTAAACAGTTTAATCATTGGGCAAACGGGTCTAAATACCTCACGAACAGCTCTTGAAAATGTTACTAATAATATAGCAAATGAAAATACTCCTGGATATAAAAAAAGAGTAGTTGATATTAGTGAAATTGCACATATCAGCCAAAACAGTACAGGAAGAGGAAGTCTTACTGGAAGTGTAATGCGTTCAACAAGTGATTATTTGTACAGTAATTTAATGGATGAAAGTACAAAAGAGGGTTACTATCAAGAACTTTCAACACTTCTTGGGCAAGTTGAATCTATTTTCCAAGAAACAGAAGTAGCAGGGCTTTCAAAAACAATAGATAAATATTTTAAAGCCATAGATGATTTAAATTCAAATCGGGAAGATGCGGTTTTTATCAATAACTTTACAACTCAAGCCAATGCGCTTGTAAATGATTTGAAAAAAGTTTATGAAGCAATTGAGCAAAGAGAAGCCAGTACGAAACAAAGTGTTCAACTCGATGTAGAAGAGGTGAATTCCATTTTAAAAGAGATGGCATCGCTTAACAGAGAAATAGGCAATCAATCTATGCAAAGAAATGATTTGCTAGACAGAAGAGATTTATTAGAAAAAAAACTGGCACAATATGTGGATATTGAAGTTATTAAAGGTGAACCGTATGAGCTTAAAATTGGTGATTTAAGAGCTCTTTGGCATGATAATGTACGGCCTTTATCTATTGGAGAAGAGTACACCGCACAAAAAAATAAGTATGTAACGGACGCTGATGGAAGCGTAAGTTCAATTGATATTGGTGCACCTATGGATACAGACGATAAGTTTGTGTTTACAATGAATAATGTTGGAACGATTGAACTAAAATTTGGTCAACCTGTTTTGGACACACAAGGTAACGCTTTGTATATTGATGGAAGTGGTCCCCCTGATTTGGTAGATGAAACAAATTATATTCGAGCATTAGGTGTTGCTATTAACAGTGACCCTTATATGAATAAGCTTGTAACTGCTTACAATGGGGATTATAAAAAAGACATTGATGGAAATATCATTGAACCCGATTTGCTAACAGAACGATATTTAGTTTTAGAAGCAAAAGTTCCTGGAACTCAAGGTGCATTTGAAAGTACATTGGAGTTCAGACGAGCTGATGCAGTAGTTGGATTACAAGAAAATATTGCATTTTCAAAGAACAATCAACAAAGTACAACGGCTGCAGATGACATTTATTTGAAATCTATTGATTCTAAGACACCTTTAAAAAGTGGTATTATCCAAGCAAAACTTGAGAATTTATCAAGTACATCTGGGAGCAATAGATATCAAGAGTATAAAGATGTATTAAATGATTTTGCTTTTACGCTAAGCGACATTCACAGTGCTTATGCGGTGTCAACAGAAAATGGTAACTATATTTATGGGCAAGATTCGTTTAATAATGTGGGGACAGATATTCAAAACAAAAAAGATATTAATCTTTTTTCAGGAAGTGATGTTAAAAGTTTAAAGTTCAATGCAATTTCTGTAAATGATTTAACGCAAAATGATTTGGACTATATGGTTACTTTTCAACACAAGAGAGATTTTTCATTTGAAAGTGGGATGCAAAATGCAAATTCTAAAAATGCAACTTCATTTTCAAAATATTTTCAAGAGTTGCTAGTTAAGGTCTCTGGAGACAAAGAAAACAACGACTTTTTACTTGATTCTCAAAAAAGTGTAACTCAATCATTGAGTAATACTTATGATTTGATTGTAAAAGTGGACAAAGATGAAGAGATGTTAAATCTAGTTAGATTTCAAGCAGCCTATGAAGCCAGTGCAAAGATTATTTCAATATCTGACCAAATGCTTCAAACTTTGCTTGGCATAAAACGATAAAAGGAGTTTATCATGGCTGAAGGAATATTAGGATTAGGAAGCTCAGGTTCGGCAGGATTGAGCATGGAACTAATTGAAAAACTAAAAAATGCAGAAAGAAAAGGTCAAGTCGACCCTATTGAAAAACGAATTGAAAATTGGGATACAGAAGTTGAACAGTTTGGAGAAATAGAGGCGAAAATAAATGATATTTTGAATGCTTCAAAAAAATTCGACCTTTTTAACAACAATACCAATGTCTTTTCAGAAGTTTATGCAAAAACCTCTGGAACAGCTGCTTCATTTGATGCAACCGATACCAGCAATTTAAAACCAGGAACAATAAATGTAACTGTATCGCAACTGGCACAAAAAGATGTCTTTATGTCAAATATTATTGCCAATAAAGATACCAAAATGGGTGTTGGTACTATTAAAATTAAAGTTGATGAAGTGGAGTACTCTTTTAGTACTAAGAATAAATCATATGCTACTTTAGTAGCTGAAATGAATACCTTTTCAAAGTTAGATGTCGGGCTTGAGAAAGTTAATGCCAATGAGTACCGTATGGTTATTAAAAGCAGTGAAAGCGGATTGGATAATGCAATAACCATTAAACAAAGTGGTGCTGCTTCAGTGCTTGGATTGGGAAATATATATAATAGTCAAGCCAATACTTTTGTGGGAACTTCAATTCCTGCGAGTGGAGAAAAGATATCATTTACAGATGGAACAAACGATTTTTCTTTTACTGCTGATGGAATCCAAAAGTATCAAGATGTTATAACTGCTATTAATACAGATGGAAAATTCACAGCTACTTTAGTTGATGGTCAAATATCTATTGAATCCGTAACTGGAAAAGCCATAACCATAACAACAGATACTATGTTGGGATTACAAAATAATGGCAGTCATACGCAAAAAGCACAAAATATGTTAGCCAATGTGGATGGAATTGATTATAACTTGTCAGGTAATAAAATTATTATGCAAAGTGGATTAACTATTGCTGCATTAGAGTTAGGAAACGCTTCTGTTGCAATACAAAGAGATACCGCTGGAATTGAGAGTGCGTTTAAGGACTTAATTACTAATTACAATGATATGGTAGATTTAGTAACAAACTACACCATTGGAGCTGATTCAAAAATTGAAGATAAATCTACAATTCGTTCTATTTTAACAAAAATAAAAGATATTATATTTGGAACAGAATATGGAAATGATAAAGATAAAAGTTTATTTAGCTATGGAGTAGATTTAGATAAAAGTGGTTACTTATCATTGGATTCGGCAGTTTTCAATAAAGCAGTTGCTGAAGATTTTTCAGGCTTAAAATCTATTTTAGTAGGATCTGCTGAAGAAAAAGGAAGAGGAATTGGTACTAAAATAAAAGAGTATCTTGATGAATTAGATGGCTTTGGAGGACAATTAACTTCATATGGTGATAATATGACAACAAGAAGAGCATCTTTAGAAACTGAAAAAAAGAAAGCAATTGAATTTTTAGACAATAAATATAGTCAAATGGCAATGCAATTTGCTGCTTATACTGCAATTATTAGTCAGTTTGAAAATGCGTTTGGTGGGCTTAAAATGATGATTGCGCAATCGGTATCGGGTAACTGATAGAAATATTTAAGCTTTTATATAATATACTTATTACTAATTTAGCAATAAGTATATAAGGAGAGTAAAATTAATGGGTCTTGACGTTTATAATCAACAAAATGCTGTTAGTGATGATCCTTATGTACTGATATTAAAATTGTATGAGGGACTGCTTAAGTTCCTCTCTTTTGTAAAACTTTCTATGCAAGAAGAGGATATTGAATCTAAATTTAAATACATTAATAAATCGATTGCTATTTTTGATGAATTAAGAAATGTACTTGATTTTGATGGAGGAGAAGTCTCTTATTATTTAGATGGTTTATATCTTTATCAAATTGAGACACTTTTTGCAGCAGGAATAGATAACAATGTTAATTCGGTGAATCAAGTAATTAAAGTAGTACAAGGACTTATTGAAGCATGGAAAGAAGAAACAGGTCTGTAGAAGCCTTTAATCAACTAAAGTACATTGATACATTAGATGATGAACAAAGAGCTTCGCAACTTCAAATCTGGGTTGAAAAATATTTAACTTTTGAAGATAAATTTGATTTTGATTTAGAATATAATGATCTTCAATCATTGTCAGAACTTTTTTACAAAAATCTTAACTTTATTAAAGAGTTTAACGCTTCTTTACAAAAACAGATGACAGAAACACAAAAAATGAAAGCATTTTTACTTAATAGCTGAAAACAATAAGTCTTGGATCAGCCATTAAGAAATAGTGAAATGTTTATTTTACTTTAGAAACAATAAATCACTAGGTTCAATCTCTTCTTGAAATATATACGCTCTTATTTTTGCGGGAATTTTCAACACTCTATATTTTTCTTTAAATATTTTTGGCATAACCGTTTTTATATACGGAGCAATAAAAATATAAAGTGGTGTTATACAAATGGCAAAAGTATCAATTACTGACTTTTTTTGCTTTAAAATCTCTTCTCTTTGAGCGTGGCTTAAAAGATACCCTTTTTGCTTTAAATAAGCGTCTATGAGACGAATATTTAGATTATCATCTAAATGAGCGTTGAATACTGTTAACTCTTTATATTTGTATATAGGCTCATTTGTAGAAGCTAATGAGTTTAAATCCTTTTGCAAATATGTAAATGACTTTTTAACGCCTGATTCAAACTCTTGAATAAAGCTATTACTAAAATGGTGGCGGAAATAGTTGCGGGTATAACTTAAATCGCTGTTGCTTTCATCATAAAAATATTTTATGTTATTTGTTTTTAAATACTCTTCCAATGTGGTTTTTGAAACTTCTAATAGAGGTCGTGTGATGGTGTAGTTGGGTTTAATTAAATGTTCATTTAATCCCAAAAGTTCATGTAGTCCAGCTCCTTTTGAGAGTTGCATTAAAAACCATTCCAATTTATCGTTGAGTTGATGGGCGGTTAAAAGGGTTTCGTAGCTGTGTTCCTCTATGAGTTCTTCAAAAAAATCATAACGAAGTTGCCGTGCGTTGTATTCGAAATTGGATTTTTCAAGAGTTGCATGTTGTATAAAACACTGTTTTTTATATTTAAGTGCCAAACTCAAGGCATAGACCAACTCTTGTCTTGATTGTGTGCGGGTGTTGTAGTTTACAATGGCAATATCAAAAGGGATATGGCGTTCAAGCAGAAGAAAGAACAGTGCCGTGGAATCTACGCCTCCTGAAAAGGCTAAAAGATTCTTTTGGCTTGTTATTTCTAACGTTATCATCTATTTAATAATAGTGGCAAGGAGATTATCTCCTGCTAGTTCTGTAATTTTAGCTTTGTAAATTACCCCAAATTTAATTTCGGTTTCTAATTCATTGTCGTTGATATAAATTTCACCATCAATATCGGGTGCCCACATAATATTTCTGGCACTTAATAGATACTCATGCTCTAAACTAGGACCATCTACCACGACTTCTACAATTTTACCAATCTCTTCTTTAAACGCGGTTAAGGTAGATTTCTCAATAATTTTGCCTAAAATTTTGGCTCGTTTATCAATAACTTTAGCATCAACTTTTTGAGTACTTTCATAAGCCGTGGTTCCCTCTTCATCGGAATAAGAAAAGACATTGGCTCTGTTGAATCCATACTCTTTAACATAAGTACACAAATCGTCAAAATCCTCTTGTGTTTCACCCGGATGTCCTACAATAAAGGTGGTTCGGATAAAAGAGTTAGGAGTGTTTCTCATGGTAGCCATTAATTCATTGAGTTGTTCAATGCCTTTACCTCGTTTCATAATCTTTAACATAGAAGGCGATATGTGTTGTAATGGCATATCAAAATAGTTGTGAAAAACAGAAGAAGTTTCTATTTTTTTAATTAAAGTGTGTGTGGTAGTTGATGGATACAGATACAAGATTCTTGCACTTTTAACGCCTTGCACTTTTTCAATTTCTTCAATTAGCAGTTCTAAACCATTGTTAATATCGCGATCTTTTAAATAAGAAGAAGAGTCTTGTGAAACGAAAGAGAAATCGAAATACCCTTTGGCAACTAACGCTTTAACTTCTTTAACCAATGATTCAAGGGTGCGTGAAAAGAGTTTTCCTTTAAACGAAGGAATGGCACAAAAAGAGCACGTTTGATTGCACCCTTCGCTTAGTTTTATATAGGCATGATAGTTTGAACCCGTAATGACTCTTTCATTAATTTCTGTTTGCAAAAAAACTTCATTGGTAAAAAGGCTTCTTTTTTCATTGACCAGCACGTCGATTTTGTCATAATCACCTACGCCTGTAAAAATATCGACCTCAATAAGCTCTTTTTGAAGCTCCTCTTTATAACGCTCACTTAAGCACCCAGCCATGACTAAAACCGAATCTTTTTTTCTCATGCTGTCTAAATCTAAAACAGTATTAATACTCTCTTGCTTAGCACTTTCAATAAAGCCGCAGGTATTTACAATAATAACATCTGCTAGTTCAGGTTCATGGGTTAGTTTGTAATCGCTTAGTTTTCCTAACATAACTTCTGAGTCAACAAGATTTTTTGTACAGCCTAAAGAGACTAAGTGCAATGTTTTTTGTGGGTTTGTGGTGGTAAATTTCATTTTTATATCCAAATATTATCTATAAGTCTTATCGACCCAATTTTAACAGCGACTAAAATAATGCTGTTGCCTAAAACGATGGTGTTAATTTGCTCAAAATCTCTATTTACAAATGCAATATATTCAATATCTAAAGCTTTCATAATGGTTCTCATCTGCTCTTCAATGGTTGCACAATCAAGCACTTTTGAACCAATTAGTTTAGCTGCTTTTTCAAGTGACTTTGAAATGGCTAAAGAGTCAACTCTTTGTTCTTGCGACAAGTATGTATTTCGGCTGCTTAACGCTAAGCCATCGCTTTGTCGTACAATATCACACGGTATTATTTCAATGGGAAGAAAAAAGTTTTTCACCATTTGTTCTATAAGTAAAAGTTGTTGAGCATCTTTTTTACCAAAATAAGCTTTTGTTGGAGAAACTAAGTTAAAGAGTTTTAAAACGACTTGCAAAACCCCATCAAAATGACCCGGACGCAACTCTCCTTCTAACAAATAACTTCTAAGTAAAGGGGCTTTTACCAGCACTTCATCCTTTGAATACATGGTTGAAATTTGAGGCATAAAAAGGTAATCAACCTTGCATAATTCACAAATTTTACTGTCGGACTCTATTTTTCTAGGGTATTTATCTAAATCTTCCCCTTTTAAAAACTGCGTAGGGTTTACGAAAATAGAGACAATAACTGTTTCATTTTCACTTCTGGCTTTTTTTATAAGTGAAATATGCCCATCGTGCAAAGCTCCCATTGTAGGGACAAAACCAATCGAGCAAGAAAGAGTGGCTCTAATACTTTGCAACTCTTCTATGGTGTGTACAATTTTCAATATGTTTCCTTAAAAACTAAAACGGTTAAAGTTTTTCCCAAACAGTTTTAACAGGTGTGTCCATAAGAGAAATTCCCATTAAGCTAAGCTCTTCTCTTATTTTATCTGCTGTTTGAAACTCTTTTTGTTGTTTGGCAAGATTTCTTTTTTGAATTAACTCTTCAATTTTTAAAGATGTTTGTTCATCTATTCCAAACTGAAAATAACTAAAAGCATCTTCTAAACCAACGCCTAAAATATTATTTACTAATTCAATATTAGCAACTAATTCTTTTTTAATATTTTTATTTTTTGGCTCTTTATCTAAAATTTCATTGGCAGCTGAAATCATCTCATCTACAAGAGCAATTGCTTTTGCACTATTTAAATCATCGTTTAATGCTTCAAACAATTTTTCTTTAAATATTTTATTAACACTACTTTTTTCAACACCATAAACTCTTTTTTTAACTCTGTAAAGTTTATCTAATCTTTTTTTAGAAGCAATTAAATCCTCTTCATTGAAATTAAAATCATTACGGTAGTGTGCGGTTAAGAGATAAAATCGAATAACTTCACCTGAATACTCTTTTAAAATATCTTTTAAGAAAAAAGAGTTACCTAAAGATTTGCTCATTTTTTCACCATTTACATTTACAAAACCGTTGTGTAACCAATATTTTGCTAAGTTTTTCCCCGTAGCGCATCTGGTTTGTGCAGCTTCATTTTCGTGGTGAGGAAAGAGTAAATCAGCACCACCGCCGTGAATATCTATTTCATATAAGGCTGAAGAGTCATTGGCTAAATGTTGGTGAATCATGGCACTGCACTCAATATGCCAACCAGGTCTTCCTTTTCCAAAAGGGGCATCATAACTGATGCTTTCATCTTTTTTAATCTTCCAAAGAGCAAAATCTTTTGGGTTTCTTTTTTGAGTGTTTGTTTCAACTCTTGATTGGGTTTGTTCATCTTCTAAACGATGGCTCAACGAGCCATAAGAGCTGTCTTTCGAGGTGTCAAAATAAACACCATCTTCAATAATATACGCAACATCTTTTTTTAAAAGTGTTTCAATCATAGCTTTCATAGCATTCAGGTTTTCAGTGGCTTTTGGTTCATACGTATTTGGCAAAATATTTAAGCACTGCATATCTTTTTTATATTCACTAATATAAAAAGAGGTTAATTCTTCTAGTGTTTGATTGGTTTGTGCCATTTTATTAATGATTTTATCATCAATATCAGTAAAGTTTTTGCTCATAGTTACAGCATAGCCATTGGCAATTAATACACGGTGCAGTAGATCAAAAGCTACTGCACTTCTTGCGTGTCCTAAGTGAGAATCATCATAAACAGTAGGTCCACAAACATATACTTTTACCTCTTTTTCATCCAAAGGAGTAAAAGCTTCTTTTGTTTTTTTTACTGAATCATAAAAAACAATCGGCTTCATTATTTAAATAGTGCCTCTAACGATGTCGCATCGTTGGTTTCAGAAGTAGGAGCAGTGCCATTTTCATTTGAATCACTTGGAACTATAGAAGGACCTCCTATTTCAATTAACTCAATGGTACATTTTGTAAGCATAGAAGCTAGTCTTATATTTAAACCCGCTTTTCCAATGGCTTTTGATTTTTGGTCACTAGAAATAGTTACTATCGCTTTGTCTTTTTCATCGTATCTTTTTGCTTTTTCAATAACAACGCTATTTATAATTGCAGGTGATAATGCTCTTGAAACAAATACTTCAGGAATAGGAGAATACTCAACACAGTCAATGCTCTCACCGTTAAGTTGTCGGCTAACTGCTGAAATTCGAACCCCTTTAACACCTACAACTGAACCAATGGCATCAATTGAAGGGTCAATAGAAGTTAAAGCAATTTTTGCTCGGCTTCCTGGAATTCTTGCACTGGCTTCAATATTTACTCGTTCATCTTTTAATTCAGGCACTTCAAGTGCTAGTAATGCTTCTAAAAATCTAGGAGATGTTCTTGAAAGTTCAATAATTAAACCCATTGATTTATCAATGGTTACACCTTTTACTACTGCTTTTAGGTTATCTCCCATTTTAAAGCTTTCGCCTTTAATTCTGTTTTTTCTAGGAAGCATTCCTCTTACTTCACCAATTTCCACAAAAGTATTTTCGCTTCTGTCAATTCGTGTTACGCTTCCATTAATAATTTTTCCAATTTTATCTTGGTATTTTCCCATAAGTGTTTGTTCTAAAAAGCGTTGAAGTCTGTACTCAAAGTTGCTGTTTAAAATCGTAGCTGCGTTTCGACCCATATTTTCAAATTCTAATTCGTACTCCATAAAGTCACCAATTTCTAAATCCGAATCAATTGCCGAAGCATCGTTTAGCGTTATAAAGTTTTCTTTGTTAATAACTTGGTTATATTCATCGACTTCAAGACCACTTAATCGTTTGTCGTCGTTGCTTACAACTTCTATTTTTTGAAACAGTTTAAGTTGCTTGTTTTTTCGATCAATTTCTGCTGCGAAAATAAGTGTTTCATCGACCATTTTTTTAGCCGTAATAATTAAGGCCTCTTTTAAAGCCTCTTCGACTTCACCGATTTTAAGCCCTTTTTCATATGCAATAGAATCTAAAATATCAATTATTTTATCCATAGTAATAACCTTTAAATGTTTAACATTGAATTGTAAAAATGAGTTTCAATGTGATTGTAGGCAATTATTATATCTAAAATAACTTTTATCTCTCTTTATAGAATTTAAAGTCATATTTAGATAAAATCTTTGACTTATCTTACAATACAAAAGGGTTAATACAATGGAAATATTATTAGCAAGAAAAGAGCTAAATGAAAAACCAAAAAAGGTTCAAGTCTCTAAACTTATCGATGAGCTAAAAGCAATTGGAGAAAAAATATTTTATTTCGATAAAGAGAATTCTCACAAAGATATGATGGCACTTGTAGATGCTTTTGAAGCAGAAGGATTTAATGTCTATTTCAGAGAAGTCCGATATGGATTAGCAGATGATGAATATATGTACGAGGTTCATTCGTTATAAAAAGTAGGATTTAAATATAAATGCAACATACTCATGAACCAAAAAAACTATTTATAGAAACTTTAGGTTGTCAAATGAACGACAACGACTCAGCGCACATTGTCGCTGAGTTAAACAAACATAAAAACTATACTACTACACAAAATATCGAAGAAGCCGATTTAATTATTATTAACACCTGTTCTGTTCGTGAAAAACCTGTGCAAAAACTTTTTTCAGAAATTGGACAATTTAATGTAAAGAAAAAAAAAGGTGCCAAAATTGGTGTGTGTGGATGTACCGCTAGCCATTTAGGAAAAGATATTATTAAAAGAGCACCTTATGTCGATTTTGTTTTAGGTGCACGAAATATTTCAAAAATTTCAACTATAATTGAGCAAAAAGGGGCAGTTGAGATTGATATTGACAATGACGACAGCCAGTATGATTTTGCTCGTGCTGAAACATCGTTGTATAAAACATCTATTAATATCTCAATTGGTTGTGACAAAGAGTGTACTTACTGTATTGTTCCAGCAACAAGAGGTGAAGAGCTTTCAATTCCTGCTGAAATGATTGTTGAGCAAATTCAAAAAGATGTTAAAAGAGGTGCAGTAGAAGCAACGCTTTTAGGACAAAATGTTAACTCGTATGGAAGACGCTTTAGTGATGGACGTGAAAAATCAACTTTTACACAGCTATTGCAAGAAATTTCAAAAATTGAAGGCTTAGAACGCATTCGGTTTACTTCTCCACACCCTTTACACATGGACGATGCTTTTATTGAAGAGTTTGCACAAAACCCAAAGATTTCAAAGTGCATTCATATGCCACTTCAAAGTGGTTCAACGGCTGTTTTAAAAGCCATGAAAAGAGGCTACACCAAAGAGTGGTTTTTAAATAGGGCGTTGAAACTGAGAGAACTCATACCCGAAGTTCGTATTACTACAGATATTATTGTGGCATTTCCAGGGGAGACGCAAGAAGATTTTGAAGACACACTCGATGTTATTAATCAAGTGCGATTTGACCAAATTTTTAACTTTAAATATTCACCCAGACCAAACACCGCAGCGCTAGAATTAAAAGAGCAAGAAATTGCGGATGATATTGGAAGTTCTAGACTCATTCAAGTTATTGAACTTCATAAAGAGCACCAAAGTGAACATATGCTTTCAAATATAGGTAAAACTATGAGCGTATTGTTTGAAAGCTTAAAACCCAATGGTGAAATTATGGGCTTTAGTGATAACTATTGCCAAGTGTATGTTAAAGGAAGCGATGAGCTTTTAGGAAAATGTGTGAATGTTAAAATTATAAGTTCAACACGAACCTCACTTAAAGGGGAAGTGGTAAACTAACGATGAAATATTTTTTAAAAACTAAACTTTTGCCATTTTTTTTGCAAATTTTAGTGCGTATTATTTATATGACAAGTAAAAAAGTGTTTCATCACCCAAAAGAGTTAAACGACAAAGTCTATGTCGTAACATTTTGGCACGGGGAGCTTTTAATGCAACCGTTTAACTACCAAAAGCTCAAACCCCATGGAAAAGTAAGTGCCATGATAAGTGAACATAAAGATGGGGAAGCCATTACTAAAACGGTTGAGTATTTGGGCATTTACTCAATTCGGGGTTCAAGTACCAGAGGCGGAACCAAAGCTCTGATTGCTGCTATTAAAGAGTTAAAAGCAGGCGATGACATAGCTATTACTCCCGATGGTCCAAGAGGTCCTAGGCACAGTGTTGCCAGTGGAATTGTAGCCATTTCTCAGAAAACAAATGCTAAGATATTAGCATTTAATTGTAAACCTACAAAATATTGGCAATTTAATTCATGGGATAAATTTATAGTACCAAAACCATTTGGCACGCTTAACTTTTATGTAAGCGAACCTTTTAGTGTTGAGGGCTTAGAAATAGAAGATGCAAAAAGTTTAGTTCAAGAGAAATTGCTTCAAAACGCAATGAAATAATCGAGGGAATATGTTTAACAAAAGTTCTTTGTATGTGAGTATTATTCGATACTATAATCAACTAAAATTTGATTATAAGCAGTTAGTTAACGACGATATTGTTAAAGCAGAACAGTCATCTTTTTTAGTGCATGGGAATTCCTTGTCTCAAGATGTTGTCTATAAACTAAAAATATTAGAACAAAATGAACCTCAAACTTTTATTTCAACTCTATGCGATAGCTCTGAACAAAAACTTGTTTTAAAATCGCCTTTAAATAATTCTGATAGCAATGTGATTGTCCCTTTTAACAGTGAGTACAATTTAGCACTGGATAAAAGTGCGTTATTTGAAACCAAATATTTTTTTGAAGCTTCAGGCGTGGATTATATCTATTCTCCTTTTCATATTTTAAATTTACATTGTGAACAAAATCCAAGTGCCAGCACTTTTAATGGCTTTATTGTAAATAACTCATTATATATACTGATTTTAAATCAAAACAATCAAGTGGTTTATTCAGGTATTGAAGCCTTAACCTCTTTTGAAGAGATACAAAAATCAAACTTCTATGACAATGAAATCTTTGGACAAAAACTTTTCGATGAAATTTATTATTTTGAAATTGAAAGCATAATTAATACTGTTTTGGAAAAATTTTATGAAACCAAAGAGAAGCTTTTTATTGACAAAGTAACCATTTTACATATGATTAAACAACTCAACGAAGAACAAATTAACCGTTTACACAATGAGCTTTTAATTGAAGTGAATTATCATCCTATTTCAGTAGATGATTATATTTATGAGTTAGCCAAACAACCACTTAAGATGCAAAGAAGTTTTATAAAGCCTAGAAAAAAAGAGAAAAGCAAATTTGTACTTTTTTCACTCATTGCCTTTACTCTTATGATTACCTTTGGGGCATTTTATTTTTACAACTATATGAACGGACAAAAACACAAGGTTCAAGAAGAGATAATTTTAGAAAAAAGCAAAGCAATAGAAAAAAAAGAGCAAGAAAAAGAAGAAGCTCTTAAACCAAAGCTTCCTAACCATATGCTAAAAAATCATAAATTGCAAAAAAGAGTTTTAACTTTATTTGATATTATCCCTTATAGCGTTGTTGTAGAAGAACTAGAGGTAGGTCTTAACAGTGCATTTTTAAAAATATCTTTGCTTGAAGATGATATTTATATTAAAGATATGCAGCCAAAACTGCTTCACGAATATAAATTTTCATCTATAGAGTTTGGTGAAAACCAAAGTAAGGGTGCATTAAAAGCAACTATTGATAACAGCGAATACATAGAACAACCTCAAACTACACAAGAGGTATTGCCAGAATATATCCAAAATGGGTTTTTACCAAAACAACAAGTTGAAGAGATATTAGGGTTTGTATTAGGTGAAAAAAATGAGTTTGTATTTAAATCTGATTTCAAATCTGATATTAGCACATTTAACTATGAAGTAGTTATGCATTGCGAAGAGCCACAAGAGTTTTTTACGCTAATTGAAGTCTTAAATGAACAAAAATATTCTATGAATGTGTCGTATCCTGTGAAGATGAAAAAGAGTGAAAAAGGGATTGAAGTTAGGTTTATTTTGCAGTTTCACCAAAATGAGTAGGAAAGTGAAAATAAAATATTTTCACGCGCATTTGCACTCCTAGGAAGCCGAAACTTGTTTCGGCATGGTTTGCATTAAAAATTGTTAATTGAAATTGTAATAAACTAGCAACTTTTAATAAGTCTCAAACAAGTTTGAGATTCCTAATACAAAAATAATTGAAAATTCAACATTATTTATGTTAATAAAATTTCAGTTCATTATAAACAGAATCTCTTTCAACGGGGGTAAACCCTGAGTTTTGGATGACTTGTACGAACTGTTCTAACGGCATTCCATTGGCGCTGTTTGCTCCTGCTGCTGAGTTTATGGACTCTTTTTGAATAGTGCCATCTAAATCATTTGCTCCAAATTCTTGGGCCAATAAGGCAAGTTTTATACTTGATGTTACCCAATACGCTTTTAGGTTTGGAATATTGTCTAGCACAATTCTGGCAATGGCGAAAGTTTTTAAAATCTCTTGACCCGTTGGATACTCTTTAACATTTAAGAAGTTATTCTCTTTTTGATAGACAAGTGGAATAAACGCGTTAAACCCATGTGTTTCATCTTGTAAATCGCGTAACCGAAGCATATGGTCAATTCTGTGTTCTCTTGTTTCTATATGCCCAAAAAGCATGGTGGCATTGCTTTGTTTGCCTTTATTGTGCCAAAGTTTATGAATATGGAGCCACTGTTGTGAACTTACTTTTCCACCACAAATTCTTTTTCGTAACTCTTCATCAAAAATTTCAGCACCCCCACCTGGCATAGAGTCAACACCACTTTCAATCATTTTTTGAATAATTTCTTCATAGCTTAAATTATATTCGGTGCTTAAAAAGTGAATTTCAGCAGCAGTTAACGCTTTTACATGAAGTTGCGGATATTTGTCTTTTATTTTTTTAAAAACATCTAAGTACCACTTTAAACCAGTATCTGGATTATGTGCAGAAACAATATGCACCTCTTTAATCTCTTTCTTTAAAGAATCATCAACAGTTTGTAAAATCTCTTCGTGGCTCATTGTATAGGGGTTTGGGTTTTTTCTGCTTGAACTGTAAGCACAAAATTGACAAACATCTTTACAAATATTAGTGGGATTAATGTGCCTGTTAATATTAAAATATGTTTTTCTTTCAAATATTTGAGTGCGTATTTTATTAGCATATTTTCCCAAAGTAAAAAGATCTAAATCGTAAAGCGATAATGCTTCTTTGAAACTCAGCCTCTCTTGGTTTTCTAACTTTTCAATAATCATTTGCACTCAATATCCTTGCTGTACTCTTTTTTATAATTGTATAAAATAAAGCCGCGACACACTTGTTTTAAATCGTTATCGGTAAACTCTAAAGAGTAAAGCGATCCTTTTTTATTAACCTCTGGGTCTTCAACTTTATGCGTTTTAAAAATGGTAATCTTTGAAATATTAGGATGTCCTAATGTGGCTAAAACTTCTCGTAGCTTTTCTTCTTTAAGTGTGGTACTAATAAAATAAAAAGCAACACCTATAATAACAGTTAACGCAATAACAAAAATATGTTTTTTAGGAATTTTTCGTACAGGTATATTTTGGCTCATGATAATAACTCTTTCAGTGGTTTATATTGTTTTTTTTCTAAATCATAATACTCAATCAATCCAGTTTCAATACAGTAGTACCAACCGTGAATGGTAAGTGTTTTTTGGTCAATTCTCTCTTTTACCGCAGGATAAGAAAAAAGGTTCTCAACCTGATACAAAATAGAGTTTCTCTCCGTTTGTCTGTAAAGGTCTTCTTTGTCGTTTGGGTCTTTAATTGTTCTTAAAGTAAACTCTTTAGCTTTTGCACCCAGTTCTAGCCATTTTTTTACATGCACTAAAGTAGATTCTATAGGGATTTCATCATATAAACTTTTACAAGCTCCACAATGAGAGTGACCACATACAATAATATCTTTAACCCCTAAAACAGAAACCGCATACTCAATAGCAGCAGCACTTCCGTGAAAGTCATTATCTGCTTTATATGGAGGAATAAAATTTCCCACATTTCGCAAAATAAACATATCTCCTGGTTTGGCATCTAACATTAAATCAGGAGTTACCCGACTGTCACTACACCCTATAAAAAGCACCTCTGGTTTTTGACCAATTTGGATAGATAATTTTAACTCTTCTTCAAAATAAGGGAAATAGAGACTTTTAAACTTCTCATTTCCTTTTATTAATTGCTTTATTCTGTGCATGGTAAACCTTTGTATTTGTCTAAATGGTTTGCTAGAATAATCAAATCTTTTTGCGCAATATCTATTTTTGCAATGACTCGAATTATAGCTTTTTTAACTGTGGGTTGTCTTATAGCACCTACACAAAACCCTAAAGCGTTTAGCTCTTTTTGTATAGTTATTACCTTTTTATTATCATTTATTAAAACAGGAATAATCAAACTCTGGGCTTCTATTTGTAAATGCTCTTTAAAAATATCAATACGGCTTTGAATTTTTGTTTTTAACTCTTCTTTGTGGGTTAAAATATAATTTAGTGCTTCATGACCTAGTGCTGTATCAAACAAAGATAAAGCAGTAGTGTAAATAATGGCTTTGGCATTATTAAGCAAAAAATCAATAACTTCAAAAGAGGCTAAAATATAAGCGCCATAACTTCCATATGCTTTTCCTAAGGTTCCCATTTTAATATGATTCTTTTTAGGAGTAATGGAGTAATAATCAAAAACACCTAAAAGGTTTTCTCCAATAACTCCACAACTGTGAGCTTCATCTACAATAAGAAGAGCGTTGTGAGCATCTGCAATTTCAAAAATTTCTTTTTTTGCAATATCTCCTTGCATAGAGTAAACACCTTCAATAGCAATAATAATACGGTTATATTTTGAAAGTTCAAGTGAGTTTAAAATATTTTCCAAATCTTTGTCATCGTTGTGTTTAAAAAAAAGAACTTGATTTTTTTTAAGAAGCCTAGTAGCTAAAATACCACTTGCATGATACTCTTCATCCATAATTAAAATATCTTTTTTGCGAACAAGTGCTTCTATTAAAGAGATATTTGCTAAAAAACCACTTCCTAAAACAATGCCATCTTCAAAGTGGTTAGCTTTACACAAAGCTTCTTCAAACTCTTGATGAATAGAGCTATAACCGTTAACAAGTAAAGAAGATTTTGGGGAGAAGTGAGCGTGTTTTAAAACTTTTTCATAAGCATTTTTAAATAATGTTTTGTTTGTAGATAATCCTAAATAATCATTAGAAGCTGCATCTATACAAGAAGCATTGGCAATAACTCTTTGGCGGTAACGATTCGACTTTTTAATGACATCTATCTCTTTGTCGTACAAAAAAACTCCTATGTTTAATGAAATATTATATCCAATTAAACATAAATTTTTAAAAGAGTCAATGAGAGAGTAATTATTAATTGTGGGTTTCGGAAGCTTAAACTTGTTTAAGCCAAAAGTTGTTGAAAATTGGAATGAATTGAAAACCCCAAAGATAAGAGTGTTTGAATTATTAAAAACCTTAGCACTTAACGCTATTTAATCCTACACAAGCTAAAATTAGAGTTTATAATAAAATACTTATTGAGGATTTTTATGGACTTATTTATATCATCATTTTTAAAAATATTTTTTATAATGACGCCTTTCTTTGTGTTGTCAGTTTTTTTAACAGTTACACAAGATGCAACGATTAAAGAAAGAAAATCGTTAGCTATAAAAGTTACCATTTCCGTTGTGGTTACCAGTTTAATTTTACTTTTCTTTGGAAAACATATTTTTTCAATCTTTGGAATTACGCTTGATGCGTTTCGTATAGGAGCAGGGGCATTGTTGTTTATTTCAGCCGTTGAGTTGGTTAAGGGCAGTAAAGAAAGTACCAAAATAGGCAAAAAAGATATTTCTCAACTGGCTGTGGTTCCTTTGGCTATTCCAATTACCATAGGACCTGGAACCATTGGTATATTGCTTGTTATGGGAGCTACTTTTGAGAACACTTCTTCTATGTTAGTGGGAAGTTTGTCGCTTGTGAGTGCGGTTTTGGCTATTGGAATTATGCTGTACAGTTCAAGTTTTATTGAAAATATTATTGGAAAACAAGGGCTGTTGGTTATTTCAAAAATAACAGGTCTTTTTCTCGCCGCACTTTCGGCTCAGATTGTCTTTACGGGTATTAAGAATTTTTTAGGATTAGAATGAAAATACTCTATTTTGGCGGACAAAAATGTGGGAAAACAAATGCTGGAACTAAAAAAACTTTAGAATTGGCAAAAGAGGATAAACCTTACTATATAGCTACTTATGACAACACTTTTAATGATACTTCAATGGGGGAGCGAGTAAAGAAGCATATTTCACAAAGAAAAGATGATTTTTTTACTATTGAAGAGCCTAGAGGTTTGAGTAAAATAATTAAACCTAATAAAACTTATTTAGTTGATTGCGTTTCTATGTGGATTTTTAATAATTTAGAAAAAAGTGAAGAAGAACTCAAAGAACAAATTCGAGCCATTTGTGCAATAAAAGCCAATGTGGTGTTTATTTTAAACGATGTTTCGTGTGGAGTTATACCATGTGATAGCCAATCTCGGAAATTTGTGGATTTAAGCGGAATCATAGGGCAAGAGTTAGTAAAACTTTGCAATGAGGTGTATGAAGTTAAATATGGGTTGGAGAAAAAACTAAAATGAGATCACTTTTAAATGCTTTTTTCTTTACGCTTTCATATTTTTCTATTATTCCTGTGTTTGTTAAAAATATGGAGATAAACAGTAGTACATACAAATATGCATTGGTGCTATTGCCATTAGTAGGAGCCATATTAGCGTTACTTGTGTTGAGTGTCCATCTTACACTAAGCACATTTTTTCATCCACTTTATGCTGCTTTTGTAGCGGCAATTGTGTATCTTGCTTTGTATGGGTTTATTCACACTGAAGCCATAATTGATGTGGTTGATGGGTGGTTTGCTTCATACAGTGGCAAAGATGCGTATGCGATTATGAAAGAATCAACCATTGGAGCAATTGGCGCTTTATATGCATTTTGTTTTGTCTTGTTAAAAGTGGGGATTATTACTTATGTGTTGTATGAAAAAGAGTATGGGCTTTTTGTGGTTGTTTGTCTGTTTTCTAGGTTAAATTTAATTTACCTATTGGGATATTTTAAGTTCAGTAAAGATAGCTTTCTGTCGTTGGCGTTTGCAGGTTCTGGAATTTTTCAACTTAAAATTGTGGCGTTGATTTATGTTTTAATAGCATTTTTTATAGCTTCAAATGTGTTGATTTTACTGGGCGTTTCGCTTTTAAGTTTTTATGTGGTGTTAACAATATTAAATCGTAAGTTTGGGTTTGTTAATGGCGATTGCTTGGGCTTTACGTTAGAGCATACGGAGTTAATCGTTCTAAATATTGGGTTGCTTTTACTTTTATAAAAAGAATTAAATAAATTATTAATATTGAAAGATAAAAATAGCTTCTAAATGTGATAAAATCACGCATTATAAAAAGGATTAAAAAATGTTTGAAGAGTTTAAAAAGTTTCTTATAAAAGGAAACATGGTTGATATGGCGGTTGGTTTTATATTTGGAGCGGCATTTGCTACTTTGGTTCAATCGCTTGTTAAAAATATAGTTATGCCTCCTGTGGGGATGCTTCTTGGAAAAGTTGATTTTTCAAATTTGTTCATTGCACTTGATGGAAACAGTTATAACACCATTGCAGAGCTTGAAAAAGCAGGAGCCCCTGCCATAAAATTGGGGGTTTTTGCAAACGATGCTATCTCTTTTTTGATTTTAGGAACGGTTATGTTTATGCTTGTAAAAAGCTATAACAAATTAAAAGCTAAAGAAGAAGTAATACCAGCACCTGCATGCGAAAAAATATGCAGTGATTGTGCTATGCATATTCCAATTGCTGCTAAAATATGCCCGTATTGCGGAAATAAAGAGGTTTAAAGTCAAGAGCTTACTTTTAAGCTCATTGACTTTGTAAAGAAAATTAAATATTTTTATTAGTAGAATTTTAACCTTTTTTGCTAAAATGGTTTCAAAATTTAAGAATTTAAACGTAAAAGGAAATCTATGTTCGAAGAGTCTTTGGATTTAACAAAATTTAGAACAACATTAAAAAAAGTTATAGAAAATATAGAGAGTTTAGAAGATATTGAACTTGATGGGTTGAAAAATGAAGTAGAAGCTGCTTTTGAAAACTATGACTATGATGGAGAAGATACCATTAAGTTTTGTGAAAAGTGGGAGAGCCTAGAAAATGGTAAAACTTACGAACTTTGTGTAGGAATTGACCATGAAGATGCCTATGAATTAACTGTACATATGGAAGTAAATAGCAACAAAGCTACTGTAAAAAATGTCCTATAGGAAGTGGTTTGAACAGCATGCACTAAAACATGCCGCTATTATGGAAAAGCTGCACGACAAAAGCGATGATGAGGTTATTGCTTATTTTGATTTTGACAATATGAAAAAACAAGAGCTTGAGTTTTGTCCTTTGTATGCTAAAAATAAAAAATGCCATGAAATGGAAAGCTTAAACTGCTATTTGTGTGCGTGTCCTAGTTTTAGGTTTGATGACAGAGGCTTTAAAGAAGTCGAAGACAAAACTCTTTTTTCTTATTGTGCTATTGAAAGTGTTGATGGTCAAAAATTTGAAGGTGATGGAATTATTCATCAAAACTGTGAAGGGTGCTTAGTACCTCATAGTGTTGAGTATATTAAAGCACATTTCAATAAAGAATGGAAAACTATTATGAAAGAAGTTTTACCTATTCGTTAAGAACTATGGCAAAAATATTTTGCCCTTCTTTATGGGTGTAGGTAAATTTAAAACCGTGTAAATCTAAAATGGTTTTAACAATATAAAGCCCTAACCCAAAGCCGTCACTTCGTTTCTCTTCTTGTGAAAAGGGTTCGGTGTAGTAAGGAAGCTCGTGTTTAAGTTTTTCGCCATATGAAATGATTTCAATACGTTTTTCATTTGCAATGGCAATTATTTGCTCTTTGGTGTTAAATTTTATGGCATTATCGAGTAAATTTTTTAATACAATTGCAAATAACTCAATATCCACATCTATAGTAAACTTTTCAAACTCTTTTTCTATGGGCAAACTCTCAAGCAACATAATTTTAAGACTTGCTTTGTAAAGTTTTTCAAAAGAGATTTCCTCTTTATGAATATTTAAAATATTGGAAGAAATTTTTTCAACGGTTGAAAGCTCTTTTATAATATTGTTCATTCTCTCAAACGCATTTTGTAAAATTTGTTTGTCTTTTATGTTAGGAAGCGTCTCTGCAATAATCATGCCCTTAGTAATAGGGGTTCTAAGTTCGTGCATCATATTTCGCATAAAAAGATTTTTAGAACTAGACTGGTTTTTAATAAACTCAATAGCATTGGCAAAACTTTGGGCAATTTTTCCTATTTCATCGTAGCTTACTGCTTCTATTTTTACTAAAGTATTTCCATTGGAAAACTCTTCAATTTGTTTGTGCAATTTTTTCAAAGGCAAAAGTTTTTTGCGTAGTAAAATATATAGTGTGTAGAAAATAATTAAAAAAATAGTATAAACCAAAGAAGCAATGTGAAAATTATAGGGTTTTGGTTTTAAATCTTTGAGTAAAATATTGTAACTAAGTTGTTGAACATAGATATAAAAGTCATCATCTTGTTTAAAAACCCGCATTCTTCCTAAAAAAGAATCTTTAATTAACTCCAATTTTGAAGTGTTAATAATTTCAAGTTTTGGTTCTCTTTGCGTAATTTCTTCTACCTTAAACTGTTTATAAAAAACTCTAAGCTCATCTTCTTGTGGGTAATTGTTTAGTTTTTGTAGTAAAGATTCAGCAATCACATCATAACGTTGATGTTGGGTGATAACGTATTTTTGCGTATCAATAGTAATTAAAAATACAAATGCTAAGGTAATAGCAAAAAAAGCAACCCCAAAAATAATGTTGATAAACGCAGAAATAGAGATGTTTTTCATAGAATCAACTGATAGCCAATACCTCTGACCGATTTTATGTAGGTCTTTAAATCGTCTACTTGAGCGATTTTATTGCGTATTCGTGAAATCATAACATCTATATTTTTTAAGCTGCTTTCATCTTCAATATGAAAACTGTCGTAAATAAAATCTTCTCTTGAAATTACACCCCCTTTTCTTTGAATAAGAAGCTTTAAAATATCAAACTCTGCCATAGTTAATTCCAAAAGTGTTCCTTGGAAAAATATTTGCATATCTTCAAGTTTAAGTAAAAAAATAGGAGTAGGTTCCTCTTTTGCTTCAGGGTGGCTTCGCTTTAAAATGGCTTTAATTCTTGCACTTAGTTCTCTTGGGTTGTAAGGTTTTGGCAAATAATCATCAGCACCTCGTTCTAACCCCATAACTTTATCTAAAATGTCATCTCTGGCACTGGTGATTATTATAGGAATTTTAGAACACTCTCTAATTTTAGGAATGAGTTCTAGTCCATCAATTTCAGGCAAGGTTAAATCTAAAATCAAAAGCTCATAAGTGCTATCGTTTTTTATCATAGATAGCCCTGTATATGGACTATCTGTATTAGTTACTTCGAGATCAAAAGAGCTTAAATAGCGTATAATAATATCGGCAAGCTCTAAGTCGTCTTCAATCATTAATACTTTAGTAATGGGGAATCCTTTATTGTATTACAAACAAAATGGTTTGACCATAACGGTTTACATAAACTCTTTTATTGGCTTTATCATATTTTGTAAGTGCAACTTGAATATCTTTGAGTGTTTTAATCTCAATATCTTCAATTTGAAGGATAACATCACCTGGTTGAAAACCAACTTTTTCAGCTACGCCTTTTGGTTCAACATCTTTAATCATAACGCCATCAAAGTTTTTAGGAAGTCGATATTTTTGAGAAATAGTGTCATCTATTTGTGCAAGTGCTAATCCCCCTAAAACAGTGCCGCTGCTTGAAGTGATTTCCGATGTTCTATCCCCTAAAACAATAACCAGAGTCATATTTTTTTTATCTCGTTCAAGCTCTAACACAATTTTTTGTTTAGGTTTAAATGCTCCCACAAGGTTTTGTAAATCGACACGGTCTTTAATAATGGTGTCGTTGATTTTATAAATTAAATCTCCTCGTTTCAGACCATATTTTTCAGCAGGAGTATCTTTTTCTACATCTAAAACCAAAGCACCTTCTTTTTTGTTGTACACTTTTTGTAAATCAACGCTAATATCTTCAATAATAACCCCTAAATAGCCTCGTGTTACTTTGCCATCTTCAATAAGTTTTATAACCACATTTTTAACCATATCTATAGGAATTGCAAAACCAATACCGTCGTTTCCACCGCTTCTTGTAATAATGGCAGAGTTAATCCCAATTAAAGCTCCACGAGAGTCAACCAACGCTCCCCCTGAGTTTCCAGGGTTAATAGAAGCATCCGTTTGAATAAAGTTTTCATATCGGTTAATACCTACTCGGTTTTTGTTCAATGCTGAAATAATTCCTTGAGAAATAGATTCTCCAAGACCAAACGGGTTTCCAATGGCAAAAACAAAATCGCCAATTCTTAAGTCGCTTGAGTGTGCAAAGGTGATAGGGACAAGATTTTTTACTTCAATTTTAATAACGGCTAAATCTGAATCGGCATCTTTTCCTATGATTTTTGCAGAGTATTCATTTTTATCGCCTGAAATAGTTACAATAATTTCATCTGAATTATCAACTACATGGTTATTTGTAACTATGTAGCCATCTTTCGAGACAACTACTCCAGAACCCAATGAACGATGGATTCGGTTTTCATTAAATGAGTTGCCAAAATCTTCACCGAAAAATTTTCGCATAACGGGGTCATTTAACATTTGAGAAGGAACATTATTGGTTCTATTAACATGCTTTTTAGCAGAAATATTTACCACCGAAGTAACAGAATCTTTGATTAATTCATGAAATGAAAATATTTGTTTAGAGTTGTTAGGAATAATGCGTTGAGGGTTTTTTTCAAGTGTATTAAATGTAATGGTTTGAGAAAAGAGGTTTGCTGTTAAAAAACAAGTGGCTAAAAGTAGTAACTTTTTACTTTGTATAAACATAAAAGTATCCTTTTTAAGTAATTATAGTGAAACTATAACACGAATAAATAAACTGTATACCAACGAAAGGTTAATAAAAAGTTAATAAGAATAGGTGCATATTAAAATAATATGCACCTTTTGTTTAAAAAAGGTCAGTTTTTAACACAGCACCGCTGCTGGCATTGGTAACTAAACTTCTGTATTGTCCTAACCATCTTGAAGTGATAGGTTTTTTTAACGGTTTGAAGTTGGCTCTCCGTTTTGCAATCTCTTCGTCGCTTATATTTACTCTTAAGATATATTGGTCAACATCAATGTGAATTTCATCTCCATCTTGTAGTAATCCAATCACTCCACCCTCGGCTGCTTCTGGGCTTACGTGTCCAATAGAAGCACCTCGTGTGGCACCTGAAAATCTTCCATCAGTTATAAGTGCAACCGAATCACCTAGACCCATTCCCATAATTAAAGAAGTAGGGGCTAGCATCTCTTGCATTCCAGGACCACCTTTTGGACCTTCGTATCGTATAACTACCACATTTCCTGCTTTTACTTTTCCATCAATAATGCCACGAATAGTTTCAGGTTGTCCGTCAAAACAAACTGCTGTTCCTGTAAAAACTCTCTCCCCCGTAATTCCAGCTGTTTTAATAACCGCACCTTGTTCAGCTAAGTTTCCGTATAAAATAGCTAAACCACCCACTTCTGAGTAAGGGTTATCAAAGGTGTGAATAATATTGGTATCTTTAATATAAGAGTCTTTAATTTTTTCTAAAACCGTTTCTCCCATAATAGTTAAGTTATCTAATAAAATGTTATCGCCTCGTTTGGTCATTTCTTTCATAACGGCGTTTACACCACCTGCTTTATTAATATCTTCCATGTGAACAGTAGTTAAACTTGGACTTATTTTAGCAATGTGTGAAACTCTTTTTGAAATGGAGTTAATATCTTCTAAATTAAAATTAACATCGGCTTCTTTAGCAATAGCTAACATGTGTAAAACCGTGTTAGAGCTTCCACCCATTGCCATATCTACTGCAAACGCATTTCGTACGGCATTTTCATTTAAAATATTTCTAAGTTTAAATTTTTTAGTTAACTCTTTGTCTTTGGCAATTTCACAAATTCTTCGTGCAGCTTGACGGTATAACACTTCTCTCTCAGGGGTAAGTGCTAAAATAGTTCCATTTCCTGGTAGTGCAATTCCCATGGCTTCCATAAGTGTGTTCATAGAGTTTGCAGTAAACATTCCAGAACATGAACCACCACTAGGACAAGCGTTGCATTCAATATCCTTTAACTCTTCATCACTTATTTCACCCGTTTCATGTCTTCCAACAGCTTCAAAAGCAGTAGCTAAATCAATAGGAGTACCATCTTTTGTGTACCCTTTTTGCATAGGACCACCACTTACAAAAATAGTAGGAACATCAACTCTTAAAGCGCCCATAATCATACCTGGAACAATTTTATCGCAGTTTGGAATAGCAATCATGGCATCGAGTTTATGAGCATTCATAACCGTTTCAATAGAGTTAGCAATAATCTCTCTTGAAGGAAGAGAAAACAACATTCCATCGTGACCCATAGCAATACCGTCATCCACTCCAATAGTATTAAACTCAAAAGGAACACAACCATTGGCTCTAATTTCATCTTTAACAATAGCAGAAACTTTATCTAGGAAAAAATGCCCTGGAATAATCTCAATAAAAGAGTTTGCAACCCCAATAAATGGTTTTTCAAAATCTTCGTCTTTAAGTCCTGTTGCTCTCAACAATGATCGATGAGGTGTTCGGTCAAACCCTCTTTTTACTTCATCACTTCGCATGAAAAATCCTTCCGTTTTTATAATTTTCAATGATTATATCAAAAAAAGAAAAATATTTTATTAAAGCTCTTGACAAATATTTTTTTTTTAATTATAATTCCAATCCATTTTAAGACATAGTGCTTAAAATGAATTGCGAGTGTGGCGGAACTGGTAGACGCGCGGGACTTAAAATCCCGTTCCCATTAGGGAGTGTGAGTTCGATTCTCACCATTCGCACCACTAATTATTAATGTAGAGAGCTGCCAGAGTTGGTCGAATGGACCGGTTTTGAAAACCGGCGAGGTGAAAGCCTCCGGGGGTTCGAATCCCCCGCTCTCTGCCATTAATCAAAATAAATCATCTAACTTCTCAATTTAAATGATTTAGCCTATACTTTTTTGGAGCCATAGCAAAGTGGCTAATGCATTGGATTGCAAATCCTTGATCCTCGGTTCGACTCCGAGTGGCTCCTCCAAATCATCATCTAACAAAATCCAACAAAGCCTATAAAATAAGACTTCTTAAACAATAATTTGATATGTTTAGTCCAATTCAATCTATCGTAATGTACCATTGACTATACTTTTTTGGTACATCAAATGGTACATTGACTTTTTTTAACAATTTTTTAAATAAGGTATCCTTGTAAACTTTATTATATTCATTTGTAAACTTTATCTAAATTATTGGAAAATAGAAAATATTGTTTTAATTGATTTTACAATTTAGGTTCGAAACTACCATTTTTATCTCTTGGAGTTTCTAACTCAAATGTTTCATTCGTAGATTTCATTATTTGTAGCACCTTCTTCTACTTCAAATATTAAAGTATCATTCTTGCATGATGATAGTTTTAGAGTTACGAAGCCAATGAAAAGAAAAAAGAATAAAATATATTTTAATTAGTTCGTTTACTGGTTCACCATAATTTATATTTTATATATTAATACTCTTAATATTGCTATTTAATAGGAAGTTTGTGAATTAAGTTAGTTCATTTCTTAGTTCATAAAATAGCTAATTTTAGATATATATGAGCAGTTGTTTAAAACTTGATAGCTTATCTGAAAGAATAGAAAAATATTGTCATAGTGCTAACGCATCTTTTTTAAGAATCAATCCCTTGCCTCAAGGAAGCAATAAACTTTTTAAAGCTTTACTACTTAAAGGCGAAGTTCAAAGAGGTGAAGAAGTACAAAATATTATAGGAATGAAAAAAACATACAGTTCACAACTCGTTTCTGAATTATTAAACAGATACTATTTAGTATCAGATGGACCAAGAAAAGCACTAAGAATTAATTTTAATGCCCACTTTGCCTCACAATTATTTCCAGAACTTATGCCTCTTGAAAGAAACTGAAAATATACCAGTGTTTTTAGTATTTAATGTATAGAGCTAAAAAACAGAATTTATTAAACCTTCTTACTTTAAATATTCATTAACCCATCTTCTTTAATCTCTTCAAAGTAAAAACCTTTGCAACTCATGCTTTTAGTTATGGCTAATCGCTCTTTTAAAAACCATTGTAATTGGTTTTCTGATTTATCATATAAATCAAGGTTTCGAACAAGTTCTGATCTTGCGAAGCTATCATCATAGGAAAAAACATTAAACATACTGTTTTGTTCAAACTCTTTGCCTTCATTTATATCTATATCTGAAAAAGCATATCCTGGTGTGTTATCATCGTATTTAAAATAAAAAATATCTTTTTGTGTATCATAACTAAGTGTTCCAAATGCTCTACGCCATTTATCTATAACTAACAATGCTTTCATAACAATCCTTATTGAAATTTGATTAAAAAATGCCTCTTTTACAGATTAAATTTACTATCTTCTATAATCCATTTTTCTTATTAATATATTGCATTCCACATGCTTCATCTTCTCGTGACCACACTTCTAAAGGCTTTTTTAAAATATCTACTTCATTGGAATCTAAAAGAGAGTTGTTTGCAATATATACATATGCTTTTTGAACAATATTATCTAGGGTTCTTACTTCAATTGTTTCTCTGTTATAAAAACCTGCACTAACTCCTTCTAAAATATCCAGTTCAGAAAGAAGCTCATTATTAATTTTATACAATTCACCTTTTACAGATATTGATTTTTTAATATCTTCATGGGATATTGCTTTAAATAAAAATGGAAAAAAGTAATTAATGTTGGGGTACATTAAAAAGGTATCAAGAGTAGTTGCATTATCTATTTTTAAAGCATTTTCCAATAAAAAGTGATTATAAAATCCACTTTTTAAGCTTCCATATACAAAAACATTTATTGTTAAATCTTTATTCATATTGGTTTTTACTCTTTTCTTATCTGTTTTAAAACAATATCAAATTGACAAAAATGTGTCAAGTAGATTTTCAACTAAAGTTCTCTATCTTCTATCTCCTTAAGTTGTTCAATCATACAAGTTTTTAAATTCTCAAAAGCAATAAGCTTTATCGTGTCTCTTTCATTAAAAGCAATATCAATATCCTCTTCTATCTCCGCTAACTCTTTTGTAATTATTTTTTTCATCTCTTCATCGGGTTTTTTTACATAACTAGCTTCAAGAACATCAATTAAGTTTTGTAAGGTATTTAAGTTTACCGTGTAATTTTTATTTTCCATAAACTCTCCTAAAGGCATCTTCTAAATTTTCAAGTGTAGGCTTTCTTCCTAAAGGAACAGTGCTATTTGTTGCACATCTTGAGGTTACACACATATATTGAAGTGCATACCCAGCAATTGGGTCATGAGTTAGAGTAAACTCTATTCCTTGTATTGTAGAGGATAAAAAACCTAAGCTGTTTTCTGTAAAGCCAATAAGCTCTAAATATTCATTTATCTCTTGCATTTTGTTTCTTTTTGTTTTATTTATTACTTTTATAGGTAGCTACTTTTTTAGACAAAATAAACTACTTTCTAATTTTTTAATATAATCAGACAGTTTTTCATTTTTAATTACAAGTTGTTCTATCTCATCTCTTAAATAAGAGGTCTCTTTATGATTATATTGTTCTAGAAATTTCTCAATATATGAGAAATTACTTATATCACTGTTATTATTATGTAAGAAATTCAATAATTGAGTATCTTCACTTTGGGCAATTACTTCATTTGATAAGCCACTAATAACGATAGATAACTTCAAGCTATTTTTTTCTATTAAGTCATTTGCTTTTGTTGCAAAATTTATCTCCGTATCTTTATTGACCAAACGATTAATCGAACCCATTAAATCTTTAACAATAAAAAGACTTACATTTGTATGAATATCAAATATAACAAGAACGCCTTTTGCAAATTTTAGTTTATTTCTAAGTGGTATAAATATATTTCTTGAAATTTCATGAACTTTATATACCTTTGTAAATCCAGTAATATTTCCTTCCATTTCTAAAATCATTTTTGTATCGACAAAGTCCATTGCCAATTGCATCTCTTTTAAGATATCTGTTTCAATTTTGCTTCTATTACTCATTTTTAACTCTCTTAGCATTTAGCTAATGTTTCTAAAAACATTGTTATTTGGTCTTCTATTATGTATAAAAGATTTTCTTGTAGGTATTTCTTTAGGCATTGATAAATAATCAACTACAATTCTTTGTTCATCAATAGTTTCAATAACTATTTTATACTCTTCGAGTAATTTATTATCGGTAACAAACATATACGCTTGAGGGCTTTCATAATCAGCAACACGCAATAGATTATTTATCTGTAAATATTTATATTCAACTTTAATTAACTCTTTTTTATCAATAAATATAGGCTTTGCAAAATAACTTCTGTTATTTGCTAAATTAATATATTCAAACTCTTTTAGCTGCTCATTATCATTGGTATTAAAGCTATATCGTGAGATGATATTTGTGTATAACTCTTGATATTGATTTTCCCCTAATTTATTCTTTAAAAGTATCTCATCTTGTGTTGCAAACAGATATTCAAAATTACTCTCTCTACAAACATCAACTTGAGGTAAATACTCAGAGTTTAAGACTTTTTGGGCTTCATCAATTACAATACAAACAGGTTTCATCTCAAAATAGCTGGCTTTTTGAAGTCTTGTATAAATAGCTGTATTAATGGCATTTAATACACTTTCACTTAAATTTGATACATCAATGATGATAATTTTTCCTGCTCTTAACTCTTTAATAATATCTAAGTCACTCTCATTCAAATATGCTTTTGTAGCTATTTGATTTAAAATAGTACTTAAATGATTTACAATGCCATTTTTACCGAAATCATCCTCTATTTTTGTTTTTTCATAAAGTTTTAAAGTAGCCAATGTTTTTCCAATATTATTTAACAAATCATTAAAAATATGTTCTCTTTTTCTAAAAAACTTATCTTTTGGTCTTGGCATTTTTTTAACATATTCTAAACTGCTTACCATATTTTCATAGAAAGATTTTATAGCTTCAACATTTGCCACACAAGAGTATAAACTTGCATAGCTAATATTTTTATGTATAGATGGAATATTAAATCCAGAGTGATACTTATTTACTATTTCCTTTAAAAGATTGAAATTTTTATGAATAGTAAAAACATTTTCCATCAATGATTTAGCAGAATTTTCCCAGTAATCACCAACTCCTTTTGACTTAACAACTAAGGGGATTTGACTTGAAGATAAGTAATCACATAGATTTATATTTTTACCCCATGGTTTACCTATTTCAATAACCTCATGCAATTTGTCATGTTTATTTGCAAGATATTTTGCTTGAAGGTGTAAGTTGCCTTTAAAATCATAGATTAAAACACCATAGTCTGATTTAATTCTCTCTTCTATATTTGGTAAAACAGAACATGAAGTTTTTCCGCTTCCTGTTCTTCCAAACACTATTCCACTGGTAAACTTTTTAGGTAAAACCATGCTTTGTATATTTCTTTCAGTTGTAGTATTAAATCCCATTGCCATTGCTTGCTCCTTGATGTTTTATTTAGTCTTATTTATTCGTTTATTTGTACTTTAAAAAAAGTGTTATGAAGTACATCTATTTTTTTATTAAGCTCTTTAATTTGGTTATCAAGCTCTTGCTCTTTATTGAAATTATCTATTAATTGCTTTTGTTGTGAATTTGTTAAAACAGGAATAGATAGCTGCTTAATATCAGAGGGTGAAATTTGTGGCATAGAAGCTCCACTTACAAGTGAAAACAGAATGTTTTGAGTGAGTTTTGATTTTAAAAACATATACAAAGCAATGGCATTATCTTTTTTATTCGAGCTTTTAATTCTAATAACTTGTATAGCTTGTGAAGCAACCATAACATGCGTAGTTTCACCTACAATAGCAACTTTACCAATAACCCCTTTAGAACTCAATAACACATCAAAGGGTTCTAATTTGTAGGTTTGTAGTTTTTTATCTTGTGAGCCAATCTCTTTTATTTTTCCACAAGCATAGGTAAATCCAGCAGAAGAAAAATCATAAGGTGAAATCTCATAGATTTTAATTCCTGTTTGTTCATCTTTAAACAGTTGTGATCTTCTTGCATCTGCTATATCTTCTAATGCTATTAACTTAAACTGTTTAAGATATTGTTGTCGTTGTTGTTGCTCTTTAGGATTAACATATCTGTCAATAGATAAAGAGTAATTATTTTTAATAATATCCTCTTTTTTTACAAGAGAAGAAATGCCATCTAGTTCTTTAGTGTTGATGTAAATATCTACTATTTCCTCAAGATTTTTAAGAACAAATTTTTTACCCTCTCTTGTTATAAATTGTTCATCTTTTAGATTTAAAAAATAGACTCTATCATCTGATTTTTCTTTATTTAATACAAACAGCGTAGTTTCAATTGAAGTTGCCATAAATAAATTAGGTGGAAGTTGAATAATAGCTTGTATATAGTTTTTTTCACACAAGTATTTTCTAAACTCCTCTTCAAAGTTTCCTCTGTATGTAAAACCAACTGAAGTTAAAACAACAGCAGTAGATTTTGTTTGAGCTAAAATATGTTCAAAGTGAGCAATATCAAGCACTCTTCCTTTTTGATACTCAAATCTATTATATATATCTTTAGAAGCATCTATATTCCCTAATACTCTTAAAGGAGGTGCGGAGAATACTTGTGTAAACTGCTTTAAAATATGAGGAGCATCTTCTTTTAGAAAGGTTGGCTTCTCAAGGGCGTTTGTCATAGAAAACTCTATATTAGCATTTTCAATAATATTTAATAAGTGGGAAACTAAAGAGGATTTATACAAAGGAAAGTCTGCGTATATCTTTTTACTAGTAAATTCGCAATAAGCAAACCCATTTGTAAAAGGGATATAAATCTCATTACACTCAGGTGCATTACTATTTAAAATTTCTAATCCTAGTTTTGCTATTTGGGGAGATACACAAAAGTCATGATTTCTTTGATTATAAAAGACTTCATTGATTTTAGGCAAACTATTATTCACAACTATTGTAAACAAAGCAATAAGTTCTTTATTACTAAACATTTTAGCATCAAGAGAAAAAGTACTAAATAGTTTTATCTTTTTAGATAAGGAATCAAAAGTTTTTACCAACTTAACTGCTTCTATTTTATTATTGTAAAAAGTTGTAAAAGACAATTCCCGTTCAATCTCTTTTCTTGAAAGTATCTGCCATGCTTTTAATACATATAATAACTCCAAGGCTTCTTGTTTAAAATTAAAATCTTTAAGTTGATTTTCGAGTTGATTTATACTTAACACAGTAACTCCTATTTTTTTATATGTTGAAATTATAACTAGTAATTTAATACAAGTCAATAGTTTGAAAGAAACTAAACTTGAATGCCTTACAAAGTTAATCGATTACAAATAGTAAAACCCCTATTTTAAGGAGTTTTATTAAGTTTTAAAATATTTGAATTTTTTATGAAGTTTATTATTTCTTAGGTTTTATATTTTGGTTTTGGGTGATATTATTAATAAAAGTAGTCAAATACTTTCAAGTTCTTGCTCAAATTTACGACTATGTATGAAATTTAAATATTGTAAATCTATCTTATTTCATATATAATCAGAGTAACAAAAAGGACTTTATATGAATTCATCATTGCGTATATTAAGTATTTATTTAATGTTTCAAAAAGGATTGAATCTATCTACAAAGGAGTTGGCGGATAAATATAGTACTACAACAAGAACTATATTAAGAGATATAAAAACAATCAACTCTTTACAAGAAACAAAAGTAATTTATAACCGTATTACAAATTTATGGGTTTTAGAAGATTATATTAAATTAGATTATCTAAGTGATGAAGAGATATCATTAATTGAGGCTTTATCTTCAAAGTCAACTGAAATGGGTGAAGACTTTCATAACCAAACTTCTAAATTATTTAAAAAATTTAAAAGAAATCTTCATAATTGTATTTATGAGAACATTGATACTGAAGATATAACAAATATTAAAAGAGATTTAGTGGTTGTTGAATATTGTGTTTATAATAAAACAAAAATAGAATTAATCTATCAAAATAAACAAAGAGTTGTAGAGCCTCTAAAGTTAGCCAATTATGATGGCTATTGGTATTTATTAGTGAATGATTTAACTAATAATAGAGTAAAAACATTTTATTTTAAAGATATAAAAGAGCTAAAACCTCTAAAAGACTTTTTTACCATTAAAATCGAAAATATAGAAGATAGGATGAAAAATGCAATTAATGCTTATTTTACTCTCGATGTTAAACCTTATGAAGTAAAACTTTTCATAACAAGCCAAAAGGCTAATATTTTTAAAAGGAAACCTATATCCCCATCTCAACTTATATTAAAGGAGTATTCTGATGGCTCTTTTGACTTTAGTATTTGGATAACACATGATATGGAGATAATTCCAACTATTCAAAAGTTTTTACCATATTTAAAAATACTAAGTGATGACATACATGGCAAACGCATATATAATCAAATTATTGAAAATATAAATAAATTCAAATAAGCCATCAAACGACACATTATGTCTTTTGATTAATATATAATATTTGGCATGAGGAGTTTTCATGTCAAAAATTAAAAGAAGAATGCTGTATGTTGATGCAACAGGATATAAAGACAATACTGAATTTAAAATATCTCTTTATGATCCAGAAATTAATCTTACTAATATATTAGCACTAAAAGATATCTCAACATCAAATGAAGCAGAAAAATATGCAATTCTTTATGGAATTCTTTACAGTGTAAAAAGTAACTTAAAAAGTGTACACATCTTATGTGATAATCAAAATGCTACTGAATCAAAAGAACTACGAGAATTAGCTGCTTATGCATCAATTAGAATTTTGTGGATACCAAGAGAGCTAAATACAATTGCCGATAAAATTGCAAAATTAGAGCCAACTGTTAAAGAAAAAGAGTGGTATTTGTTACATTTTATATATAAAAACTTAAGGGTATAAATGGAAAATAAATATCCTACAACTGAGTATATAAAAGAATTATATAAAAAATACTTGCCGATATATGATGGAGAAAGAAAGAGCGGATTATTTTTATTGCCAGCTCAAACAGGAAGTGGAAAGACTCATGCAACAGCTTTTGTAATTGCAGATGTTCTAAGAAACTATAAAGATAAAAATATTATTTATCTTATTAATACCAAAAGTAATAGAAGTAACATTAAAGAAGATATTTTAAAACTATCAATTGATGAATTAGAAAAAGAAGCATTTAATAACGATATCCTAGAACTCAAATCTAATGAAGATAATTTATTTGATTTTTTTACGAATGAAGCTTTTAAAGAGTTAAGACATCTGAATGAAATAGATGAATATATAGCTTTAAAAAAAAAGATAACTTCCTTACAAGAAATAAAAAAAACTAATGTTGAAATATATGAGATTTACAAAAAAGAAGATACTGATCTAAAAAATAAGATATCACAACTTTATAAAGATGATGAAATTTCGATTGAATTGCTGGAAGAAATTAAAAAGATATATCCAACTGTCGGTTTGAATAATAGAGTTATAATCACTACTTCGCATAAGTTTGTTGAACAGACTTTTACCCTACCTACAAGAAAATATCTTTTTGAAATGTATGACACAAAAAATACTCTAATTTTTATTGATGAGTTTGATACACAAAAAGGCGTAATACTTGATAGTTTTATCAAAAAATCTGTTGAAAAATCTCTTGATAACTTTGAACTTTTAAAAATTATTCATGAAAGACTACATGAACATCTAATAAGAGATTATAGTAAATATGAAGAGTTATTGGCGTTAAAAAATGAGATTAAATTTTTTTATGAAGAGAATAATTTTGCCAATAGATTTAAGTATGACAGTGATGAAAAACAATACTTTTTAAGAGATACGGCATCTATAACAATAAATACATCTGCAAAAAAGCACATTATAAAAAAAGGGAACAATTTAGCTACTAACTTTATAATACAAAGTGATGAAGTAGATTATAAGGGCAGTTTTGAAGAACTGTTTGATAAATCTGATAAATTGGTTAATAGATTTTTAGGACTTATAAAACAATCTGCTTATGAGATTGCTGCTACAAAAGGTGAAGATATATCGGACATTATTTATACTTTCTTATCTGAATTTATTGCTTCAAAGGATACGCAAGATATTACAATAGTTAACAGAATTTTAAGGGAACAAAATAAAAAAATAGATAAAAAATATTTTCAAAGTGATATTAGTAAGGCATATACGGGATTATACTCTTTGCTTACGATTATAAATGACTCTAAACACAAGACTACAAGTAGATTTGGAAACTACACATTAGAAAACACCCCAGAAGCTTTTTTAAATTTTTTAACAGATAAATTTTTTGTAATAGGTATCTCTGCAACAGCTACTATTAAAACAAAAATAGACAACTTTGATTTGGAGCATTTAGAAGATAAAATTATCTATTTAACTAAAAAAGAGATTGAAAAACTCAATCAACTGTTTTTAGAATATAAAGTAAAAAATAGAAAATCTGTTATAAAGTTTATGGATAACTCAATTCATAAAAGAAAAATTGATATAAAACATTACATTGATTCATTGGATTTGTTTCCCAAAGACGATAATATATTTGACTATTTTTGGAATAAATTAAATTTTGAAGACAATAATAAAGCTTATAACTTATCAAAATATATTGATCTACTTTTAGTGTATAAAGAGTTTATAATCTCAGAAACTATTCATAAGCTTTTATACTTAAATACATTTAGTTTTGAAAAAAAATATAATCTTGAATTACTATATAAGATGATAGCACTTATGATAAGGCACAACTATTCAAACCTCTCTTCTTGCATGCAAAAGAGATTTAAAGGTGTATGTGATTGGGATTTAAACGATATAAATTTATTAATGGTTAAAAGCTCCATTTTTATGATTCATTTTACAAACGCTAATGATGATAAGAAAAAATGGAAAGAGTCTCTGTATTATGATAGTAAAGTTTTCTTAGTATCAAACTTTGCTTACATGTCTAAAGGGCAAAATATACAATATGATTATAATGATGGGAAAATTGGTTCAATTACTAAAGAAAAAGATTTTGATGCCATATATATAGGCGAAATAACCAACAGACTCCCATCAAAATTAGACAATGAGAAAAAAGAACACCAACTGCTTAGATTGCTCTATAGCTTAACTGTTTTAAAAAATAATGGTGATATATCTAAAAAAGAAAAATATGTTTTTTTAAAAGCTGTTTTATCAGGAAGTAAATACGCAGAAAACCCATATAAGGAAACTGAAGATTATATTAATAGTTGTATGATACTTATAATACAAAGCATAGGAAGACTACATAGGACAGATTTTCCAAGTGATATTTATATTCTCTTTCATGACACTAATAAAAAAATACTTCAAAGATTTAACCCTGAAAATCAATCGTTACTTCCTTCTGTAATTGAGAGTATGCTCATAGCAAAAGAAGAAATATCTGAAGAAAATGCGTCAAAAAATCATATAACTAATGAAACGAAAAACAAAAATATCAAGGATAATTTATCTTATATTTTAGAAATATTTAACAATAAGAATTCTTCTAAATCGAAATATAACGAAGCTATTGAGGATTGGGAAAAGGAGAGGGTGTTGTTACTTACAAATCCTTCAAAAGAAAAACTTTATTCAAAAGACCATAAATATATGACTATGCCTTTAAAGCAATATTGGTATAAGCAAAAGAATGATTATGAAACCATTGAGATAAGCCATGAATATAAGAAAGGATATACAGAAGTATCTTATGAAGCAACAAGACTCGACAAGCTATATAAAATAAAAGAGCTACAAGAGTGCTTTTCAAAATACAACATAGCAAAATCATTTGAATATGAGAATATTTTAATTCCCATAGTATTTAACAATTTTTACAAAGGTGCAATTGGTGAAATATTTGGTAAATATATATTAGAAAAATATGCAAATATTAAACTTTTTGAACTTTGTTATGAATCGCAAGCTCAATATGAAACCTTTGATTTTACAAATGAAGACGAGAGTGTATATTTTGATTTTAAATATTTTAGCACCTATACGGCTTCATCTATTATATTGCCTGTTGAACTAGCCGATGTTATTAAAGCAAAATTAAGTGGGGAAAATCTTCATAATAAAAAGGTATTCATCATTAATCTTTTTGATGATGACACAGAGCAAAGCCACTTAACAAGGTCAAGTAAGATTGAAATTATTGATAATATTTATTTTATTCCTTGGCTTATTAATTTAGATAAGGAATTAAACCCGCAAATTGATACAAAAATGATTGTAAAAATAGGAGAGATTTATGCTAAATGTGCAAACAAATAAAGTTGATATTAAAATAAAATATCAAAATTTACATGAAGATTTTAAAATATTATCAAAATCTATTCAATACAAAAGCTTCAAAGAAAGAGGAAAATTGATAAATGACTTTAAAAAAGATATTAATCCTCTTGCTTTTACTATTACAAAAGATGAAATCATTTATATAGTGAATAAAAATGATTTGATAAAAGATGATATGAGTAAAAAAGTTCCTATGTTTAAAATAGAATCATTTCCAAAAGATTTTATAGCAAATCTTTTATTCCAATTTTTAAGAGAAAAACTCAATTTTTTCTCAATAATAGAAGAGCCTTACAAGTTGTTTTACTTAGTGAAGAATGGTAAAAAGATTCTGGAGACTCTTTGTTTTGAGATAGATAAAAATAGTCTATTTCAAGCAAATGCTGTTGCATTTAAAAAGTTTGAAGGAGATGCAAAAGAGTCAAAAAACATACTATACACAACAAATGGAAAAGCATTAACAATTTACAAAGAAGACCAAAAAAGCAAAGATTTATTTTCAAAAGGCAATTTTAGAAATAAGAAGATTACTATAGAATTTTTTTCAAGGAGCATTAATCAATATCCTAATTCTAAAGCATATTTTATTGCTATGTTCTTAATAGATATAAAAAAACATTTAAGCCATTACATAGATATAAGCTTTACAAGAGAACTTATGACAAGCTATAAAAGCTATACAAATAGTTATAAAGAAAAGAAAGCAAATATAACACTTAAAAATATCCAAAGTTCAATAGCTGAATTAAATATACTAAATTGTACAAAATATTCAACTGATACGCTAATGACTTCTATAAAAAAAGTTTTTGATGACAAAATAGAAATATCACTAGATAAGCCTATTGAGAAAAATGAGTTTAATTTAGTTTTATTGTATAGCAAAGAGTATTATACAAAAAACAATATTGAAGATCCATACAAGAATCTAAAAAAACTAAACCCCTATACTCAGGTCTTGATTTTAGATAATAAAAAAATAAACAATTATTCTTTAGAGGTATGCTTAAAAGAGTTGTTGATAAAAAACGACATTAATAACAAAAAAATTACACTAAGTACCTATGAGAGTAACCAAATTCATAAAATTTACTCCATAGAAGCCATCAAAAACAAAGATACCATATATAAAGTCCATGAATTAAGTATAGAAAAACATCAAGCAATCTCATATAAAATATTAGAACAAGAAGAAGCAGAAGAGTTTATTCAATATTTTTTGAATACCAATAATTCAGATCATGCTCTTGAGGTGCTAGTAGAAGATTTTGAAGGAAATATCAATGCAATTTATAAAACTAAACAATATCCAATAGTAGATTTTGAAGGAATATATGATTATTACAATACTGTAGATGTAGAAATTGAGAAATTTAATCCAGCTAGAAAAGGCAAAGAAGATTCAAAAGAACATTCGAAGAGATATCATCTTACACAGGGATTTCATAATTTAAAATACTACTTGTCTGAAAGTAAAGCATATTATACAGTTGGTGTGAATGTAGGAACCAATAATTTTTCAAAAACTGCTCCTATACGAAAAGTTTGTGCCTATAAAGGAGACCTGATTTTAGATAAAATTTTGCCAACTCTTGATGAGTTTTTTGTTAAAAACAAAGAATTTACGGTGTTGCCTTTTGGGTTAAAATATTTAAGAGAGTTTAGGCAAATAATAAAGGGAGGGTCGTGTTTTGTACCTTTGAGCAGAAATACCTAAAAAGTTAAAAATACGAAAACCAGCTGTGAGTTTTAAATCAGCAGTTGAAAACTTACGATTTCTAACCCCTGGGGATTTTGCAGCGGTGGTAAGACAAAATAGATTTCGACCTATTAAAAATGTGAAAGATTTAATATCAAGGATTGAAGATGAAATAACTGTGAAGAGTGCAAATAATAATAAAAAGATGGGGTTTATATAAATGAAAAAACTTACGAAACTTATTAATAAACTTATTAAAAGAGTTGATTTTTTAAGTAATAAAATAGACAAAATCTACGAAGATAAAGCAATATGTATCATCGGAGTTGGAGGTGGCGGCTGTAATATAGTTGATGATATAGCTAAACTAGATAATAGTTTTAATATCATTCACATAAACAGTGATATAAATGCTTTAAATACAAAATATTCAGGAAATAAAATAGTTTTAGGTCGTGATATTAAAAGAGGATTTGGTTGTGGTGGTCAAGTATCTTGTGGAAGAAAACTTTTTGATGAAAAGATAAAAAAAGAGTTATTAAATTTAATTAAGAACAATGAAAAGATATATCTTGTCTCAACTTTAGGTGGCGGTGTAGGAAGTGGCGTTATTCCAGAGATTTTAAAGTACCTTCAGTACATTGGAAAAGATGTTAAAGTGATTGTAACTATTCCTTTTAGTTTTGAGGGAAAGAAAAGAAAAACCAACGCTTATAATTCAATACAAGATATAGAAAAAATTAGCCATGAAAAAACAAATATTAGGGTACTTAAAAACGATGATTTAATCAAGAAAGCTATCGATGAAGAGCTTAGTGTTAAAGAGACTTTTTTATTAACTTCAAGTATTATTTTTAAGATGATAGAAAAAATCTAATAAAAGTAACATATAAATATAAAATAAAACTATATAAAAATGCACTTGATGAAACAGTTGATGGTATGGTAAAATCTTAAAATATAATACCCCAGAGAAAACAAACAATTTTTTGTAAAGTTTAATTCTTTTATGAGTAAATTTAAACAATAAAAATAGAGGGTAAAGGTATGAGTAGAAAAATGAAACAATATAGCACAGAGTTTTAAATGAAAAATATATATATTATAAGTGATGTTCACGGGTGTTATAAAACTCTTTTGGCTTTAATTGAACAATTTCCATATAAACAAAACTCTAAAATTGTTTTTGTTGGTGATTTAGTTGATAGAGGAGAAAATTCATATAATGTTGTTCAATTTGTTATGGAAAATAATTATGATTGTGTAAAAGGAAATCATGAAGATATGCTTTTAGAATATGGATCAATAACAAAAGATGAAACTTTAGCAAAGATAGCAAAACATTGGTTAAATAGTTGTGGTGGAAATGAGACAATAAAATCTTATAAAAATAATGAGGATTATATTAAACATTATGATTATTTAGACTCTCTACCCATATATATTGAATATAAAGATTACAAAACAGAAAATAGTAGGTATTTAGTTGTAAGCCACTCGGCTATTGGAACTGTTTGGGAATGTAAAGATAGTCAATATGAAATTGATAAAGATATTTTTGAATCTCATATTTTATGGAGTAGAGAACCCAGTATAGATATAAAAGAGATTTTTAATGTTTATGGGCATACCATGTTTGAAGAACCAAAAATGAATGAATTTAGTTGTGGAATAGATTTAGGTTGTTGCTATAAAGAAAATCCAAAAAAAATTCCAAATCCAAGACTTTGTGCGTTGGAGTTTCCGAGTATGAAACTATTTACTCAAGAGAATTTAGAAGATTAAAGGATTAATTAAAGTGAAAGAAATTTATATATTTACCTATGGAACATTAAAAGCAGGTTATCCAAATCATGAGCTTTTAGCAGATGCAGAATTTGTATCAGATGCGATTACTTGTGAAAAATATCAAATGTATCCAAGTATAAATCATCAGTTTCCTTTTTTAATAAAAAGTGAAAAATCTCAACAGATAAAAGGGGAAGTTTTTAAAACAACTTCTAAAGAGTTATTAGAAAAATTAGACTATCTTGAGGGTTATCCCGATTTATATTTAAAAGAATTTATAAAACTTTTTCTTGAAGATGAAACTATTGTAGATGCACTTGTATATTTTAAAAATGAAAAGAATAATTTAAATGCTGCTGATTATTCAAATCCTATTAATGAGTGGATTTAAAAAAACTAGCAACCAAAAAACTATTTTGGGATATGCTCATATGTTTGAAGTAAAATTTTTCAAACATCGTACCATCACTTCCTAATGCTGAAATTATGAAGTTTTGTCTATCTAAAAGGGAGTGTAAAAACAACTGTGTAAATCCTTTACTAATAATTCACTTGATAATATTATCATATTTCCAATATTTTATTATACGAGTTGTTTTTACACTCCCACATTTATGAAGAAGTTTCAAAGTGCGACTACTTTATGCAGTAACTCTTGCTAAGTGCGGTTAGTCTTTCTATTGCATCATCGGTCACATGGAAGCCTTAAGAGAAGATAATGTTTTAATTGTTTATAAACTTGACAGACATAAAAGAACTTGAACTTCCTAGAAGAACTTTTTTAGATAATATTAACTTATACTGCTTGACAGTCGATTTTTAAAATACCCTAAATAGGAACTTTAAAAACTAAAAAACAGTTGTCAATAGATATGGCAAATCCCTACTTAATGCCCTTGTTGTCGAATAAAACTCTATTATATTAGGAAGAGTGTTAGTTGGTCTGTTTGCATTTCAATATTCATTATTTACTGCTTAATACATAAAGCCAAATAGCCACAATGGTATTTTATTGCCATGTCCTACTTCTATGTCATCAGCAACCACAAAACTATTTGGCATATCCTTAATCTGTTTAAAGGTTTAATTTTTACTACCTACTTGGGTATCTTTACATAAACGGCTTAAATGCGACAAAGAATTTTAAATATAGCTTAAACGCTACTTTTGAAGACCTACAAGCACTTTTCATTCATAAAGATTGATCCTCAACTAATAAAACCAATCCTTATGCAATTATGCTCTAGTTTCAACTAATCATAGAGATCACTTTTTTATCTACTTTTGTAAAATCATAAATACCATAAAACTGTTAATTCTTAAAGTTCTTAATTCTTGGTGCAAATGAAAAGCCTAGTAAATGTGTTATTCCAAATATTACTTCACTAAAACCATGGGTATCGGTTGAATGAATATCACTTTTAACAACATCATTGTGCATCAACCCATCAATTACATAGCCTGATTCCCTTTCATTGACATTTATAACTGTAGAATAAAAAAGTTTATGAGACTCATCAATAAAAGTGTAAACACTAACACCTTTTGCTGTTCCAAAATATTTAAATGAATATCCAGCATTAGTTGAATTGATGGAAGATTTAATATTAAATTTTTGACCATCACTTGAAGTGTGATTAATTTTTTTATTATTTCTTAGTATCTTTGAAATCTCTAAACTATCTGTAAATTCTAATATTTTATCATTTGCTTCAGTTGTATTATCTTCACTAAAATACCAAGTGGTAGCTGTGTCAAGTTCATTTTCACTGATTCCTTTGGATATTTTAGACATTTTTGATAAAGAAATATTACAACCATAACCTACTATAGAAGCATATAAAAGATTTTCGTTAGGTTTTTTTATTCTTGTATTTTGTAATGAATAGTGTTTGAAGCAATCTAAAAAATCAGTTTGCTGCTGTACAGAGTGAAGCAAATCAATTATTGATATAAACTCTGCTTGTGGGAAATATTTTGCAATGGTATTTTCTAACTGCTCGTCACTTTTTTCTACTTTTGGAGTTGTGAGCATAAATGAATCAGTAGTAAACTTAAAATAAAAGTTCAGCTCATTTCTTATATTCAAAGTTATTTAATCACTAGTTATAGTATCAAGTTTTATGATTTATCGTATATTTAGTACCTTTTCCTGTTGTACCTTCAACTTTTTTGATGCAAGCTTTTTCAAGTAAGTCTGCTAAGTCTCTTGATGCATTGGTTTCTGCGGTATTAGCAATTTTTACATATTTTTTCTTTGTTAAATCACCTTTAAAATTTTCACTACCTATATCTAGAAACTTATTTAATACTTTAATTTGTCTTGCATTTAATTCATCACCTCTATGAGCATCCCAGAATTTTGTTTTATCAACAATGTATGATAATTGTTTTTGTGCATCTAATAAAGAGTGATGTAGAGTTTTAAAAAACCATTCCATCCAATATGTAATATCTAAAGGTTCGTCTTTTTGAAATCTACCTGTTGTTTCGTCTAGAGCATTATAGTATCCAATTCTGTCTTCATAGATACTCTTTGACATAGTATAAATTTTTGAAAAAGAAGACTTTTCTAGTTTGGATAAAACTCTATCTGTTAAAGCCCTAGTTATACGACCATTCCCATCATCAAAAGGGTGAATAATTACAAACCAAAGATGTGTAATTGCTGCTTTTTCTAAAGAACTAGGTGCTTCATTAAACCATTGAATAAAATTATTCATTTCTTGCTCTAGTGTATCAAATGGTGGTGCTTCATAATGAATCTTTTCCTTTCCATAATCACCTGATACAACTTGCATAGAGCCTATGCCTCTAAACTCGGCTACTTTTATTTTAGAAAATCCACTGTAACCCTTTTCAAACATTGCATGATGCCAACCAAATATTTTTTCTAAATTTAAATCTTCATTATAATGTGTATTAGCATCAATTAATATTTCAACATAGTTGTCTTCTTTCCTAATAGTCTTATAGTGTTCCTCTGATTCAAGTCCAAGTTTTTGTTTAATAGAGGATCGTACACTTTGTCTATTTAATATTTCTCCTTCAATTTGACAACTGGCTATTATCTCATTTTCAAGGGTAGTAGCTAAAGAGTATTCTGTACTTTCTTTGTCCATTAAAAGCATAAAAGCTTTTAGTTTACCTTGCTCATAAGCAATATCTCTTAATATTAGCGATAATCTATCTTTATCATATTTAAAATTAGGATATTCTTCATATTCCCAAATCCATTTTTGTTTTTTCATGGAATCATTTTAACTAAATTGGTATGAAAAAGCAAGGTTTCCATACCAAATAACGGTATGGAAAACTATATTTATCGTATCACTGAAGATGCTCCAATTCTCAACTCTTTTTAGAACAATTTTTTCATTAGTGAAAACTGTTCCAAAAATAAATACCAATGTTCCCAATTTTATTATTTAGGCAGTATAAGTGCAATAAGTTTATAACTAACCCCTATTCAAACTATCAATCAAAGTACTTCTTTTAACTCCAAAGGTTCTACAAGCTGCTGCTTTACTCATACCATTTGATAAAGCTTCTTTTATAACAAGAAGTTTTTCATCACCAATGGCTCTTGGTCTTCCACCGGTTACTCCTCTTTTTTTAGCAGCTTCAAGTCCTGCTTTTACTCTTTCTTGAATTAGACTTCTTTCAAATTGTGCTAATGCTCCAAATATGTGAAAAAAGAGTTCACCAGATGCAGTTGTTGTATCCATTCCTTCAGTTATAGAAATAAAAGAGATACTCTTTTCTTTTAAACTGGTAATGACATTTATAAGATGAGCTAAACTTCTTCCAAGTCTGTCTAATTTCCAAACAACTAAAGTGTCACCTTCTTGTAGAAATTCAATAGCTTTATCAAGACCAACTCTTTTATCTTTTGAACCTGAAGTTTTATCTTCAAAAATATTTCTAGCATCAATACCAAATTTCAAAAGTGCATCTTTTTGTAAATTTAAGTTTTGATCATCAGTTGAAACTCTAACATATCCAATTAACATACGGAAAACCCCTTTTATATAGTTTCCGTATTGTATCATAATCCGATAGTGTTTTTCGTATATTATTTGGCTATTTTTTGGATAATTTTGAATATTTTTATGGAAGTGTCGGAAAACATCTGTTTTCTGTATATATAAATAAGCACAATTAGAAAATTAATTTTTCTATTAAAATATTTTAAGATTTAAGCAAGAATTAAAGAATTGTTATTTTTGTATTAATGTTTATAAATTTATATAATTTTGTACAATTTTAGATTTTTATTACTTGTTGAGTTTATTAATTGTTGAGACGCATGAACTTGGCCACACAAACGCAAGAGCATTTGGCCAGTTGAGTAGTTAAAAAGTATTCTTGCGATATTGTATCATAAGTGGCCAAGTGTTTTATTTTTTTGCTAAATATTCTCTC
>Ga0265294_10000167_pt1 | contig 79485 bp, 64 predicted proteins | sample MunlanPumphouse3_FD_192504 | JGI IMG/M metagenome (GOLD analysis project Ga0265294, IMG submission 192504) | Groundwater microbial communities from a municipal landfill in Southern Ontario, Canada - Pumphouse #3 | ecosystem: Environmental > Aquatic > Deep subsurface > Groundwater | place...
TAATATTAATAAAATATTCATAGAAATTCTGGTTTACCTCCTGGTTTACTTTTCAAGGGATATTCGGCTAATATGGGTAGAGGGCATAAAAAAAGTCAGGACACATCATCCTGACTTCATGAAATTTATGTGGTCCCTCTTGGGCTCGAACCAAGGACCCTCTGATTATGAGTCAGATGCTCTAACCAGCTGAGCTAAGGGACCTGCTTTGCTTAAAGCAATTTTTCGGTTTGCAAAAGTACAATATTTTTGTTATATATTTTTAAAATTTTCAAAAATAATTCCTATTGTGTTATAACATGTAAATTATCTCCATGTATCCAGCCATAATACGAATAATTTTCACAATCTTCAATTTCACCGCTAAGCTTTATACGATCGGTTCTGGTAGGATGGTCTTTGCCGGTAAATATACAGATAAAATACCATGTGGTTCCATCCTTATCTTTTAAAGAATGGTAAATAACCCCGCTTGCTCCTTGAGGATGTAGTGAAATATGATTCCCCTTCCATGCATTTATGCCTTCAATAAGTGATTCGTCATCTAAACGCGGGCTTAAACGTAATTTAGCTACTTCCGTTTTTATAGTAAATGCAGCCAAAGGTATTTTTTTGGTTCCTATTTCGGGCAATAAAGTATTGTTGTATATCAAACTTTTATCTTGAATTAAAAAATAGCTTGTATTGTTATTACTGATACAAACCCATTTCGTAAGTATACTTACTTTGTATCCACAACAATTTTTATTCCAGATCGTAAAGGATAAAGGATTTTGCTGATAGGGAGCATTGGATTGAATAATTTCTCCTGTTTGATTGAATATAAAACGATAGCTGCCGTCGGTTTTCTTCTTATAAATCAACACATAATTTTTGTTTCCGATTTTCCCGTTAAACAATAAATCTCTCAATCCGTCATTATCAAAATCAATAAAATGAAAATACGGAAGCAAGGAATCCTTATTACTATTGTGTTTGTTTACTAATTCATTGATTTCATCGGTGGTAATAACCTTCTGTATTTCGGCTAATTTATCCTCTTCTTTTACCTCCAAATACCAATTATTGATTTCTTTGTTTGTAAAGAAAAATGAGGATTGAGCCGATAACAAGGATATAAAAAATAAACTAATCACTAAAAATATCAAACTAAACTTTTTCATAAGCATATATTTTTATTATTTATTTGTTAACTTTGATTTGAATATTTTTTTAAGAGTAATTCATATAATCTCAAATAAGCTTCGCTATTTTCCTTCCAACGATAAGAAACTTTTGTTTTTTCCATAAATTCAATGGCATCTGTTAATTTAACAAATTGATTCATTTGATTTATGATTTCGGTAAAAAGGCTTCCATTTCCATTAAAGAGTTCTCGAATAAATAAAAATTTATCGTTAATATCAATGTTTTTCATTAAATCGTTCCCTTGATTTTTTTGAAATTTTGCTGCCACATTATTATCAGAAGAAGTAGAATATTGAGCATTTAAGTCTTTCTTCTCTTGAGAATATTTATCACTTAAAGATTCTTTTTGGATGATTTGGCTTGTTGTTTTTTGTAAAGTTTCTTTGGTTACCGGTGCCGTCAAGTCCGGTTCTTGATCTTTGATTACAGGATTGATTTGTGGAAAATAATTGTCGTTATATGCATCGTCGGTTGTTTCTTTGACATCCTCATCATCCTCTTCTTCTTCAACAAATTCTATATTATCCATATCAATTTCTATGGGAACAGGTATTTCATTTTCTTCTTTTTTGGAAGGTTGTTGTACAGCATCTTGAGGGTTTAATTTTTCTTTATAATTTATCTCTTGATTTTCATTAATGGGTGATTCTAAAGAAACTTCTTTTTTATTTGTACTATGTTCCGTTGTATCTTCCGAATCAAATAATGAAGCCATTATCATTTGTGATTTATTTTTACCCGATTCCACCTCCTCGTTTTTAGCATTAGTGGCATGCTTCGTTTTTTTATTCATGTCTTCTTGATTAAAACATAAAGATTTTAAATGTAAGTACTGATCATATAGTTCGCGTATATACATCAATTGCATATCGAAATCCAAAACTGAAAGAGAGTCCTTAAGAGTTGATAGATGATTTTCTTGCACTTGTATTTTTTCAATACTATTTATAATTTTTAGTTTTATATCATCAATATCCATAGGTAAATTATTTAAAACGTGTCGTGAATGGGAATTAAATTTTTTTTCAAAAATATAAAAAAGAACAATACAAAAACCATTAATTTCAAAATTAAAAATAATCTAACTATTATCTGAATTTCCAAAAAATACGGATTCATTTTTATAGAAAACACATTTATTTTATAATAAATAATATTGTAAACTAGATAAATATAAAAAATATCAAATAAAGATATCATGATAAAGATTAAATTCGTACTTTTGCTATCTTATAATTCAAATGAAAAATAACTGGATATTAAAAGAAAAAGCAATAAAAGAAGACATTAAGCGTCTTGTCGAGGAATTAAACATCCCCGAAGTAATAGCGTGTTTACTCATTAAGCGGGGTATAACTACGTATGAAGAAGCCCGTTCATTTTTTCGTCCACATTTAGAACAGTTGCATAATCCTTTTTTAATGAAAGACATGCAAAAAAGTGTCGAACGGATTGAACGGGCGATTACGAAAAAAGAAAGAATTTTAATTTTTGGCGATTATGATGTAGATGGGACTTCGGCCGTTGCACTTATGTATTCTTTCTTAAAACAATTCGATGTATATTTGGAATATTATATTCCGGACCGTTATATTGAAGGGTATGGTATTTCCAGTAAATCAGTCGAATATGCAAAAGAACATACATTTTCTTTAATCATCTCATTAGATTGTGGTATTAAATGCCATTCTCAAATTGATTTAGCCAATCAATATGGGATAGATGTTGTTGTATGTGATCATCACCTACCCGATTCCACATTACCCAAAGCATATTCCATTCTTAATCCTAAACGCACTGATTGTTCTTATCCCTATAAAGAATTATCAGGATGTGGTGTTGGTTTTAAATTAATACAAGCCATAGCACTTTATCGCAATATTCCTTTCAATGAATTAATCCAATATCTTGATTTAGTTGTTATAAGTATAGCTTCTGATATTGTTTCCATCACAGGCGAAAATAGAATTTTGGCTTATTATGGCTTAAAACTTATTAATAGTAATCCACGTCAAGGCATAGAATTTATTTTATCGTTTAGTAATATTTTTCGTCGAGATTATAAAATTCACCCTCCCACAAGAAACATCTTTAACAAAGAAATTACCATTAATGATTTAGTTTTTTTAGTGGGTCCACGTATAAATGCAGCCGGTCGCATGAATACGGGCAGAAATTCTGTTCATTTGCTAATTTGTAACAAAGAAAAAAAGGTATCGGAACTAGGAGAATTAATTGATAATCATAACAGCGAACGACGAGAGTTGGATTCAAAAACCACTATACAAGCCATTGAACAAATAAAAAACAATACAAATTTTGAGCATAGTCGTTCTTTGGTTGTTTACAATCCGGATTGGAGCAAAGGAGTAATTGGCATAGTAGCTTCACGTTTGGTAGAACAATTTTATAAACCTACCGTTGTTTTAACTCTATTCGACGGGATAATTACAGGTTCTGCACGTTCGGTAAAAGGATTCGACCTATACCATGCATTATCGCAATGCAGCCATTTATTAGAGCATTTTGGAGGTCATACTTTTGCTGCAGGTTTATCCTTAAAACCCGAAAATTTACATGCTTTTATCGAAACATTTGAGAATATTGTCTCTTCATCTATCTTACAAGAATCTATAAATCCCGTTATTGATATTGATGAAGAAATTGATTTAAAAGATATTAATGAAAATTTTTATGCTATTTTAAAACAATTTGCTCCTTTCGGTCCCGGTAATATGATGCCTGTTTTTATGACTAAAAATGTATTAGATTCCGGAAAAGCTCGCATTGTAGGACAAAAGCATCTTAAATTGTCGGTTTTTCAAAGTGAAAAACGCAGTTTTCCTATGGATGCTATTGCTTTTGGATTTGGAGATTATTATAATAAAATTATTCAACGAAATCCTTTTCACATTTGCTATCACGTCGAACTTAACGCTTGGCAAGGACGCAAAATACTACAATTGTGTATTAAAGATATAAAGTTTGATGATTAATTCTTTTTCTCAAAATTTTCAAATAGGGATACACTTTGTTTAAATAATTCAGGAATAGGTTTTGAACAATTATTCATTTTATCATAGCCTGCCATTACCGAATAACAACTACTTTTTATTTCATTCGTTTCCGAATTCACAATTCGTTGGATCATTTTAACACTTTTATTTCCTATTTCTAACACTTTTGTTTCAACGAAAATATTATCATGAAAATAAATAGAATTCATGAAATCACACGAAATATGAACCACTACCATATCAATGTCTTCCCAGACTATTTTTTTTTGCTGAATGATTTCTAAATAGTTTAATCGCCCCATATCGTAATAAGACAATTGCACCCCATTGTTGACATGTCCAACCGGATCTAAATCGGTCATTCTTACTTGAACCGGATAACGATGTTTAAACACATAGTTGCTTGTTTCCATAAAGTATCAACTTGTAAAATGAAGAAATGGCTTTAACCGCATTTCGAATGGCCACAATTCATACACGTAACACAACCATCTTTATAAATCAGTGTTTCTTGTTTACATTCCGGGCAAGCTTGTTTTATTTTTGTTCCTTCCTTAATATAACGTTTTAACGCTCGGGCGACTCCATTTTTCCAGGTCATAATATTATCATCATCAAGGCGTAGTTTATCGATCAAATTCACCACATTAGGTAAGGGCATGCCATGTCGCAAAATTCCCGAAATAAGTTTTGCATAATTCCAATATTCTTTTAGAAACATTCTCGATAATCCTTGTATAATAACGTTATATCCATCTTGATCGGTAAAAGAAAAGTCATAACGAGCAGGTTCTGTCGAAGAAGCTTTTACACGGGTAACCCACCCTTTTTTTACCCAGGATGGAAGAGCTGAAAAACTGTTTGCTTTTCCGGTAAAAATTTCATAGGGTCTACCATCCATAATTCCCACTACAGCTACCCAATCCTCTTCTTTATTTTTAAATCTGATTACTTCAGCTTCTATCGTTTTAGGTCTTTTCGGTGCATTTGTTTCACCAAATTTTTCATTCTGATTGGAATTAGTTGTATTTCCTTGTTTGACTAAAACGCCGTCTCGAGAACCTTCTCTGTAAATAGTCATTCCTTTGCATTTGCTTTCCCAAGCGGTTTGATAAATCTTACTTACTATCGATTCTGAAACATTTTCGGGGATATTGACCGTTACACTGATTGAATGGTCCACCCACTGTTGAACAGCCCCTTGTAATTTGACTTTCATTACCCAATCTACATCATGTGCTGTTGCTTTATGGTAGGGAGATTGCTCTATTAATTTTTCCAATTCTTTGGCAGAAAGATATTTTAATTCTTCAGGATCATATCCTTTCGTTTTAGCCCATACTTTAAATTTAGGATGAAGCACTTGATATTCTTCAAAAGCATCGCCATTTTGATCAACAAAAGCAACTTTGGTACTTTTGTCGTTAGGGTTCACTTTTCTACGACGCGTATAAGCTATCATAAATACAGGTTCTATGCCCGATGTTGTTTGTGTACAAAGACTAACGCTTCCCGTAGGAGCGATGGTTAATAAAGCAATGTTTCTTCGTCCGTATGTACACATTTCTTCATATAATGAAGGATCGGCATCTTTAATTCTCCGTATAAAGGGATTGTTTTTTTCATTTTCCGCATTATATATGGGGAAAGCCCCTCTTTCCTTTGCCATTTGTACCGATGAACGATAAGCCGTTACAGCCAATTGTTTATGGACTTCGGTTGAGAATTCATTTGCTTCTTCAGTTCCATATCGAATGCCTAATGCAGCAAGCATGTCTCCTTCGGCAGTAATTCCTAAACCTGTACGTCGACCTAAATTAGATTTTTCTTTTATTTTTCCCCATAATTCTTTTTCTGTTCGTTTAATGTCAATATTTTCAGGATCGGAATCGATTTTTGATAATATTTTATCTATCTTTTCTATTTCCAAATCTATTAAATCATCCATTAATCGTTGTGCAATAGACACATGTTCACGAAATTTCTCAAAATTAAAATAGGCTTTATTTGTAAAAGGTTGCTCAACATAGCTATATAAATTAATAGCTAAAAGCCTACAACTATCATAGGGGCAGAGCGGAATTTCACCGCAAGGATTGGTCGAAACGGTTTGAAAGCCGTGTTTTTCATAACAATCAGGTATCGCTTCTTTTTTTATAGTATCCCAAAACAAAATACCTGGTTCGGCCGATTGCCACGCATTATGAATAATTTTATTCCATAATGTACGTGCATCGACTTCTTTTCGAAACTGTGGATTTGGTGAATCGATAGGATATTGTTGTATATATGGTTTTCCGGATTTCACACATTCCATAAATTCATCATCGATTTTTACCGATATATTCGCTCCGGTAATTTTTCCTTGAGTAAGTTTTGCATCTATAAATTTATCTACATCAGGATGTTTAATCGAAATACTTAACATCAAAGCACCTCTTCTTCCTCCTTGTGCTACTTCACGCGTTGAATTTGAATATCTTTCCATAAAAGGAACGATCCCCGTTGATGTTAAAGCGCTATTATTTACTAAACTTCCTTCCGGTCGTATATGCGATAAATCATGACCCACACCTCCTCGTCGTTTCATTAATTGAACTTGTTCCTCATCAATTTTCATGATACCACCGTATGAATCGGAATTACCGGTATTTCCAATAACAAAACAATTTGATAAGGATGCTATTTGAAAATCATTTCCTATACCAAACATGGGACTTCCTTGTGGTACAATGTATCGAAAATGTTTTAATAACATATTAATTTTTATTTCATCCAAAGGATTGGGGTATTTTTTCTCTATACGTGCAAATTCACGTGACAAACGAAGATGCATATCATCCGGCGTTAGCTCATATATATTGCCGGACCCATCCCTTAACGCATATTTATTCATCCATACGTTTGCAACCATTTCATCTCCACCAAAATATTCTGTAGCTTTGGTTAATACATCTTCCGGATTATAAGCAGTCATCTGTTCACTATTAACATTTTTAACATATATATCTTCATTAATTTTTTTTACGTTTTTAACGGGAGCCCTTTCTTCAACGAGAGGCTCTATTTTCTCAAACGTTTCATGAGGTCGACTTGTCTCTCGTATGTGCAATAATGTAGACTTATTTAACAAATCGGATTTCTCCTCTTCTTTGGCAGTGTCACGTTTGTATTTATACTCTATGACTTCTTTTGAATTGTCTGGTTTTGAATTGTTTGACCCAAATAATGCATTAAATAAATCACTCATATATCATATAATTTATACTGTATTATACCAATAAGTTCATTTTTTTTTGTTTAAACTTTATGAAACATAAAAAATTTTTTTTAATAAAAATGATTCTTAAAGGCTTACTAAAAATTACCGTATTGTATATTTGTTCTTGCAAAGATATGCTAAAATTTAAGTTTTGTATAGGCCTAAATATAAAAAAAATTCACAAAATAATGTTAGTAATTTATATATCATATTTTCACAGTATTAAAGTTTTATGAAATGTTTTTATTATTATTAATTCCTTTTAATACGCTAATTCCTAATTAAATCATTTTTTGTTATCAAAAAAACATCTTGCTATTTTAAATATATTTTATTTTCTTGATAATCAAAAATTCACAATTGCAAGAATGTTATCATGTGCTTTTATATTTTATTTTATCGTTTATGATTCCTCATTTAATGGCTGTAAGCAGATTATAATATTGTTAAAAAACTATAAGTAAAAGAATAAAAACAATTTAATGATTACGGATTAGTTGTAAAATTGTTTCCTTAATTTTGTCTGTATCTATTCCACATTCATGATGTAATTCTTCTATATTTCCTTGTTCTACAAATTTATCGGGTATTCCCATTCTTTTGAATGTAACCTTATAGTTATGTTGTAAGATAAATTCGGCGATGGCACTACCCAAACCACCGATAACAGTTCCATTTTCAATACTAATAATATATTGATAATTTTGACATACAAAATGCAAGATTTCTTCATCTAATGGTTTCAAAAAACGCATATCAAAGACAGCCGTATTAATATTAGCTTGTTCATCTGCCCATTCAGCGGCTTTAAGCGCTTGATTGCCGATATGGCCAATAGAAAGTACAGCCATTTTTTCTCCTTGTTTAATTTGTTTTGCTTTACCAATTGGAATTAACTCAAAGGCTTTATTTTTCCATCCGTTTTGAACACCTTTACCTCTAGGATATCGAATAGCAAAAGGAGAAGGTGTTTGTACCGCAGTATACATCAAATTTCTTAAATCCAATTCATTAATGGGTGCAGAAATTATCATATTAGGAATGCATCGCAAATAAGCCAAATCAAATACTCCGTGATGTGTAACACCATCTTCTCCTACTAATCCTGCTCTGTCGATACAAAAAATCACATGTAAATTTTGTATGGCCACATCATGAATTATTTGATCATAACTTCTTTGCAAAAAAGTTGAATAAATATTACAAAAAGGGACATATCCTTCGGCAGCCATTCCGGCAGCAAAACTAACGGCATGTTGTTCGGCTATACCCACATCAAACGTACGCTCCGGAAATTCTTTCATCATAATATCTAAGGAACAACCACTGGCCATTGCCGGTGTAATACCAACAATTTTAGGATTTTTCCTAGCTAATTCACAAATGGTTTTTCCAAAAACAATTTGATATTTTTCTTTGGTATCAGGACAGGAAGGTATGTTAATAATTTCACCGGTTTCTTTATTAAAAAGACCTGGGGCATGGTATAAGGTTTGGTCGATTTCTGCTTGTTTCAATCCTTTCCCTTTCACAGTAATACAATGTAATAATTTTGCCCCTCTTATTGTCTTAATATCTTGCAACAAATTAACTAAAGAAACGACATTATGGCCATCAACAGGACCAAAATATCGAAATCCCATTGCTTCGAATAAATTGCTTCCTTTCAAAATACTTCCCTTAATTGCATTTTGCATTTGTTGCATAAGGTTACGTGCTCGCCAACGTTTGTTTCGTGATAGAAAATTCCATATATTTGTTTTAAAACGGTTATATGCCTTCGAAGTACTTAATCGCAACAAATAACTACTTAATGCCCCTACGTTTTGATCAATAGCCATGCCATTATCATTTAATATGACCAGCATATTAGTATTAGTACTTCCGGCATGATTTAATCCTTCAAAAGCGATTCCTCCTGTCAATGCACCATCACCAATAACAGCAACATGATTTCGCTCAAGATTACCTTCCAATTGTGAAGCCATTGCCATTCCTAAAATTGCCGAAATGGAAATAGAGGAATGACCACCTCCGTAAGCATCGTAAGGGCTTTCACTCATTTTTGGAAAACCGCTTATGCCTTGATATTTACGATTATTAACAAATTCATCGCGACGACCGGTCAAAATCTTATGCGCATAAGCCTGATGACCTACATCCCATACCAATTTATCATTCGGAGTATCAAATACATAATGTATGGCTACTGTTAACTCAATGGTTCCCAAACTTGATCCCAAATGCCCCGGATTTAATGATGTAAGCTCTATGATATACTCTCGTAATTCTTCACATAATATGGATAATTCCTCTTTCTTTAATTTTTTTAAATCGAAAGGTGAATTTATACGAGAAAGCAATGTATACTTATTCGAAACCATGATTAATACGAAAAATAATAATGTTTATTTCGATGATTACGAAAAATTATTTTCTCTTTTCGATCATCTCTTTAACTTTTGCCGCTAAGGCTTCTCCACGCAAATCTTTAGCTATGATTCGGCCTTCTTCATCCAATAATACGGTTGATGGAATGCTACGAATCCCATAATCGATTCCCGCCTGACATTGCCAACGTTTTAAATCACTTACATGAATCCATGTTAATCCGTCTGATTCAATGGCCGAAATCCAATTATCTCTACTTTGGTCTAAAGAAACCGCATATATTTCAAATCCTTGATCCCGATAGGTTTCATATAATTTAACCATATTCGGACTTTCTCTTCTACAAGGACCACACCAGGAAGCCCAAAAATCAATTAATATAATTTTGCCTCTCAAGGAAGATAAGCGAACAATATTTCCACTGGTATCGGGTAAAGCTATTTCAGGAGCTACTGAATTCAAGGCTGTTTTTTTGGTAGAAGAAATTTGATCGTATTTACTTTTTATAAAAAAATTATCCGGATATTTTTTTATCAAGCTGCTTACTACAGAATCATGTATATCAAAATATTGTTCCATGGGTAGATTTTCAATTAAAAAGGAAGAGGTGAAATTAGTTGCATTTTGCAAACACAATTCTTTTAATTGAGCAACCCAACGCTGATCCAATGCTTGCAATTCTTCTGTAATTTGAGGACTGGGGTTACTTTGATATAATTTTGTTAAACTATCTTTAATATGAGTCGCCTCTGATAAATGTGTATAATATATTTTTAATAAATCATTTTCTTTAGAGCCTGACGTTTTTGTAATAATCCCTTGATTTGCATCTATGTTCATATCAACGGTAGTATTAGGAATCATGACGATTAAAATGTTTTTGGCTTCAGGCAAATGAAGAGTATAAAAACCTATCTCTTGTGGATTATACTTAAATTCAAATCCTCCTTTTTTATCAACACTCGCTTTTTCAATAGCCGTTTTTACTCTTCCTAACGCATCGTATAAACCTATACTATCCGTCGAAATATAATTAATGACCGTTCCTTTCAGACTCGTTTTCTTATGTTGAGCCGCTATTTCATGTAAGGAAGAGAAAGATAACAGGCTAAAAATGAATATATGGATGATTATTTTTTTCTTCATATTAATTAGTTTAAATGTTCAGCAAATATATATTTTTTATTTTATAATTTATCCATTATTTTTGATAAAATCATTTCCTCTGCCTTTTTAGTTTCTGTAAGCAAGTCCTCTGCTTTCTGTAAAATATCATTTACAAATCCTTTATCCTTTAAGGAAGCAGCATTGATTTTTACATTTAAATAGGCCCCCATCACAGCTGAACGTACACATAAAGCTCCTACCCCGGCATCTGATACGGAATTTGGATTTCCCGTATCAACCATTGCATTACATAATTCAAATGCTTCAAATGCTTTACGCATAGTTTTATAAGGTACTTCAATGGCATATTTAGTAGCTTCTTGTATCGCTTGTGAACGAAGCTGTTTTTGTTCTTCATTCGCTTTTGGCATACTAAAGGCATCCATAATCTTATTAAAAGATTGCGTGTCTTCGTCAACTAAAAATAATAATTCATTTTTAATTTTTTGCCCTTTTTCAGCCCAATCCGAAAACTCTTTCCATCGTTCATCCCAACCGGATTTATGCGCTGATAAGTTTGCCACCATGGTTCCTAAAGCGGCTCCAAGAGCGCCTAAATAAGCTGAAATAGAACCTCCACCGGGTGCCGGACTTTCACTTGCCGTTTCATCTGCAAAGGATTTACAACTCATATCGACCAATTTCGGCCTGCTCTTTTCGGTTTCCAATAAATATTCAATTATTTTTTCGTTGGGATTAAATGGTTTTAAATCATCCAATCCCATCGATTTAACAGCAATTTTTATAATCTCTTCTTCGGATATTCCAACGGAACGATGCTGTTTTTCCAAATAATACTTACCAGCGTCTATTAATACTTTTTTAGGAACCAAGCCAACGATTTCACATCCGCTGACTCGAATGCCCCTATTTTGTGCACATCTACTTACTTCATCAAATGCTATATGTAAAGGGGTAACTGAAATATCTGTCAAATTCATGGAGACTTGCGCTATTCCATATTCAGGAATATACCATCCGATGGCTTTTGTAGCCTTCAATGTTCCTGGAATATTAATGGTATTTCCTTCATTATCTTTTATAATTTTACCTGTTATAGGATTCCCTTCTCTTTTGGGGCGTCCTTTTTCTCTTACATCAAAAGCAATGGCATTGGCACGACGTATAGAGGTTGTATTTAAATTATAGTTTACTGCTACCAAAAAATCTCGGGCTCCTATAGCCGTTGCTCCTGATTTTTTTACGCTTTCGGTAAACGATACCGGTCCAAAACACGGCGACCATTCCGGATTGACTAATTTTTTAGGTAATCCTTCATACTCCCCTTGGCGACAATTTGCCAAATTACATCTTTTTTCTTCAAAAGCCGCGTATTCATAACAATAGACAGGAATATTCAACTCACTTCCTACTCTTTGTGCCAATTTACGTGCATATAAAATGGTTTCTTCCATCGTAATATTTGCCACCGGAACAAGCGGACATACATCCGTTGCTCCAAAACGAGGGTGATCTCCTTTGTGTTTGCTCATATCAATAAGCATTTGTGCTTTCTTTATACATTGAAATGCCGCTTCACAGACCTCATCGGGTGTGCCTGCAAAGGTAACCACCGTACGATTTGTCGTAACTCCGGGATCTACATCTAATAACTTAACTCCTTCTATCTTTTCTATCTCTTGTGTTATTTGATGTATGATGTCCATATTACGTCCTTCACTGAAATTTGGAACACATTCAATTATCTTTTTCATACACACTTAATATTTTCTTTATTATTATTTTAATAATCACCCCTTTGTATTTGATTGCTCGCTTTATTATAGTGTCAACAAAAATACAATAAATTTTGCTTCCTTGCCTAATTTATTTTACAGTTATAAACATCTGTTTGTATAGGCTACGTTTGTATAAAATAAATGTTTATTTTTTTTGTTTTTTTATCTCTCATTATCTCATACCATTTTATTATAATTTTCTTTTAATACAATAAATAATCTGCTAAAAGTTTTTAACAATGTCCTCTTAAAAGAATATAATATTGTATCTTTGAACAAAAGTTTTATTATTTATATATATTTAATTATCATTTAATTATGCTAAACTTTACGCATTTACATGTTCATTCTACATATTCAATTTTAGATGGAATGTCGTCTATTTCAGGCTTAGTAGATAAAGCTATCGCATGCAGCATGCATTCCATGGCACTAACCGATCATGGCAATATGTTTGGCATTAAACATTTTTTTGACTACGTATGTGGAATAAATAAACCCATTCTTAAAGAAATTGAAAAGATTGAACTCCAACTTAAAGAAACACTGACGACCCATCAAAACGAAGAAGAATTTCAATCATTACAAGGGTTACTCTCTGAAAAAAGAAAACTTTTATTTAAACCCATATTCGGTTGTGAAGTATACGTGGCTCGAACCACGAATTCCAATCCTAACGGAAGTCGATTTGTAAAAGAATTCAAAGAGAATTTAAGCGGCGATCATCTTATTTTACTGGCAAAGAATTTAACCGGATATCATAATCTGTGCAAACTTGTATCATTAGCTTGGATAGAAGGCGAATATCTTCGTCCTCGTATAGATAAAGAAATTTTAGAACAATATAAAGAAGGACTCATTGTAAGTTCAGCCTGTTTAGCTGGTGAAATTCATCGAAAAATTGAAACCGGAAAAATTGAGGAAGCAAAACAAGCTATTTATTGGTTTAAAAAAGTATTTGGTGATGATTACTACCTAGAATTTCAACGACATAAAACCAATAAACCCGGTGCAGATAAAACAGTCTTTGAACGACAACAACAGCAAAATATCATTTTATGGCAATTAGCACAAGAAACCCACACAAAAATCATTGCTACTAATGATGTGCATTTTGTTGAAGAAGAGCATGCCGAAGCTCACGATCGCTTGATTTGTTTGAGTACAGGAAAAAAAATAGATGATACCGATCGTATGCGTTACAGCCAACAAGAATGGTTGAAATCTCCACAAGAAATGGCAGAACTTTTTCATGATTTACCTGAAGCTCTCAGCAATACACAAGAAATTGTGGATAAAATTGAATACTACAATATCAACAAAAATGTGATGATGCCTCAATTCGAGATACCTGCATCCTTTGGTACGGAAGAACAATATAGAAAAACATATTCCGAAAGCGATTTATACCAAGAATTCGAACCGGATGATACTCATAAAGGAAAAATCGAAAATTTAGGCGGAATAGATAAAATTTATCGTATTAAACTCGAATCCGATTACTTGAAAGAACTTAGCCTGAAAGGAGCTCGAGAAAGATATGGAAACGAATTAAATGACGAAATAATTGAACGTATCCATTTCGAATTGAATGTTATTCGTGATATGGGTTTCCCCGGTTATTTTCTTATTGTACAAGATTTTATTCGTGCAGCACGTGCAATGCATGTAACAGTAGGGCCCGGACGTGGATCCGCTGCCGGCTCTGTTGTGGCTTATTGCTTAAAAATTACAAATATTGATCCTCTGAAATACGACTTGCTTTTCGAACGTTTTCTCAATCCTGAGCGTATCTCTTTACCCGATATTGATATTGATTTCGACGACGAAGGAAGAGCCAAAGTGTTAGATTGGGTCATCGAGAAATACGGCAAAGAAAAAGTTGCCCATATCATTACTTACGGAACCATGGCAGCAAAATCAAGCATTAAAGATGTAGCCCGTGTTCAACAAGTTCCTCTTGATGTTGCCAATAAATTAGTACAATATCTTCCCGACAGATTACCAGATGACCCGAAAACCGGTAACCCTGTCAAATTAACTATTGCCAATTGCTTAAAGTATGATACTGAATTAAAGAACATATACAATTCAAACGATGCATTACTATCCGATACCCTAAAATATGCTGCTATACTTGAAGGGACTGTCCGACAAATAGGAGTGCATGCATGCGGAATTATTATCGGTGCGGATGATTTAACCAATATAATTCCATTAAGTACTGTTAAAGATAAAGACTCTGACAAAAAAATATTAATTACTCAATACGAAGGATCTGTCATTGAAGAGGTGGGATTAATTAAAATGGATTTCTTAGGATTAAAAACCTTATCCATTATCAACGAATCTCTATCAAATATTAAGAAATCAAAAAATATTGACATCGATATAGATAACATCCCGATTGACGACGCAAAAACCTATAAGTTATTTAGCGAAGGAGCAACAATAGGGACTTTCCAATTTGAATCGCCGGGGATGCAAAAATATTTAAAAGAATTAAAACCCAATAAATTCGAAGATTTAATTGCGATGAATGCCTTGTATCGTCCGGGGCCTATGCAATATATTCCTCAATTTATTCAACGAAAACAAGGCAAAGAAAAAATTGACTATCCTTTTCCTGAAATGGAAAAGCGCTTAAAAGAAACCTATGGGATTACCGTTTATCAAGAACAGGTAATGCTTCTAAGTCGTGATTTAGCGGGGTTTACGCGCGGACAGTCGGATGAACTACGTAAAGCTATGGGAAAAAAATTAATGGATAAAATGTCCGTTTTAAAAACCAAATTTATGGAAGGAGCGACAGCCAAAGGTTACGGCCCCCTTGATACATTAGAAAAAATTTGGAGCGATTGGTCTGAATTCGCGAAATATGCCTTTAATAAATCACATGCCACTTGTTATTCTTGGATTGCTTATCAAACCGCTTATTTAAAAGCACATTATCCGGCGGAATTTATGGCCGCTAACTTAACCCATAATATCAATAATATTTCCGAAATATCTATCTTAATTGACGAATGTAAACGAATAGGCTCTCCGGTTTTAGGTCCTGATATTAATGAATCGGATATGCATTTTACCGTAAATGCCAACGGTGAAATACGTTTCGGCCTTTCGGCTTTAAAAGGCGTAGGCGAAGCTGCCTCAGCAGCCATTATCGACGAAAGAAATCAAAACGGTGCATTTCTTTCCATTTTCGATTTTATGAAACGGATTAATTTAAGAGCTTGTAATAAACGTTGTATTGAAGCATTGGCTATGTCGGGAGCTTTCGATTCGCTGAGTAACGTACACAGAGCTCAATTTTTTGCCGAAGTCGACAATTCCACGTTTATCGAACGACTTATACGTTATGCCTCCTCCTACCAAGCCAAACAAAACTCGATGCAAATTTCATTGTTCGATGATAGTCATATTTCCGACGAAGATAATGGCTTGGAATTTCCTAACTGCGAGCCCTGGTCTGACTTGCAACAACTGCATTATGAAAAAGAAATTTGCGGTTTTTACATCTCCGGACACCCCCTCGACAAATATACACTCGAAATTATTAATTTTACTACTCATAATATTTCAAGCCTTCACCAAGAAGGGCTACTCAGAAAGTTAGGATCCCGTAAGCAAAATATTAGTTTTGCCGGCGTAATTACCGATATTCATACCGGCGAGACTTCTAATAACAAAAAATATGGACGTATTACCGTCGAAGATTATGACAGTAAAATAACACTTAGCCTTTTCGGTGAAAATTTCTTGAAATTGCAACATTACTTTCAAAAAAATATTTTTGTATTTATCGATGCTAAAAGCGAACTAAAATACGGTCGAAAAGGAGAATTTGATGAAGACTTCGAACTAAAAGTAACAAATATACAACTCCTTGATACTATTCTCGAATCCTATACCAATGCCGTCGATTTACGCATTAATCTCAGCGACATCGACGACGAATTAATAGAAAAATTAAATTATATTTTTAAAAGCTGCAAAGGTCAAACAAAAGTCATGCTGAAAATTTTCGATTTATACAATCATTTAGATGTTGAATTTTCATGCCCACATAAAGTCAATATTCTCCGTTTTAGTAATGCCATAGAACAAATTCCTATGATCGAAATAAAATTATCTAAATGATGTTTTTCTTACATAAAATCGTATCAAATCACCTCTTCTCTTGATTTTATAACATTTACTGCTGCCAGATTTTCTGTGAAGCCTTACAAATTTTCCGTGAAACGTCTCCGCAAAATTTTATGATTAAAGCGGAAAAACGCTATAAGTATAGAATTTAAATCTATCCTTATAAAAATAAAATCTATTGGGATAGGTATTTTTTGAGACGCCTTAGGGATTTTCCGTTAGCTGCAGCTGTATTTTCTGACAAGGGCTGATAAATCGTAAATCGAATTATTAATATAGTGAATGATGAAATGTATGTGACAATATAAATATAAAATGTATTTTTGCAAATCATTTTAACACTTTAATTATTCGCTTTATGAAAAGAAAAATTAGTTTATTCTGCTTATTGATTGTGAGTCTCACATCACAAAACACCTTGCTATCACAAACAGAAACAACCTCCAAAACAACTATTTATATAAATAAAGCAAAAAACATTTCCGAACCTTCCGGTACCATAACTACCAGTCCGCTAAAAATTAATGATGCATCATTTGAAGAAGCCGATTTACAATGGAATTATACACACCCCTTTCAAACGAATCAAATAAAAACCAAAAAAAATAATTATACCCACAAACGTATTTTAAAACCTGGAGATGCTATTATTTTTGAAGTAGAAAACAATCAGATACTTGAAGATTCATCTCACTTCGAACTACTTAGTAGCGACATACAAAATGCCATTTCACGTGTTCCAATTTGGTTACATTATGATTTAACATTTAAATTTAAACTCATTACACAAACTGATTTTCGCAACAAAATGATTGATTTATTAAATGCTACACCCAAACAATATTTAGATGAAGTAGCATTTATGCTAACGTACTTACCCTATGAAGTTTTAAGACACAGCCGTTTTTATAATGATTGGGATTATTTACTTAAAAATGTTGAGTATATTTATTCGTTTGCCGATTCCTTAAAATACGTTCGTTTAGTCGAAAAAGGCGATACAAACACCAATCATTGGCAAACCACAACCGAATATAAAATAAAAACCGGTACAAATACATTTATATGGCGAGAAATCGATCCATACTACTACTACCAATTTATAGTAATGCCAAAATTAGAACAAGAAGGCTTATATGTAGCCGATGATGTTTCATCGGTAGGTCAACGAACATGGGGTTATAGCTGGCGCGAATATTTATGGTTCGATCCCGATACGAATTACAGCTATCGACCGGTAAATATTGCAAGCTATAAAGTGATCGACGACAAAGGAAATAAAGATAGCATTCGCATAGATACCATTCCACGATTAGGCGAAATTATGCAAATGCCCGAATATTTATGGGATCAACAAATGACTATCTACTTTTTTAACCGAGACTTCGATTCTACCCACGATGCTATGAATGTATTAGGCAATTGGTGTTCACGATGCATCCCTATGGATGTTACAAATGCCAATGATTATCGCCCCTCCCAACCCAATCATATTGCATGGAAACACATCGGCAATTGCCATGAAGATGCTCTATTAGTAGCTGCTGCTACCCGTACTTGTTTAATCCCTCTAATGCATATAGGCGACTTTTGTGATGATCACGTTTGGGGAATGTTCCACGACGGTGGAGATAGTATTTGGCATCATTACGAATTCTTTCGAGGTGGCTGTTCACCCGGAAGACCTTACTACTGGGGAATGACCAATATGCAAGAATACGGACACTATGGTTGGAACAGTTCTTTGGTTCAAGGATATATTCCCGATGGAAGATTAATGAATGTTTCTGATTGTTATTCCGAAAATAAACCCGCTTCGAATTTAGACCTTACTATCGTTGATTCCTTAGGAAATCCTATTGATGGAGTTAGAGTTAACTTGTATTCTACCAATACACAATATGGAACAGCCTATGTTCGATCGGCCGGCTATCTCTGGACCGACAGCCAAGGAAAAATTAACACTCCCATAGGTACCGGGAAAAAATATTATATGAAAATATATCATCCTAATTATGGTAGTTATCCAACCGAAACAGACAAAGTATATATCCTTGTCAATACTAATACCGTAGCTGGTCAAAATTATAACATTACCTTCACCCTACCTGATAAACCTAAATCAAGATCAAGAGTGAATACTAATTTTAATACATATGATGCCGAGAAAAGTTTACAATTTAGTTTCTCAGCTAAAAACATTAGCACCGATAGAAATCCCGTCGATGGACAAGGATCTACCTTTTATGAACGTACTGCTAGCGATGCTTTACTAAATATTCATGTTTTATCGGAAGAAGAAATGAATACATTTAAATCATCAAAAACAGCTAAAGTAAATTCTATTTATACCCTTTATCGGAGGCTTCCTGGCGAACTTGCCGTGCCAATTCATCAAAGCGGTAAAACATATATCGCTGTAACAAATGATTTTAACTATAAAAATTTCATCGAAATCGAATATAGTACCGATATAATCAACGGAGCCGTTTTCGATGCAAGTATTAATGAAGCAGAGGATGAAAATAAACTTACAGTAAACATTTATCCAAATCCGGCTGATAATCAACTAAATATTATGGCTTCCCCTTATAATATCCAATCCATTCGAATCATGGATATAACAGGAAAAGTTATCAGAGATATTCAAAATGTTTCACAAAACAATCCATATCAAATAGATATCAGTAATATCGAATCGGGTATATATTTTATCACTCTTTATTCTCATAAAGGAAAAAGCGTGAAAAAATTTATTAAAAAGTAAATCGGCTTTGCCACTATTTTTTGAACATTGAATGAAAAAATCTATAGAGAATCTTTCTTTTCTATAGATTTTTTGCCTACTTTTGCAGCGTTTAAAATATGCAGGAATGTAAAAAAATGTATCAAATAGGAGGGATAAGATATGATAGAAACATTAACTTTTGAAAAATTAAAATGGCTACATATTCAAAATCCCGCCGACGAGGATTTAGATATATTACAAAAAGAATATCATTTTCACCCCCTGGACATTGAAGATTGCCGAAGTTATACCCAACGTCCAAAAATCGATATTTATGATGATTATTATTTTCTGATCTTACATTTTCCTCATTTCGATAATTTAAAACGTTTTGTTAAAGCCAAAGAAGTCAAAATATTTTGGGGTAAAGACTATATTATCACTATCGGACAAGCACATTGGGTGGTTGAAGATTTATTTAACTATTACAAACGTAACCCCAATGCTATATTTGATTTAATTTCCTGTTCCAGCGATGCCGTTTTATATACTATCTTAAACCGTTTGATCAACGAATCTTATTTTTTAATTAATCAAGTCGGCCAAGAAATTGACGAAATAAACCGGAATTTATTTAGCAAAAATGCCGAAAAAACCATTGAAAAAATATCAGTCATACGAAAAAATGTAATCCAATTAAACACTATCTTTAAACCACAATTAAGGGTGTTTCATAAATTTGAATCCGGCGAAATTAAAGGCTATGAATCCAAAGAAGATATGGAAGATTATTGGGGAAATATCCTCGACTTATATCAAAAAATGTGGGATATGATCGAAGATTTTGAAGAATTAACCGATTCCTTATCCTCTATTTTTGGATTTGTCCAGGCTAATCGCAATAACGAAGTAATGAGAACCTTAACCATCATTTCAACCATCGTACTTCCCTTAACATTTATCAGTGGTTTATACGGTATGAATCTAAAACTCCCGTTTGAAAAAACTCCCTTTGCTTTTTGGATTATTATCGGCATTTGTTTAACTATTGTATTATTTTTGATCTTTTATTTTAAAAGAAAAAAATGGATGTAAACGTTCATCTTTTCTCAAGTATTTTTTTTATTATTTTGAAATTATTTATTATTATATTATGGATATAAAATTAAACAGCATAGAAGAAGCATTAGAAGATTTTAAACAAGGAAAATTCTTAATTGTTGTTGACGATGAAGACCGTGAAAACGAAGGTGATTTTATCATAGCCGCAGAAAAAGTCACACCTGAAAAAATCAATTTTATGATGAAATACGGTCGAGGTGTTTTATGTGCTCCGATCACAGCTAAACGATGTGAAGAATTAAAATTAGACATGCAAGTAGCAAGTAATACTTCCTTGCATGAAACCCCATTTACGATTACCGTAGATTTATTAGGGAAAGGGTGCTCAACAGGCGTTTCCATGTTCGACAGAGCAAATACGATTCGCGCTTTAGCCGATCCGGAAACCAAGCCCGAAGATTTAGGCCGACCCGGACATATTAATCCTTTACGTGCACGCGATGGAGGTGTACTTATTCGTGCCGGACATACCGAAGCTACCGTCGATCTGGCTCAATTATCGGGTTTATATCCCGCCGGTGCTTTGATCGAAATCATCAATGAAGATGGTACGATGGCTCGCTTACCTCAACTAATGAATGTCGCTAAAAATCATAATATTAAAATTATATCTATTCAAGATTTAATTGCTTATCGTATTAAAAACGAATCTTTTATTCGTCGTGAAGAAGAAGTGAAACTCCCTACTGAATACGGGGAATTTCACCTCATTGCTTATTCTCAATTAAATAATAACAATACTCATTTGGCATTGAAAAAAGGCGAATGGAAAAAAGATGAATCCATACTGGTAAGAGTACATTCATCCTGTGCAACCGGCGATATTTTTGGATCGTGCAAGTGTGATTGCGGACATCAATTGCATGAATCTATGAAAATGATTGAAAACGAAGGGAAAGGCTTAATTTTATATATGAGTCAAGAAGGCAGAGGTATAGGTCTTATTAATAAATTAAGAGCCTATCACTTGCAAGAACTGGGTCGCGATACTGTGGAGGCAAACCTTGAACTCGGTTTTCGTGCGGACGAAAGAGATTACGGTATCGGTGCACAAATCTTACGCGATTTAAATGCCACTACTATTCGACTTATTACCAATAATCCTACAAAAAGAGTGGGATTGGCAGGCCATGGTATTACAATCAATGAAATTGTCCCAATTATAATTAAACCTAATAATTTTAATGAAAAATACTTGTTTACTAAACAAGAAAAAATGGGACATCATTTGAATTTAAAGAACGAATAATATGTTCTCCTTAACCTCCGATGAAATAGAAGAATATTGTGAAAAACACTCTTCAAAAGAAGATGATATCCTCTATCATCTATATCGTGAAACCTACCAGAAAACCTTACGTCCCCGCATGATTAGCGGACATATTCAAGGCTTGTTTTTACAAATGATCAGTAATCTAAAACGACCTAAACGTATTCTTGAACTTGGCACCTTTACCGGATATTCTACTATTTGTTTGGCGAAAGGACTATCGGATGACGGACTTATCTATACTATCGAAGAAGAACCCGAACTCGAATACCTTATAAAAAAATATCTTGAAAAAACTTCTTTTCAATCAAAAGTTAAACTTATCATGGGGAAAGCCTTAGATATTATTCCTAGTCTTACTGAATGCTGGGATATTATTTTTATCGATGCTGATAAAATGAATTATCTTACTTATTATAATCTACTCATGCCTTCCTTGGCAGATGATGGTATATTATTAGCAGATAACGTTTTGTGGAATGGAAAAATCCTTGAACATACAGCGGAGGATAAAGATACGAAAGCTTTATCAGAATTTAACCAATTTGTTCAAAACGATATCAGAGTTACGAATGTACTACTTCCTATAAGAGATGGTATTATGATGGTACAAAAAAAACAATCGCAATGAATATTGAAGAGGTAAGATATTATTGTTTATCAAAAGAACATACTGAAGAATGCTTTCCTTTCGATGATATTACTCTTGTATTTAAAGTAAATAACAAAATGTATGCTTTGCTATCACTTTCTGGTGATGCTAAACTTGCCTTGAAGTGTAATCCTGAAAAAGCCCTTCGATTGCGTGAATTGTATCCTGAAATAATTCCCGGGTATCATCTGAATAAAAAACATTGGAATACCATTGATTTAAGAGGAAATCTATCCAATGTGCTCATAAAAGAACTTATTGATCATTCGTATGAATTAATACGAAATACCTCTGCTAAACCATCAAAAACTACAAAAAATTAATCAATTCATCTGGTTTTTGAATGATAGCATCAGCACCGGACTGTATTAATTCATCCCTGTCGCGAAAACCCCATAACACCCCTACACTTTTCAATCCGGCATTTTTAGCCGTTAATATATCAACTGAAGTATCCCCAACATACAAAGTGTTTTCTTTGGCTATTTGTGTTATTTCAAGGATGTCGTAAACAATTCTTGGATCGGGCTTGGTGGGAATTTCAGGTCTTTGTCCAAGGACAGTTGAAAAAGTGACGGTAGGAAAATAAAACCGCATTAAATCATGCATCACTTCATGAGATTTGTTAGATGCAACCGCTAATTTAATTTTTCTTTTTTGAAGATTCTCCAATAAAGGAATGATTCCGGAATAGGGTGTCGTTTTATCTGATTTATGTAGATCGTAGTAGGTGATAAACTCCTTTTTAAATTTGAGTATAAAGGCAAGCTCTCTTTTATCGTAAGGTAAAATACGTTCTACTAATTTTTGTATCCCATTGCCGACAAAATAACGATAGGAAGATAACGGATGTTGAGGAAATCCATATCGACTTAACATATAATTACCACTATCGGCTAAATCTTCAAGCGTATTGAGTAAAGTGCCATCTAAGTCGAATATAATCAGTTTTATTTGCATATTAAAATTTATTTCTGGTAAAAGGGATTACATTAATAGATGAAAAATCCTTATGTAAGAACTTATAATACCCCACAATTCCTATCATAGCTGCATTATCAGTACTTAATTGTAAAGGTGGAATATAAATATTCCAATTCTTTTTCAGAGCGATTGATTTTAAACGCTCTTGAAGCGCTGAATTAGCAGAAACGCCCCCTGCTATGGCGATTTCTTGTATATTCAAATCATCGGCTGCTTTTATCAATTTCCTCATTAATGAATTGCAAATTGCATGTTGAATGGAAGCACATAAATTGGCTTTATTTTCTTGAATAAAATTAGGATTATTTTTTAATTGGTCGCGTAGAAAATATAAAAAGGAAGTTTTTAATCCACTGAAACTATAGTCATAGGCAGCAATATTCGCTTGATTAAAGACAAATGCATGTGGATTTCCTTCTTTGGCACATGTATCAATCAAAGGTCCTCCAGGATACGGAAATCCCAATATTTTAGCTGCTTTATCAAAGGTTTCGCCGGCAGCATCATCGATAGTAGTTCCTATAATTTTCATATCAAAAAAGTGATTTACCCTCATAATTTGAGTATGTCCACCCGATACCAACAAACATAAAAAGGGAAATTTCGGATATGTATTCTTTTCATTTTTAATAAAATGAGACAAAATGTGTGCTTGTAAATGATCCACTCCAATCAAAGGAATTCCCAAAGCATAAGCAGCGGCTTTGGCAAAAGAATGGCCAACCAATAATGAGCCTAACAAACCGGGTCCAGCTGTAAATGCAATAGCTGATATATCTGAAATAGATATATTTGCTTTTTGTAAGGCAGTATCAACAACAGGAATCATATTTTGTAAATGAGCACGTGAAGCCCACTCAGGAACTACACCTCCGTATTTGGCATGCAAAGCTTGATTTGCTATTTCATTTGATAGCAATTGATTATTTAATAATACAGCAGCTGAGGTATCGTCACATGAAGATTCGATGCCTAAAATATATACATTCACGAAAAGAAAAATTACATGCCTGGTTCAGCGGGAGTCGTTTGTTCGACCGGAGCATTTGCTGTAGGTGCTGTTGGTTGCATAGGAACAGACGTTGTTTGTGCAGATTGTGCTTTACTTTTCACTCCCTCCATTTCTTTGGTAGATACAACACTCTTTGCTAAAAACCCCGAAATAAAAGAAAGAACAACAATAACTATGGCTAATGTCCAAGTTGCTTTTTCTAAAAAATCGGCTGTTTTTCTAACTCCCATGATTTGATTGGAAGATGAAAATTCAGAGGCCAATCCTCCTCCTTTTGAATTTTGCATTAATACTACTAATCCCAGTAATATAGATGCAATAATGATAATAATTATAACTGCAGTATACATCTTTTTTTCTTATATTTGTTGACTGTTTTTAATCTGTTTCAACTCTTCGATCAAGGTTGCAAAGTTACCACTTTTTTCCGGATAACGTGTCATTAAGGTTTTATAAATTTTTATAGCTTTATCGTATTTCTTTTGTTCTATATAAATATTTGCTAATGTTTCTGTTACAAAATTCATTTTTTCTGCAACACTGCTTTTGCATAGGTCTTCGTATGTTTCATCCTCTTCTGAATCTTCAAAAGTACTGGAAATTTTCGGACAATTTGTATTGAATTTTTCAATTAATTCATCCAATGACATATTATCTTCGGTATTTTCTTTTTCCGCTTCTTGTGTTATCGTTCGCTCTTTAATTTCTTTCGAATTAATTGATGTTTTATTTAATTCATTCAATCGTTGTTGAAGGATGGATTGTAAATCTAAAGATTCTTTCTTTTCAGATGTTTTATTAGAAAGTTTTTGTTCCAAATTATCTTCTATATAAGTCTCTTCAGCTATTTTTTCTTCTGTAGTTGGAATCGTTTCCTTATTTATCAATGAATATAGATGTTTCCTGTCCGGAAATAAACAACTTAAAAGGCTTATGTCCTTTTTATTTAATATGTTTTTTTTCAAACGAGCTAACACAAAATAAGGATATTTTTCAATAAGTTTATCCAAAACATGCTCATCAACATTTATAGAATGAAAGTCTTTTACTGATTGATAAAATTGTGTTTTATTCATTGTTATACATAAATTTAAAATTTACCAATTTCCCACCGCTTTACTAAAAATATCATCAATTAAAGCTTCACATATTTGATTTACCAATTCATCTTCGACTTGTGCCAAAGTTTTGGAAATGTCGAAATCGGCATAGCGTGAAAAAATTTGTTCATAATTTTTTGTTTCATCCAGTTTATTAATAAAGCTAATCCTTACTGTAATTGTTAAACGGCTCATGGCAGCTTTATCTACTCCGACAGCAGTTGCCGATTGAGAATAATTCGTTATTTCTCCTTCAAATTGTAAATCCCCTCTGGTATCTATTATATTTAATTTGGTTTGAGACTGAAATTTATCTTTTAACGCTGTTGTTATTTGATTACTTAACTTTAAATTCACCAAAGATGCATTGTTTGTAAAAGTTTTTATTGAAACTGTTTTTGCTTCCGGTGGAATATCTACTCCAACGACGGAATACTTAATTTTACATGAAGTTACTATCAATAGTAATATAAAAACAAATACATTAAAAATACATTTTTTTTTCATGTTTTTAATTTTCCAAATTATAAATTTTTAGCTTTCTGTATAAGGTACGTTCTGAAATACCTAAATCTTTTGCTGTATTTTTTCTTTTCCCGTTATTTTTAATAAGCGCCTTCATAATCAATTCTTTTTCTTTTTCCTGAAGCAATAAATTATCTGGAATTTCTTCTGATTTATCATAGTCGTTATAATAATCGGTCAAATCGATAGTGTTGGGTGAAATAGTTTGAGTATTTACTATTTCTTTATCGTATAGCATAGGTTTTTTTAACGAAGGTTCTATGGGTTGATTTTCGGATAAATGAGCAACCAATTTTTTTAATTCATTGATGTCCTTCTGCATATCTCCCAGAAATTTAAAAATCAATTCTCTTTCAAAAATACCGCCTTCAGCAGGATATTCTTCCTTTTTTTTATAAACAACCGGTAAAAATCCACTTTTATCAATAGGAATATATTTTTGCAGTGTATTAATATTAATAAGTCGATTTTTTTCGAGTATAGAAATTTGTTCTGTAATGTTTTTCAATTGTCTAACATTTCCGGGCCAATAATATGAAACGAGGGCTTGTTTGGCTTCATCGTCCAGTTCTAGGGCCGGCATTTTATATTTCTCTGAAAAATCGATGGCAAATTTCATAAACAATAATAAAATATCATCTTTTCTTTCTCTTAAAGGGGGAATATGAATAGGAACTGTATTTAATCGATAATATAAATCTTCCCTAAATTTCCCTTTCATAATAGCTTCGGGAATATTAACATTCGTAGCGGCTACAAGTCTAACATTAGTTTTTTGAACTTTGGATGAACCTACACGCATAAAATCGCCCGTTTCCAATACACGCAATAAACGGACTTGTGTTGCAGTTGGTAACTCCGCCACTTCATCTAAGAAAATGGTTCCGCCATCGGATTGTTCAAAATATCCTTTTCGAGCTTCATTCGCTCCGGTAAATGAGCCTTTTTCATGACCAAATAGTTCAGAATCAATTGTCCCTTCCGGTATAGCTCCACAGTTTATAGCCGTATATGTTTTGAATTTCCTTCCCGCACTATTATCATGTATTATTTTTGGAAAATGCTCTTTCCCTACTCCACTTTCTCCGGTTATAAGCACCGTTAAATCTGTAGCTGCAACTTGAATGGCAATATTAATGGCTCTTTCAATGGCCGGTGAATTTCCAATAATACCATACCGTTGTTTGATTGATTGTATATCTACCATTGTTAGCTTATATTTTTCATTTATTACTGATATTATGTCACTGTTCTTTGTATGAAATAATCGGAATCTCGTTTATAGTACCAAGCTAGCATATAAGTATTTATTATTTAATCAATTTATTTTTAATCTATGAATTGCAAAGATAGTATTTCTTTTCTTAAAAAAAAGCGAAAAAATAATAAATTTTCAGCTGGAATTGGTTTATTCTAATTAGGAATCATAGTGAATACATTCCATGCATTTTCAGTTAACATACGCATAGCATCTTGTTTTTGCATGATATGACTTCCCCATTGATAATGATCATAAATATGAGGATTTTTAAACCAATTTTCTACATTCATGACGATATAAATCGTATTGGTTTTATTTTTTTCTACTGTAAATGCATAGGGTAAACTAACCGTAAAATGATTGTGAACGAAATCAGTAATAGAATCTACACTATAGGTTGTTCCTTCATACAGTTGACCAATTCCCAAATGTATATTCATGGCAGCTATGGATCCATCCAAGCGTTTATATTTTCCGTTCATCATCATATAATGATAGCCTCCTCCCAGTGTAAGTGGCCAAGCCATAGATGTTTCCGGAGGATTGACAAAACGATTGGATTCATTATCTTTTTCATTAAAACCGAAAATAAATTGGATGGAATCATACATGCCTTCATTAAAGCTTTGCTCGATATCCCAACTTTGTGTTTTTTCAAGTTTAGTATCTATATAATGTATCCCATCATTTTTTTTAATTTCAATGCGTTCTCCATTTTTAAATAAGGCAACACGTGAAATAAAATATTTTATTTCAGTAATCAAATAGGTATTATTAGCTGCATTGACATACATCATGCTATCATATTGAATGTCTTTGTTGTCAATTAAATGTTTAAATTGAATCTGCAATTTACCTTGAGCAGTTTCTTTTCCTTTACATGCTGTGAAAAGTAAGGTAATACATAAAACTCCTATGAATAACTTTACTTTACTCATAATTAATTATTTAATATTTAATTTCCTTTTAACCAGTTCTAAAATATCATCACTTTGATCAAAATACAATAAAGCGCCTACACTTGTATCAAAGACGTAAGTATATCCGTTTTCTTTTGCTACTTCGGCAATAGCTGCTTTAGCTTTATCTATTAAAGGTTTTAACAACTCTTCTTGTTTTAATTGCAAATCTTCTTGTGCTTGTTCATCAAAGACTTTTATTCTGTTTTCTAAATCTTGCAACTCTTTTAATTTACTTTCTTGAAGTATTTGCGACATGGTTGCTTGTGTTTCTTGGAATTTCATGGCTTTAGTTTGATATTCCGAATACATGGCTTTTAATTCTTCTTCCAAAGACGTTGCATAATCTTGTATGATTTTCTGAGCAGTATCTCTTCCGGGCATTACTTGCATCAAATCAGCTGAATTTAAATGAGCAAGTTTTACTTTACTTTGTGCTTGGATAGTAGAAAAATTAAATGCTAAAAAACTAATAATTAGAGTTGTTAAAATTGATATTTTTCTCATTTCTTGATTAAATTTATTTTTTTATTAAGAATAATTTCTAATTGTAGATGTATGAACGGATTTTTTTAAATAAAAGTATGAATGATGAAATAATTTCTGTATTATGTATGATTTCATATATTTTCCATAAAGCCCTTATTATATAAAATAAAGGAACAAAACATTGTTTTATTCCTTTGATTTTCATTGAGGTTCCGAGCGGATTCGAACCGCTGTACTCGGTTTTGCAGACCGATGCCTAAGCCACTCGGCCACGGAACCAGATAGTGCTGCAAAGATATAACTTTTTTAGATACAATTTTTCGCACATTCATATTTTTATTTATACTAAAAAATAATGTATTTTTGCATGAAAATTAAAAATTACAATCATGAATTTAGAAGAAAAAATAAACAACGACATCAAAAAGGCGATGTTAGCCAAAGAAAAAGACAAACTGAACGCATTACGAGCTATCAAGTCAGAGTTATTATTATTAAAAACGGCAAAAAATCCCGATGAAATTAACGATGAACTGGAAATTAAAACTTTACAACGATTAATTAAACAACGTAAAGAAGCAGCTGAAACCTATAAAAATCAAAATAGGGATGATTTATACCAAGAAGAAATGTTTCAAGTCAATGTTATATCCACTTATCTACCAGCTCAACTTTCGGAAGAAGAAGTAACACGAATTCTTAAAGAATTCATTGAGAAAGAGAACATTACCGATATCAAAGGGATGGGAAAAATAATGGGTTTAGCTACAAAAACCTTAGCCGGTAAAGCTGAAAACAAATTAATTTCAGAAATTATTAAAAAGTTATTACAATAAGCGATTGTCGATTTAAAGGCTTGGCTACCAATCAATAAAAAAGAATTACAGCTTCGAAAATGGGATGAGTTAGATGTTATTATCATTAGTGGTGATGCCTATGTTGATCATCCATCATTTGGTCATGCAATTATAGGAAGACTTATTGAAAATCAAGGGTATAAAGTAGCTATTCTACCACAACCCAATTGGCGCGACGATTTACGTGATTTCAAAAAGCTGGGAAAGCCTCGTTTATTTTTCGGTATTACTTCAGGAGCTATGGATTCCATGGTGAATCATTATACAGCTTTTAAACGCTTACGCTCTAACGATGCTTATACGGCCGGAGATGTTTCAGGATTTCGTCCCGATTATGCTGTTAGTGTATATAGCCGTATTGTAAAACAATTATATCCTGATAGTTTTGTTATTCTCGGCGGGGTGGAAGCCTCATTGCGTCGTTTTACTCATTATGATTATTGGTCAAATTCTTTAAAACCATCTATTTTAGAAGATAGTAATGCCGATCTATTAATTTATGGCATGGGCGAAAAACCTTTACTTGATATCCTTAACGTTTTTAAATCAAAACAACATCCTGATATTGACGAGTTCTATGACATTCCTCAAATTGCCTACCTTTCATCTAAATACGAAAAAGAGGGCCTACATTTATATTCACATGAAAAATGTATTGAATCGAAAAAAGCCTTTGCCGATAATTTTAAAATCATAGAAACTGAATCCAATAAATTAACATCAACTCGTTTGCTACAAATTACTGCGAATAAAACCCTTGTTGTTAATCCTCCCTCTGCTTCATTAAGCGAAAAAGAATTTGATGCCATTTACGAACTTCCTTTCACTCGTTTACCTCATCCAACCTATTCCAAAAGAGGTGAAATACCAGCTTTTGTAATGATTAATTGTTCGATTAACATACATCGCGGCTGTTTTGGCGGTTGTAGCTTTTGTACTATTTCTGCACATCAAGGCAAATTTATTGTGAATCGTTCTGAAAATTCTATTTTAAAAGAAATAGAAACAATAAGTAAAATGCCTTATTTTAAAGGTTATATTAGCGATTTAGGTGGACCATCAGCAAATATGTATCGAATGAAAGGTATAAATTCCGCTTTATGTAATCTTTGTGTACGTCCTTCATGCATCTTTCCGGAAAAATGCAAGAATTTAAATTTTAATCATCGTCCGCTTATTTCTTTGTACGAAAAAGCCGAAAAATTACCTTATATAAAAAAAATTACTATTGGAAGCGGCATACGTTACGATATGCTATTGGATAAAAAGAAGGAAAAAGAGTACGCTTTGCATGAATATATCAACCGATTGATTCGTTTTCATGTATCAGGTCGTTTAAAAGTAGCTCCTGAACATACGGAAGATCATATTTTAACAACTATGAGAAAACCTTCTTTTGATAATTTTTTAAAATTTAAAAAAGTATTCGATAATATTAATAATTCCTTTCAATTAAATCAACAATTAATACCCTATTTTATTTCCAGTCATCCGGCTTGTCGCTTGCAAGATATGCAAAATCTTCATAAAAAAATACGACAAATAAATTATAAACTCGAACAAGTTCAAGATTTTACTCCTACACCTTTGACGTTATCTTCCGTTATTTTTTATACCGGTATTCACCCTTATACCGGCGAAAATGTATTTTGTGAAACACAAATTGATAAAAAGAAACAACAAAATCAATATTTTTTTAAATAATTTTCTTTTTCTTCTTTATCTAAAAATAACTTTTAAGTTATAAAAAATTTTTCAATAGGCTGCATGTATTTAGTTTTTATCTAAATTTGCATAATAAATATTTTTTATTATGATTAAATTATTATTCTTACACTTTAGTATTTTCGGTTTACTGACAAGTATATGTGTACCTGATAATCCTATTCCTAAACCGAAACAAGAAAAGGCTTTACCTCCTATTATAATTTATAAGACAAAGAAAAATTATAATAAAAATGTAGCTGTTATTTTATCCGAAGATAAATCTACCATAGTATCATATCCTGATCCTAAAGATGTATTTAGGAATGGCTCATATTGCTACCCTACTCCATTGAAAAGAGGTTATTTGCTTGATAATAGAGGTATTAATAAAAATGTTGCATTTCTTTCGATCACCTATGAAACATATGCTGCTTTAAAATCACCTCTCTCTTTGGATGAAATGAAAAAAATGATAATTGATGATAACCCTCTTAAAGTTATTTATCGTTGTGAAAATACATTTTCACAAAAAAAGATGATAGATGAACTAAATCATATCATTAAAAAAAGATGCAAAACTTGCATAAAATTATAATTACTTGTTCATATCCGTTGTTGATAACTATTTTCTTCTTCTTTTATGTTTTTTAATTCAATTTATTGATTTGTAATATTTAAAGTATTAATACATATTTATATTAAATTACTTTATAACTTAACATAAATGAAGTTTTTAATTATAAATACAAATATATAAAATACTTATTATTAACTACTAGTTGTTTTATTAACAATTCATGTGAAGAAAATTGTTGAGAAATGATGATAAAATGTTAGAAACAATTTTTTCTTGCTTCTAAATATAAAATAGAGTAGTTTTTAACATAGAATGAGCAATAATTCTATGTTCATTAGGAAAATAAAATCAATGTAATAATAATAAAATCAATGATTTAAAAAAATAAAAAAAAGTTTTCAACTATATAAACAGTACTAATCATTATTACTATTTTCTTTTATAAAAAAATATATATATAATGATTGGTAAAGTGTAAAATTTGTACTTTTGCAGCAATATTTTCAATATGCCTTATGAATATAATAGAAGAAATAAATAGGTTTAAAAAAGAAAAGAAAGCAGTTATTTTAGCTCATTATTATACTCGACCAGAGATACAAGATATAAGCGATTATTTGGGAGATAGTTTGGCTTTAGCACAATATGCCCAAAAAACAAAAGCTGATGTTATAGTATTTGCTGGTGTATATTTTATGGCCGAAACAGCGAAAATTTTAAATCCTACTAAAAGAGTTTTTTTACCTGATTTTGAGTCGAAATGTTCATTAGCTGATTCATGTTTGTCAAATGATTTTAAAGCTTTTAAAGATAAATATCCGGATTATAAAGTAGTATCTTATATCAATAGCAGTGCTGATATAAAAATTTTATCCGATGTAATTTGCACATCCAGTAATGCTAAAAAAATTATACAGAGTTTTGATAAAAATGAAAAAATTATATTTGCACCGGATCGCAATTTAGGAAATTATTTAAACAATGAATTAGGAGTAAATATGTTATTATGGGATGGAGCATGTCATGTGCATGATACATTGAAGGTAGAACAATTGATCGAAATTAAAAAAACATATCCGTATGCAAAAGTAATAGCACATCCTGAATGCAAACAATTAATTTTAGAATTTGCAGATTTTATTGGATCAACAACAGCACTTATACAATATGTTAAGCAATCGAATGATACCACTTTCATAGTAGCAACCGAAACAGGAATATTGCATGAAATGCGAAAACAAGCACCTAATAAACATTTTATTATAGTAGGAAATGCGAAAACATGTGAATGTAATGATTGTGAATATATGAAATTGAATACTTTAGAAAAAATATATAGATGTTTAGTCGAAGAAAATAATGAAATTTTGTTAAGTCAAGAAATCATTGATAAAGCTAAAAGTTCTATTGTACGTATGTTAGAATTATCCTAAAAAATATTAAGTTTATAAACCTTAAAATAATCCTAAAAAATATAAAAATGGGAAGAGCATTTGAGTATAGAAAAGCAAGAAAGTTTAAAAGATGGGGAAACATGGCACGTGTATTTACACGTTTGGGTAAAGAAATAACAATGGCTGCTAAAGCAGGAGGAGGAGAACCTGAGACCAATCCTCGATTACGATTATTGATTCAAAATGCACGCTCGGAAAATATGCCGAAAGAGAATATTGAAAGAGCTATCAAACGTGCGTTTGAAAAAGATACGAGCGATTATAAAGAAATTGTTTACGAAGGATATGCACCTCATGGAATTGCTTTAATAATTGAAACGGCAACTGATAATCATCAAAGAACCGTAGCAAATATTCGATCTTATTTTAACAAATTCGGTGGCTCTTTGGGTACACAAGGTATGTTAGATTTTATGTTTGAAAGGAAATGTAGCTTTAAAATACTTGCTAAAGATAGTATTGATATTGAAGAATTAGAATTAGAATTAATTGATTATGGAGTGGAAGAAGTATTTGCTGAAGAAAATGAAATATTGATATATGCAGAATTTCAAAATTTTGGGCCTATTCAAAAATACTTAGAAGAACATCAATATGAAATAAAAACATTTCAATTTGAAAGAATACCGACCGATGTAAAAGAATTGAATGAAGCTGAAAAAGCTGAAGTAGAAAAACTTATAGAAAAGATAGAAGAAGATGAAGACGTAACCAATTTATTTCATAATATGAAGTAAAAAATACTTAATCTTCATTGTTATTTTCATCATTTATATTCTTATTAACTAATACTTTATCAATTCTAGCATCGTCCATTGCTTTGATTTGAAATTCAAAATTTTTCCAAACTATTTTTTCCTCAACTTCAGGAATATGTTCTGTTAATTCTAAAATAAGTCCGCTTAAAGTATTATAATCATTTTCTGGAAAAAGATCTTCCATTTCAAAATAGGAAAGAAAATCATAAAAAGGGTATTGTCCGTCAGCAAGCCATGTCTTATCACTTAGTTGAATGATTGTTTCTTCATCTTTTGACAAATGACTAATTTTACCGACTAATGCTTCCATAATATCGACGGCAGTCACCATACCTTGTAAGGAACCAAATTCATCAATAATAAAAGCATAGTATATTTTAGATTCTTTAAATAATTTTAATACGTTGTAAGAACTGGTAGTTTCGGGAATATATTGAGGTTTATGTATATAATTTTGTAGGTCAAAATTATCTTTGGATAAACAATCAAATAAATCGCGTAAATATACAACCCCCATAATTTTATCTAAATTTCCATCTATAACCGGATAATAACTATGCATATGGTTATAAATAATTTGATGTATATTTTCAATAGAATCGTTGATATCTATACAAATTAATTCATTTCGATATGTCATCAATGATTCTACGTCTCTATCTCCTAAATCGAATACCCGTTCAACAATATCTTGTTCTACTTCTTTAATTTCACCTTCATAAGTTCCCTGTTTGATTGCAGCTAAGATTTCTTGTTCTGTTATTTTATTTTCTTCAGTATTCGTTATATTCAGTGCCTTCATTATGATATGAACCGTTTTCGTAAGCATCCAAGTAAAAGGAAAAAATAATTTTGAAAAAAAGCACATAAAACCTGATGTTTTTTGAATAATCTTATCAGGAAAAAGTAACCCAATTTTTTTAGGGAGTAATTCCCCTAAAACAATGGTAAAATATGTTATAACGAGAACAACAATCGTATTAGCAATTAAACCGGCATACAAAGCTACAGAAGGAAATGATGAAAACCAATCTTTAATATATTGGGAAATCGTATCACCGCTATAAACACCGGTAAGTATGCCAATAAAAGTAATACCCATTTGAATGGTTGATAGAAAATTGTCGGGTTTTTCCAATAATTTTAATGCTTTGATAGCACCTTTTTTTCCTTGCTTGGCGGCTGTTTCTAATTTTAATTTGCGTGAAGAAACCAAAGCAAATTCCGACATGGAAAGAAAACCATTAAATAAAATTAATAATACTATAATAAGTATCTCCATAAATATAAAGATAATAAGTTATAAATTAAGAAAATAATTAGTTTTTTTTGTCAGATTACGGGGCTCGTAATAGTCATCGTCGTCCATTCACACATTATGATTTATTCGTGTGCAAAAGTAGAATAATTTTAAATACCACAGGCAATTATTTAAGAAAATTTTAATTTTAATTGTTGGGGAATTAAGGAAAAACTTTTACGATGATAGGGAGTAATCCCATGATGAATGATTGCATTTCTATGTTCATTGCTGGGATATCCTTTATTTTTATTCCATGCATAAGAGGGATATTGCAGATGTAAATTCTCCATATACTCATCGCGATACGTTTTAGCTAATATTGATGCTGCAGCTATGGATAAATATTTTGTATCCCCTTTGATAACACAAACATAAGGGATTTTTAAATTTGTATTGAAACGATTGCCATCAATAAGTAATAAGTCAGGAATTATTTTTAATTTATTAATGGCTAAATTCATGGCTTTAAAAGAAGCTTGTAAGATATTAATCTCATCAATTTCATTCGCATCAACCTTTGAAACAGCCCATGCTATTGACTCGTTTTCAATAACTATTCTTAATTCATCTCTCTGTTTTTTATTTAATTTTTTAGAATCATTTATACTATTATTTGTAAAATTTTTAGAAAAAATAACAGCAGCCGCAAAAACTGGACCGGCTAAGCATCCTCTTCCGGCTTCATCGCAACCGGCTTCTATGTAATATTCTTGATATGATGATTTAAGCATATGAATTAGGAATACAGCAATTTAGGATTATACTTATCAGTAATATTAAAATTATAATATTATATACAATTCTATATTTAATAAATTGTTCTGAAATACCCCCTAAGATTGAAATTAGACTCAGAAAAACAATGCTAAACATATGTGATTTTTCTTTAAAAAAAATACCAAAAGCTATACTTAATAGAGAACTGATTAATAAACTGTAATATTTTTTTCTTGTTATGATATTCATGTTCGATGATTTGGATAATAAGGTATAGCTGAATAATAAAAATAACAATAAAAAACATCCATATATAATATATTGTAAGTAGTTAAAAGATATATTATTGAAAACAGATATTCTAAATTGATTGATATAAAATGAGAACAATGAGGAATAATTATTGAAATCAAAAAAATATAAAAAACTAAAAAAATAAATATATAAAATCAGTAAGCCTATCAGTGGCATGATGTAATTTTTCCAAAAATAAAGTCCGTTTAATTGAAAAATAACAAATGCAAAAATAAAGAATAAAATAAAAGGAGCATAAAAGAGACTGATTATGCCACAAAAGATTCCAAAAACAATCCCATGTTCCGGTTGATAGCTTTTTTCATTTATAGTTAAAAGTGAAGGAAGTATAAATATTATAATTAAAAAATTAATAAACAGCGGAAATATAAAAGAAACTCTAAGAAAATAAAAACAAAATATCAAATAGAATATACTTACATAATAATTATGAAAATCAATAAGTTTATGTTTTTTCAACAAAAAATACAATGAAATAGAGTTTAGTAAAAGAAGAAATAGAATAATAAATTTTATTAAAATAGGATAATCATAAATAAAATGAAAGAAATCTGTGTTGAAATATGATATATAATCAATAGCAATGTCATTTGATGTATATAAAAATAGTTTTAAAAAACAAAGAAAGAAAAAGAAAGAAAAAATAATTTTCTGTAAGCTAGATTTTCGTGTTGCATTTTTTACTAGCATTTTATTCTATAATTAAAGTAACATTATGATTATTAATCGTTAATAAACAATTCTTCCCAAAGATAATAGCTCGATTATCGCTGATATGACCAGCCGGAAAACCGAAACAAACCGGATAATTGAAAGGATATACATGTTCAAGAATAATTTCTTCAGCTGTTTTACCATATGAAATAGGATTATCATTCATTTGACTCATTCCTCCTATAATAAGAGCATTTAAATCCTTAAGTTTTTGGCTTCTTTTTAAACTTAGCATCATACGATCAATGTGGTATAGATATTCATCCAATTCTTCGATAAATAGAATTTTTCCTTTGGTATCCAAATCCGAAGCAGAGCCAATCACTGCATAAAGGAGCGATAAATTTCCACCGCAAACGATTCCCTTTGCAGTTCCAATTCTATTAAATGGATGAGATGGAATAGTATAATTAAGTTTACCATGGAATAGAGCGTGCATCATTGTTTGAATACTTTCGCTATCAAATAAATCATTGTGTATGTTAATTGGCATGGTAGCGTGCAAAGTAGCATATCCCATTTGATGTACATGAGTATGTAAAACACTTATATCGCTATAACCACAAATCCATTTTGGAGAAATTTTAAATTTAGTAAAATCTAAATTATCAATAATTCTAAGGGTTCCATACCCTCCTCTGGCACAAAAAATAGCTTTTATTTCGGGATTATCTAATGCAACTTGAAAATCGGAAATTCTTTCCTGATCCGTACCGGCAAATTGATGAAATTCTTTAAAAATGTTTTTTCCCAATTGCACTCTAAGGCCATAGGATTCAAATAATGAAATACTAGAGGCTAATTCATTTTCAGAAATTTTACGTGCCGGTGCAAGTATGCTAATTAAATCTCCGGATTTTAATAAAGATGGTATAATCATAGGATTGATGAATTAGATTTACAAAAGTAATATTTTTTAGGAACTAAAAGAATAAACATAAGCGATTAAATAGAATTATTCGAATTAAAAAAAATATTTTTATCTAATATGTGAAATATATAAAATTTTTATGTACTTTTGTTCCACAATTAATCTTTATATAACTATAAAAAAAATTATAATATGTCTGGAATTAACAAAGTTATTTTAGTAGGGAACTTAGGAAAAGATCCTGAAGTAAAGACCATTGAGAACGGAATAAAGTTTGCACGTTTTTCATTAGCAACGACGGAGACCTATAGAGATAAAACGGGTGAACGTAAAGATGTTACGGAATGGCATAATGTGGTTTGTTGGCGAAATTTGGCTGAAATAGCCGAAAAATATCTTACAAAAGGAAAACAAATTTATGTAGAAGGAAAAATAAAAACACGTTCATGGGAAGATAATGGAGTAAAGAAGTATATAACTGAAATAGTTGCGGATAATTTTACGATGTTAGGGACACGATCCGGAAGCGGCACAAATGAGCCTTCTGAACCGAATAACAAAGATGGAGAAAATGATTTACCTCCCTTTTTAGCAGAAGAAGATGATTTACCTTTTTAATTAATTACAATAATTTATGATTATTCATTCTCATGTATTTGAGTTTCTTAGTGCATTAGAACATAATAATACAAGAGAATGGTTTCATGATAACCGATCCTTGTATGAAAAATCATTGGAAAGCATAAGTGATTTTACGAATGAGTTAATACATGGGATAAGCGAATTTGATTCTGCTGTTTCTAACGAAACTATAAAAACTTCTTTATTTAGAATTTATCGGGATTTGCGATTTACTCCTGATAAAAGACCCTATAAAACACATTTCGGTATTTACGTTGTTAAAGGAGGAAAAGCTAGTCCTTTGGCAGGTTATTATCTTCATATTCAAAACAATTCATCAGAATTAGCTGGTGGCTTATGGTCGCCGCATAAAGATGTTTTAGCAAAAGTACGTCAAGAAATTTATTATGAGCCGGAAAAATTTGTTAAAATTATCAACGATAAAGTTTTTGTTGATACATTTAAAGGCTTAAGCCCTTTAGAAAAACTTAAAATATTACCCAGAACATTTAGTGGCGACTTTCCATATAATGAATTATTGAAATATAAACATTATATCGTTGCCAAATCATTTACAAATGAAGAAATTTTGAATAAAAATTTTATAAGAACGTGTATAGATACATGTAAATTATTGTATCCATTTAATCATTATTTTAACACTATTATTCAATAAAAAATGATAGAAACAGCTAAAGTTCTTGTTGAAAATGCATGGCAAAACCGAGAATTACTTCAACAAGAAATGACAAAAGAACTTATTAGAGAACTTATAGATCTTCTTGATAAAGGGAAATTACGGGTAGCAGAAAAAATAAATAATGAATGGAAAGTAAATGAATGGATAAAAAAAACCATCATACTTTATTTTATTATTCAGGAAACTAAAGTAATAGAATGCAGTCCTTTTGAATTTAACGATAAAATAGCTTTAAAAAAGGATTACAAAAAACAAGGCATTCGTGTTGTTCCTCATGCGATTGCACGTTACGGTTCCTTTTTAGAAAGGGATGTTATATTAATGCCATCCTATGTAAACATCGGAGCTTATATTGGGAAAGGATCCTTAATAGATACGTGGGCAACGGTAGGCTCATGTGCTCAAATTGGAGAAAATGTACATATTAGCGGTGGAGTTGGTATTGGGGGAGTTTTAGAACCGGTACAAGCAGCTCCGGTAATTATTGAAAATAATTGTTTTATAGGTTCAAGATGTATTGTAGTTGAAGGAGTAAGAGTTGAATCCGAAGCCGTTTTGGGTGCTAATGTTGTATTAACACAATCTACAAAGATAATTGATGTTAGTCAGAGTGAAGCCAAAGAATATCGAGGAATTGTTCCTGCTGGATCTGTGGTTATACCTGGAACTTACAATAAGAATTTTCCTGCTGGGAATTATGCGGTAGCTTGTGCGTTGATAATAGGGAAAAGAAAACAGTCAACAGATAAAAAAACATCTTTAAATCAGGCATTAAGAAATTATAATGTTTCTGTTTAAAAAAATTTAAACAAAAATGTTTTTTCTGACTTTTTTTTGTACTTTTGTAACCGTTAAATTTTAGTATGAAATAATTAAACTTTGTATAATATGAAAAGATTTATAACATTATTGTTTGTTTTTGCATTTTTACATGTAAATGCACAAGTTGTTTTACAGGAAAGTTTTGATGATACCCCTTTACCCGGTGGTACAGGTCAAGATTATCCTACTGGATGGACAGCAACTTCGAAAGTAACCTCAAAATCAATATGGAGAATTAAAACTAGTTTTCCAATAGGAGGAGGTAGTATTTTACCAACAGAAAGAAAATATCTTGTAGGTTTTGATAGTATCAATCCCCCAACAAGAGCTTTTGATGAATGGCTAACGTCTAAAGAATTTACTTTGTTAAATACCTCTCGTACTAATACAGTTTCTTTTTACTCCTATCATGTAGCTGATGGTTCGCATTCTTTGCAAATTTATGATGTGAATACATCCACTTGGAATACCCTTTGGGTAGATACTAATACGGCTAATCCTTATCCCGATAAATGTTTAGATAGTACACGCTTAGAAGTAGTTATTCCTGATTCTTACAAAGGAAAAACGGTTAAATTGGCTTGGGTATTTCAATCATCCTCATTAACCAGTGCATGGGCCATTGATCATATAACCTGTGAAGCTGTCATTGGAGGAATAGATGTTCTTTTTATTGATTTTAAATCACCTTTAAATCATGAAGATACCATTAATTCTATTCCCATTAATACAGATATCCCTATTAGAGTTAGGGTGATGAATAACGGTAGAACAGATGCAGAAAATGTGCCTATTTCTTATACTTTAAATAATGGGACTCCTGTAAATGATGTAATTCCTTTGGTGAAAGCGAAAGAAACGCTCGAATTCACTTTTAATCAATCTGTTAATCTCGCAGTTCAAGCGATTAATACTTTAAGTGTAGCTACAAATGCTTCCAATGATGAATTAGTAGAAAATAATACATCAGAAATAATAAGTTTTTGGACAGTAAATGATAGTCTTTGTTTAATTTATGATTTTGAAGATCCAAATTTAACAGATTCGGCATTATGGGCAAATTCAGGCTATGTAGTATATAATATTGATCAACAATCTCCTGGAATTCAATCCTATGAAAACATTTTTAGAGCCGGTGCTTGGGTAGTAGGAGTAGGTGGAAACTATTTATACAATGTTATTTGGGGAAATTTTTCAGCTTTTACGTATTCTTATTTTTCTCATTTTCCTACTCCTGCCGATAGATGGTTGGTATTGCCAAAATGTCGTATAAACAATACTTCCGAACCTGTATTTTTACAATGGAATGCTGTTTCCTGCTATCAAAATGACCATACTTCTCCTCAATTTGAATCCTATGAAGTATTAATTTCAGAAAACTCAAATGCAATGGAAGATTTTGTAAAAGTTCATGAAATACAATCGGAAAAATATTTTAATCCAAGTGATCCTTACAAACCTTATAACAGAAGTATTGATATTTCTGCTTATAAAGGAAAGAAAATTTTTATTGCTTATCGTTTAACAACCAGTGGAACACAAACACGTGGAATGTTAGCGTTAGATAATATCAAGGTTTTTGGAGATGCTGTTATAGAGGGAGATGCTATAAATGAAACAAATACTGATCAGACTGTCGAAGTATATCCAAATCCAGCCAATAATTTTATGGCGATTTCTTCCCAAAATTTGATTCAGAAAATTGAAATATATAACCTTTTAGGAGAAAGAATTCAACTTTGTGAGCCCAATCAAACTAACTATAATATTTCTGTAAACGATTTTAATAATGGCTTGTATCTTATTAAAATAAAAACACATAAAGGAGAAACTGTTAAGAAAATCAATATTGTAAAATAAAGATAATAAAGAATGTAAAAAGAGGGTGTTCATATATAACACCCTCTTTTTTATTGTATAAATTATACACTTATAATTATGAAAGTTTATTTTTATAATCCTCATAATCAAAATTCCGCAATATAAGAACTTCATCATTTTCGGTCCAAACACATATATTGGGATGTTGAATACCGTTAAAAAAAGTAGTTTTAACCATCGTATAATGTATCATATCTTCGAAGATGATACGTTCGTTACATTCAAGAGGTTCATCGAATGCATAATCGCCCATTCCCATAAAATCGCCGGCCAAACAAGAGCAACCTCCCATACGATAAATAAATTTATCACCGGGTTTAGGATTATGAGCCTGTAAAATGGATGGTTTATAGGGCATTTCCAAACAATCCGGCATATGACAGGAAAAAGAAACATCAAGCATGGCAATATTAAAATTTTTTTGTGGAATAATATCTTGTATACTTGAAACTAAAAAACCAGTTTGCCAGCCAATGGCTTCTCCGGGTTCGAGAATGATTTCTTTTAAATTAGGATATCGTTGTTTGAAATCTTGTAGTATTTGAATGAGGTGATCTACATCATAACCCTCTTTCGTAATTAAATGTCCACCACCCATGTTTATCCATTTTGCTTGACGGATAAGATCCCCGAATTTTGCTTCTACTATCTTAAGTGTGCGTTCAAGTGTATAACTATTATTTTCGCATAAAACGTGAAAATGGATGCCCTCTATGCCTTCAGGAAGAGTATTTCCTAACATATGCCGAGGAATACCTAAACGAGATCCTTCCAAAGCAGGATTGTAAATATCTGTTTTAACTTCACTGTATTCCGGGTTTATGCGTAGACCAAAAGAAACTTTTTTAGGAAGATTTTTTGTTTGAGGAAAAAAGTAGGCATATTGTGAAATAGAATTAAAAGTTAAATGACTGCTATATAACAATAATGTGTCGAATTCTTCTTTTTTATAAACCGGACAATAGGTATGCGCTTCACATCCCATTTCTTCAACAATTAAACGAGCTTCGTTAAGAGAACTAGCGGTAGCGCCGCTTAAATAATTAGCAATCATCGGAAATGTGTACCAAAAAGAAAAACCCTTTAACGCACAAATGATTTTTATATCAGCTTTATCTTGAATTAAGCGTAAAATTTCTAAATTAATACGTAGAGACTGCTCATTTAAAACATAAGAAGGAGAGGGAATTTTTTCAAAATCAAGTGACATAGTGTTTATTTTATGTAGATGATGGATAATACTTCTTCACTATAATAGGTAGAGCCTGGGTATAAATCGGTATAATCAATATTAATCCAATAATCACCGTTTTTATCCAGCCGATAAAAAATTTTTTTATTACCGATTTCTTTTTCAAAGAAAGAATATATGGCTCCAGCATACTTATCAAAGCTATTCTTATTTCCACAATAAAGCTCCGGATAAACATGTCCGGGAGCCCAAATAATTCGAACATCAGCCCCTATGGCTTTTAAAGTAGATGCCATAAGAATACTATAATCATCACAATCACCGGCTAACAACAAAATACTTTCTTGTGGTGGTGCAAAATAGTCAAATCCATTGGGATCGCGTACATATTTATAATTGTCCCTAATATATCTTATTAAAGATAATTGTCGGCATATCTGTCCAAATTTAAAATAGTATTCATCGTAATATAGTAATGATTTTTCAACGGCAAATGCTCTGACGGAAGAATCTTTATAATTAACTTTTTGTTGAATACGTTGTTGTAAACTGATATGAGGAACGATTGCGTTTACAGCAGGTTTTATTTCTACTTGTGAAGAAACGCTATTGAATAGTTGAATGATATTTATTTCAGCATTATGATAAATGGTTTTTATATTCCAACTCATTCCAACGAAAGAAGATATTAATATCAGTAAAATGATTCCAGGATAAAGAAAGTATATGATACGTTTGATATATTTACCAATAATAAATTGAAGCAAAATAAAGAATACGAGAAAGAATAAAAATAAATCAATTTGTATGTTTATTAAAAAAATGGGAGGAAAGAATTGAACACTAAATGCGGCCAGTATAATAGAAAAACCGATATTAACCAAAGATAAAATCGTTTTATATGTTCGAGTAGATTTTTTTATTTCAGATCCCGTCATATTTATTTTGTTAATAGTTTATCTAAAATAGAGGTTGTTTGCTCCCAATTATAATTTTTCTTGACAAAGGAATAGGCATTTTCGGCAATCTGATTATAAAAATCGGTTTGTGAAAGCAGCATATCAATAGCATCTATATAACCTAAAATACTGTTACAAACTATAATGTCTTTTTTTTCTTGAGCATTCAGTGGTTCACTAGCTAAAGGAGATGTAATGCAGGGAATTTTCATGGCCATGGCTTCAAGTAGTTTGTTTTGTAATCCTGTTCCTAATCGCATGGGGGCAATGAAAATTCGTGATTGTGCATAATAGGAACGTATATCATCGACCCACCCTGTAACAACTACATTTTTCCCTTGTAATAATTTAACTTTCACACTTGGATTCGCTCCACAAATAGCAAGGAGAATCGAAGGATATTTTTCCCTTAATAGGGGAAGAATTTCTTCAACTAAAAATGTAGCAGCATCTATGTTGGGCGGATAGGAAAAATTTCCGGTAAAAATTAAATCATACTTTTTTTCTTTTTGTATAGGTGAAAACAAGGATAAATCAACGCCGTTTGGGACAACACTTATACTGTTTGCTGATGGATGTGGGATGAATACTCTATCAACCTGTGTAATAATAGTATGATTATCGAAATAATTGAAAATTTCTTTTTCGTATCTAAGCAGTCGTCGATATTCTATGGAAAAAATAATGCGTTTCCAAAAAGGTGCTTTTGCCATCATTCGTTTAACCCCTTTTGAAAAAGCATCCTGATAATCCAATGTTTTTTTTATTTTCTGATGTTTTACGTATTCGGTAGTTCGTATTAATTGACTGTATATATGGTCCGGTTGAATACTATCGATCAAACGGTTTATGTGTCGTTGTATGCTTCGTCGATAAAAATATCCACATTGTAAAGGTTTGCCTTTTATGAAAAAAAGTAATACATTAAAAACAATTGACCATTTGCTGATTGGAAAAATATAAATTTCTTTACAGTATGCTTTTAAAATCGATTCTGCTTCAGGATGCAATCGATGGTCATTTAAAGCACATAAAAATATATCGTGCTTTTTTGATAACTCCTTTATTTGATTGAATGCGCGTAATTTATCTCCTTTTTCAAGTGGATAGGGCACACGAGAAAGTATTACAAAAAGTTTCAATATTATGTTTTATTTTTAATTACAAACGACATGCAAAAATACAACATTTTATTATCATAAACAAAGAAAAAAATATGTTTTTATATTTGATAACGTACTCGTTTATTTAATTATAGTTATTCTATATATGATTAAAAACATCCTTTATCAATTATTTCTTTCGATGTTCAATTATAGAAAATTTAATTATTCCGAATCTACTTCTTCGCTTATCCAATTTTGGTTTTTTAAGAAACGTTTTTTAAGACTTAATGAGGCCAATCGATATGAATAAGAAGATAAATCTTTTTCAGAAGATAATTGACGTTTCTTTTGAGGAGTTTCTTTTAGAATATCATTAAATTTTTCTATGGATGAACGCACTTGCATTGAATTGGAAGCTCCTAAGTAATAAAAATAAAACCATTCGTCGCCGATTTCAAAATACATTTGAAGATTTGTTTTATTGCTTTTCTTTTGAATTTCTATAATTCCGGGGACATATTTATTTACTTCTTTTTCACCGCATACGGCAATGCCAATATTTTTTCTACTTATGAATGAATTGCTGGATTGATTCCACGTGAATTCGATATCGGCAAAAACAAAGGAAATTTCTAATTGTTTGGGTAATTTTCTAAATCGATAATATTGTGCTAATTCGGGATACAGTTTTCTAAATTCATTCTCCCCTAATAAATTCATTAAGGTATGTTGATAATTTAAATTATCCACTATTTCGATTCCGTCTAGTTGATACGCTCCGTTTAATTCTTCGGTCATTATTCGCATACATTCTTCATTGAAATAAAAATTCAAAGTAGCAGCCATTCTAATAATAGCCGAATCGACTAACATATAATTAGTAATGTTCCCTATGGGAATAAATTCTACCCTTCCTAAATTAGTTCCTAAATCAAGCATCCCTTCCCCTTTGCCAATACAGGCATTTTTATTCAGGTAAATAGCATTCCCTTCGGATTCTAAGTCTTCTAATTTATCCGGTTCGGCAACGACGTAGGACTCTATTTCTTTGTTAAACATTAAATATCCTTTAGCACTGATATATTCCGGATTAGAAGGGGCATTCTTTGCTCTGGCAAAAGCAGTATAAATGCTTCCGTTTCTATCGGATGAAATGGCAGCAACAATGCTACGATTATTTATATCTTTGGTGGTTTCATTGATGGGGATTAAAATAGAATCGGGATTGATGAGTCCTTTAAATCGAATCGCAGGATACTTTATGGTATCGCAAGCATGTAAGAGGTTTATTCCTCCTTCGAAAGTTAAAAATTCATCTTCAGCAATAAGATATGTTTCCCCGCTGAAAGCAAAATGTGGGCTTAAAGTGAAAATATTTAGGCTATCGTCGCTGATAAAAGCTCTTCCACGAGATAAATTATTTCGATTTACCCATAAAGAATCGAAATGAATGAGTTGCTTTTCTTTATTTTCATCGATATAGTTATAATATCCATTTCCATTGTATGCATTGCGAGAATAAATTTGTGTAGTTACATTAAAAATTTCATGATATTTTGTGTAGGTATTGGCAAGTATTTTCGATTCATGTAAAGCACCTATTTCGGCTCGTTTATAAATTTTCACTATTCCCTCTTTAGGAAATATAGCGGCATCAGCAACTTCAATAAATCTTACCCCTTCAGCAAGAATTTCTTGTTTTTTCAAATCATAAGTTGCTTTAATGGCAGTAAATTGTAACGAATCCTGATCCGGATGTATTGAAATGAGTTCATTTCCATAAGAAACCATGCTATATAATTCTTGTATGCTGGTTGTATTTAGATCGGTTGATGCATAAGGATCATCGTATTTAAAAGCAATTTTTTCGTCGTCGATCAACCAATCAAATTCAGGTGAACGCGTGTAAAACATATTAATAGGAAATGTTATGTAAGAAAGATCTCCATTCGTAATAAAATTACCTATACGTTTTTCAAAGTTCATATAGGCTTTATGATTTATTGCTGTAACAAAGTAATCATTCAGTACCGTATCCTTTAAACGAATATTTAAATTATCTACATTCATTTCATGATGTAAAAAGACATATTTATCACTTTTCATTTCCGCAATGTTGTACTTTATATTTCCTTGCCCCGTAATACCATTGCTAGAAACTAGAAGATTTCCTATTAATTGAGCTTCTTTAAATATTTGGAAAGGAGAATCTTTGCTGCTAAGTTGCATTTGATCATTGTAAGGTTCCCAGTGAACATATACGTTTTTAGCTTTCACATCGGGATATTCAATTCCTATACTTTGTTCATCAACCATAAACATATCGTAGGTTCCATTCATTGAATCCGGGAAAAATAATATATCTTTTCCTATACCATGTGATTGCGTATAGTCAAGTTTTCCACTTCCACGTAAACCTTGATTACTTAAATCAATTTTTTGAGTAAACATTCCTTTCCCATTATAGGCAAGTAATCCATTTTCATCCGTATAATGGATAAATCCTAATGAAAAATCTGGTCTTACTTTCAATGGTTTGTGTATATCCGGAAAAATACCGTCAGAATATAAATACCCATTGAAAGTCAATGAATCGGTGTTATAATTATCCATTTTTGTTACCGTAAATAAATCTACATGATAATAAAACCTGTTTCTATCGTACACTCCGTTATAGACAAAATTATGATCATAATAGACTTTTCCGGGTGATTTGCTTACAAAATAGGGGTAACGAGGAAATGATAAACGACTTGATTTATTATTTGCTTGATCAATGTATAAAATTCCAGATATATCTTCTATATAACTTTCTATTCGACGCAGGGGATATTCTCCCATAAAATTCATAGCAAGGCTTTTATCCTCAACATATAAGACAATTGAATCAATAACGTTAAGATTAATGGTAAAATCATCATAAGAGAATTTACAATTCGTGGCCCAAAAGTCGAAAAGACCTGCTTCAACTTTACCATGAAAAATAAAATCTCGGTTTTGTTGCATAATGATTTTTCTCCCGGCAGGGAAAATATTTACAATTTGAGAATCACTAAGAACTACTAAATCAATACCATTAATTGTTAAGTCATAATTAAGCAAACTTAAACTTGCATTGCTGTTTTGAGATGATACTGTTGATATAAAACGAATAATGTCATAATCTTTTTTGCCATTTTCATTCATCAAATAATTTCCTAATTTATCGTAATAATACACTTCGTCAGTTAACATATTATAATCAATAAATCCATATTGTACAAATTGAAATAGTAAACTACGCACATCACTTTCAGCATATTTAAAAAAATCCACAATATCGTCGATATGGGCTTTTCTTACGTTATTGACACGAAAATATTCATATAATGTATATAATGGGTTTGTACGAGAAAATCCGCGTAATTTATCAATACGATGCTGTTCATAAAAGTTAGATGATTCAAAAACAGCCGTATTATCGCTTCCTGTACTGGGAAGAAATTTAAATTCGATAGATTCTTCATTCATATTCCAAAATAATGCTTCTGAATACATTTCAAGTTTATGATAGGTATTAAAAAAGGGCATACGTTGAGAACCGTCTTCACCGCGAATTAACCACATCTCTTTTCGATCGACATTATATCGTAAATGAATGGCGGAATGATAAATGGAATCATTTTTAATGTAAATGGATGTATTACACAATGTCGATTCTATGATATGTTCTTTAAGTAAAAAAGATTTTGCTTTAGTTCGTATCACGACATTTCCATCACGTTTAAAAAGCAATTCAGCTAAATTTTTATCATCGCCCTGACCCAAAAAACTATTCCCTTTCACATATATACCTCCTACATAATCAATGTTTTCATAAAGATTTTTCAGTATTATATATTTATTATATGAGGAAAATCGAGGATAAGTAGCCGTTTCATAGTTCACGCTTGTGTTTATGGCTTTATCTTCGTATTTTCCGGGTAATGGTGATGAAAAATATTTTGAATTATAATAAAGAGCATTTTCGACTTCAAAAGAAGGATTTTTTAAAACGATGGAAAAAAAGGGGAGTTCTGCATAAACTTCCTTGGGATCAAGACCTGCGCGACTCCAATCTACTTTACCATTTTTACCGATAAATTCTAAACGAGAGGGATAAAAAACTCCTTTTGTATTATATATGATAATACTGTCATTTCCATTACTTCCTATTAAGTCCAAAGAAGGAAAAACTATTTTTGGGATACTATCAAATTCAAAATAATACGTATTGCAATTTTGACTGTACCAATTTGTTTTAGCAAACGAGCTAAGGATATCATCATGAATAAAATTCGAATAAAGTTCTAGTAGACTGGTGTATTGGTTGGCATCATTTGTTATATAATAACTCATTGATAATATAAAGTTTTTAAAATTTGTTTCCGATGGATAGCTTTCCGAAAAAATGTGAAAAGTTTTTATGAATGTAGCAAAATGAGGAAAAGGTTTCATTTTCTTTTTTAACATTTGATTTGCCAAATCAAGAAAAGCTTTCTGTTCTTTCATAGAAAGAACACTCCAAAATTCAGGGAAGAATGTCTTCATACTATCGATACCTATTTTGTAAGATTTATTTGCCGATTCGAAAAAGCTTGTCATTTCAGGAATCGTATTTTCGGCAGAAGAGCTAAAGCTTTTCGGCGTTTGACTAAAAATAGGACGTGATGCAAAAACGATGAAAAGGATGAGATATATTTGTATTTTTTTCATTCCAAAATATGGTTTTGATAGTTATTGAATTATACGAATCAGTCTATATATTGTATGCATGACAAAAGTACAATTTTTTTACGTAAGAAATTTATTTTCTGTATGAACCCTATGACGTATTATAGCAGTAAAATATTTATGAAACAAAGATTTGATATCTCTAACGTATTAGAAAACAATATTATTATGAAAATATTCGATTTTATCGACTTTTTTTCAAAAAATGATATAAAGTTCATAAAGTGCAAAAAGGCCGAAAAATACAAGATATAGGCTTTTTTATTATTTATATAGTTGAATTTAGAATTGTATTAATCGAAAAAAATAAAAGAAATCAGATGTAAAAAACGGAAATACAGATAAATAAGGAGTTTGTTTCATGTGAAACATTAAGCTCGTCCCAATAAAACCAATAAAACAGAAATATCAGAAGGAGAAACACCGCTGATCCGAGAAGCTTGTCCTAAAGTCATAGGTTTTATACGAGATAATTTCTGACGTGCTTCAATAGATAAGGCAGAGATGCTATGGTAATCAAAATCTGGATTTAGTTTAATTTTTTCTAAATTATTGATACGATCCGCTAATTCTTTTTCTTTTAAAATATAATTTTCATATTTAATCCCTATTTCTACTTGTTCAATCTCATATTCGTTTAAATAATTTTTCTGAACATAGGTTGAAAGGAGAGGCAAGGCTTGAATTAAATGATGTAAAGAAATTTCAGGACGCAATAATAATTTTGAAAGAGTATTTTTTTGTATGAGAGGAGAAGAATTTACCGTAATAATCAACGAGTTTATTTCATCTGGGTTAACAGAATAATTTTTTAAAAAATCAATAAATTTTTTAATTCGATTTTCTTTTTTCATAAGTTGTTGATAACGATCTTTGGAAATAAGACCGATTTGGTAACCTATCGGAGTTAATCGTAAATCAGCATTATCTTGACGTAATAAAATACGATGTTCGGCACGCGAAGTAAACATTCGATAGGGTTCATCAACTCCTTTTGTAATTAAATCATCAATCAATACACCGATATATGAAGTATCGCGCTGGAGAATGATAACAGGTAAATCATTAATTTTCCTATGAGCATTAATTCCAGCCATCAATCCTTGGCAGGCTGCTTCTTCATAGCCTGTTGTGCCATTGATTTGGCCTGCAAAAAATAAATGTTGAATTAATTTAGTTTCAAGCGAAGAATATAATTGAGTAGGAGGGAAGTAATCATATTCAATAGCATAACCGGGTTTAAGTATGCGTGCCTTTTCAAAACCAGGAATGTGATGTAATGCTTCAACTTGTATTTCTTCGGGTAAAGATGATGAAAAGCCATTTAAATAATATTCAATACCATTTTCACTTTCTGGTTCAAGAAAAAGTTGATGAAAATCTTTGCCTGCAAAGCGTTCAATTTTATCTTCAATAGAAGGACAATAACGTGGTCCAATTCCTTGAATACGTCCTTGAAACATAGGAGATTTATCAAACCCCTTGCGTAATATTTCGTGAACATTTCGATTAGTATATGCTATCCAACAACTTTTTTGTTTCAAAGGATGAGAAACTGGTAAAAAGGAAAAACTTCCGATTTTTTCATCTCCTTTTTGTTCTTCTAATTTCGAAAAATCGATGGTTCTACTATCCAAACGAACAGGGGTTCCCGTTTTTAAGCGTTTGTAGGTAAATCCAAATGATTTCAGATTATCACTCAAGTTTTTGGATGCACCTTCACCTAAACGTCCCCCTTCAAAATTAATTTCTCCTATATGAATTCGACCATTTAAAAAAGTGCCATTAGTAAGTATTACAGCTTTAGCCGTGAAATAGGCTCCTAATTTCGTTTTTACACCCTTGATTTTATTTTGTTCAACTATAATTTCCGTTACAGTATCCTCGCGAAGATCTAAATTAGGCGTATTTTCCAAAGCAGATTTCCAATGGGAAGAAAATAAGAATTTGTCGTTTTGTGAGCGAGGGCTCCACATAGCTGGACCTTTCGAACGATTCAACATCCGAAATTGTATCATCGTTTCATCGGCAATTACACCGGTATAACCCCCTAAGGCATCAATTTCTCTTACAATTTGTCCTTTTGCAATTCCTCCAATGGAAGGGTTGCACGACATAAAGGCAATCGTATTTAAATTCATGCTAAGTAATAAAGTGCGGGATCCTAACAATGCGCAGGCTCGTGCGGCTTCACATCCGGCATGCCCTCCTCCAACAACAAGGATATCGTATAGATTTTCGTATTTAATTGAACTCATAATAATGTTTCACATGAAACATAAAATATAAACAATTTATGTTCAAGTGTTAACAACACTTATTTAAATAATAATCTTCTTTTTCTTTCATGCATTTTTTTTCTTTTTCCGTTTTATCTTTATAACCACAAAGATGAAGAATTCCATGTATCATTACACGCATTAATTCCTTTTGAAAAGTAGTTTTGTAAATTTTTGCATTTTCTTTTACTCTGTCAATACTGATTAACATATCACCCGAGATTATCTTATCCTCCGTATAGTCAAAACTGATAATATCTGTTAAATAATCTGATTTTAAATACATTTCATTTATTGAAAGGAGGTATTCATCCGAACAAAAAATATAACTAAGGGTTCCTGTGTATTTATCTTCTTCATGGACAGCATTGTTTATCCATTCTCGTATTTTTTTCTTATTTCGAAGTAAAAATGAAATATCATTGTTAATGAAGTTTATATTTTCTTTCATTTTTTAAAGTTTAAGGGTTAAAATTGGATAAAATACGTATTATATAAAAGTAAAAGAAAGATTACCATGCTTTTTTAACGACTTGTTTATGCTCTTTTTCCGATAAAACAGCTATTTCCCTTTCTTGTGGCATTTGAAGCGGTATCTGCATACTAAAAATTATTGTAGCACCTTGATTGATAAATTCCATTTCATCACATAATAATTCGATGGAAGATAATCCGCTTGTTTTTCTGTTTTCCAATGCTTCGGCTAATATATATTTATAATCAAAGCCATCTCCTTCATCCGAGACAGAAAAAGTTATTTGCTTATGCATGATTTGACAGTTAATAGAGACTTTTTTTGATTTATCGGATTGATTTCCATGAATGATAGCATTATGTACAGCTTCTAATAAAGGTACAGAGAGGATACCTTTGTAATTTTCGCTAATCGAAAAGTCTTCCATTAAACTATCAATGAAATTTTCAACGATAACGATATTGTCTAAATCAGATTCAATGTGTAATGAAGTGTAAAACATACAATGGTTAAATATTTCTTTTTTTTTGTAAAAACAAAAATAATAAAAAATTATGGATAAATGCCGAAAATAATAAAAAATTGTATAATTTTGTAGAAAAATATAAAGCTATGATAATAAAGGTATTTGGAAGTAGCATTTATGGAATAAATGCTAAAACTATTACTGTTGAAGTAAATGTAGAAAATGGAATCGGTTTTTTTTTGGTAGGATTGCCCGATAGTGCTATAAAAGAGAGTCAACAACGTATTGATTCAGCATTAAAATATAATGGATACAGAATTCCGGGGAAAAAAATTGTCATTAATATGGCTCCGGCTGATGTTAAAAAGGAAGGATCTGCTTACGATTTAACGCTTGCCATGGGTATACTTGCTGCTTCCGAACAAATTAAAACGGAGAATATTGACCAATATATAATAATGGGGGAATTGTCTTTAGATGGAAATCTAAAACCCGTTAAAGGAGTGTTACCGATAGCCATAGAAGCCCGAAAAAAGGGATTTAAAGGCATTATTCTACCGGAAGCCAATGCTGAAGAAGCAGCTATAGTCGATGAATTGGATGTTTTAGGAGTAGAAACCATTAAAGAGGTGATAGATTTTTTCAACGGAAAGATAGAAATTATCCCGACATATGTCAATACAAGAGAGGAATTTTATAAAAAATTAAGTGAATATGAGTTTGATTTTGAAGACGTAAAAGGACAAGAAAACACCAAGCGTGCGTTAGAAATAGCTGCTGCAGGCGGACATAATGTAATCTTAATAGGTCCCCCGGGTTCAGGTAAAACCATGTTGGCAAAACGACTGCCTTCCATTTTACCTCCCATGACTTTACAAGAAGCTTTAGAAACAACAAAAATACATTCGGTAGCAGGGAAAATGCTTAAACATAAGGCATTGATATCGGTGCGCCCTTTTCGATCGCCTCATCATACGATTTCTGATGTAGCTTTGGTGGGAGGAGGATCCAATCCACAACCGGGAGAAATATCGTTGGCTCATAATGGCGTATTGTTTTTGGATGAACTGCCCGAATTTAAAAGGACAGTGCTCGAGGTAATGCGTCAACCTTTGGAAGAACGAAATGTTTGTATCTCCCGTTCTAAAATGACGGTCGAATATCCGGCCTCCTTTATGTTTGTTGCAGCAATGAATCCTTGTCCATGTGGCTATTATAATCATCCCGAAAAAGATTGTAGCTGTGCTGCCGGAATAGTACAAAGATATTTAAATAGAATTTCAGGACCCTTAATGGATAGAATAGATTTACATGTTGAAGTAATTCCTGTGCCTTTTAAAGAATTAGCAGAAAAAAATAAAGGAGAAAAAAGTGCTATGATTCGTGAAAGAGTGATTCAAGCAAGGAAAATACAAGAAGATAGATTTCATCAACAAAGAGGAATATATTGTAATGCACAAATGACTTCAAAATTGGTTGCCAAACATTGTGTAATTTCGAAGGAAGGACAAAATTTACTCAAAGTAGCCATGGAAAAACTGGGATTATCGGCAAGAGCTTATGATAGAATACTAAAAGTAAGCCGCACCATTGCCGATTTAAGCAATAGTCAAGATATAAAAGTAGAACATCTTTCTGAAGCTATACATTACAGAAGTTTAGATCGAGATAATTGGGGGAAATAAAATCGTTTTAATTTTTAAATTCCTGCAGATGAATCAAATGAGTATAGATACCGTTTTTATCAATTAGTTCTTGATGTTTACCTTGTTCAACAATCTTACCCTGTTCAAGTACAACGATTTTATCAGCCGCTAAAATGGTTGACAAGCGGTGTGCAATGACTATAGATGTACGATTCTTCATCAAATTGTTTAAGGCATTTTGTACCCATATTTCTGATTCTGAATCAAGGGCTGAGGTAGCTTCGTCTAATATCAGTATGGGCGGATTTTTTAAGACTGCACGAGCAATGCTGATTCGTTGTTTCTGACCTCCTGAAAGTTTCATGCCTCTGTCGCCAACAAGGGTATCGAACCCATTTTCAAGTTCAGTGATAAACGAATAAATATTAGCAATTTTTGCCGCTTCGACAACTTGTTCGATCTTAGCATCTTTGATTCCAAATGCAATGTTGTTGAAAATCGTATCATTAAATAAGATACTCTCTTGAGAAACAATACCGAATAAATTACGAAGATCGTCAATTCGAAAATCGCGTATATCTGTATCGTCAATTAAAATTTTTCCTTTATTTACATCGTAAAATCGGGGTAGAAGGTCGACTAAGGTTGATTTGCCAGCACCTGAACTTCCACAAATTGCAATGGTTTTCCCTTTGGGAATATCAAGATTTATATCTTCTAATATGGTTTTATTATCATAGGAAAAGAAAACATTATGAAATGTAATGTTTTCACGGAATGATGTTATGGATTTTGCTTCCGGATGTTCAGTGATTTTTTCATCAGAATGTATAACTTCCTCAATACGATGAAGTGAGGCAAAACCTTTTTTAAAATTGGCCGTAGCTTCAGAAATAGTTTTCGCCGGATTAATGATTTGTGTAAATAACACAATGTATGTAATAAACATTTCGGCCGTAAACCCTTTATCGGCATTTAAAACCATTTGACCTCCTAATAAGAGAATGATAATGACAATAAAACTACCTAAAAATTCGCTCATGGGTGAGGATAAATCCCGACGGCGATTGATCCTAATTTGTAATTTACTGTATGACGCATTTACTGTTGAAAAGCGTTTAAACATACCATTAATCGCATTGAAAGCTTTTATGATACGTAATCCGTATATGCTTTCTTCGGAAAGGGAAAGCATTTGGCTTTGTTTTTCTTTGGCGTGAAGAGATCTTTGTTTTAATCTTCGTTGTAAACGACTGATAACAAATCCGGCTAAGGGTAAGGTAACTAATATGATTAATGTAAAATTGAAATTAATAAAAAATAAAGTACAAAGAAAAAATAAAATAGTAATAGGTTCGCGAAATAGTTGTTGTAAAGAACGAAGAATATAAAAATCAACATCTTGTACGTCATTAATCACACGAGTTAGAATATCTCCTTTACGATGTTCGGAGTAATAAGATAAGGGGAGGATAAGAATTCGTGGATAAACAGCATTGCGCAAATTTCTAATCATATTACCTCTAATGGGAATGATTATCCACATTGAAATATAATAGAATACATTCTTCAACAAGAAAAAAACAAACACACATACTATTAACAGGCTGAGAGCGGCAAAACTTCCTTTTGTTATAATGATACGACTTATCAAATATTGTGTGTATAACATCAAACTTTCAGAAGAAAATTGTAAAGGAGATTCCTCTAAGGTAAAGGGGATTTGATTAAAGATGAGTGATAAAAAAGGAGCTAATAATGATATAGATATGATCGAAAAGAGCACATATAATACATTAAAAAAAATAGTAATTGCCAATTTAAACGAAAATGGGCGAAGAAGAGAAAATAATTTTTTGTAATCGCTCATGTTTAGTAATCGCCTTGTTTAAAGAAAAAATTATTTGAGAAAATGAAGTGCTCTCTTATAGTATCTCTTAGATTATCATAATGTTTAATCCATGTATAGGATAAAATATGGCGTTTATGATTGTAAGAAAGTTTAAATTTATCATCAGGGGTATAATTAAATATCAAATAAGGTAAACTATCGTTAAAAATATGGTAATCAAAAGATAAACTATCATTAATGATTTCAATGCTACTGATTCCTTCGAACAAACATTCCCGACAATTAAATCCGGAGAAATGAACGAGATATAGAGGATTTCTATGGGTAACAGGTAGTTTATACAAAGCTTTTATTTTGGCATGAACTAAATTGAAATCCGTATCGGATTCTATGGTTTCATTTAAACAAGCATTCAATTTACCATCAATGCTACGGTATTGAAAAACGTTGATGTGAGTTTTAAACGACATACCTGCATTTTCATCCCAAGCATACACACGTAGATTTTTGTCGGTAGATGAGGTTACCGTTAACATACGGTGTTTGATAGGCGAAGTTAAACTTTTAGGGTCTTCCAGTATATGTTGAAGATAATAAGCAGCTAAATAGTTCATGGAATCAACGATATTGTAAATATTAGGTTCGGAAAAACTTGTTAATAAATCCAATGCATTTAACAACTCATAGAATTTACTCCGTTTGGCTTCGAAGCTTGTTTCCGGAATCTCATATTTTAAAATATTCTCTCTGACTTTCAATGGATTTTCATCGGTTAAACTTACTATGGTAATTCCATGTAGGGAGTCGGATTTCATCAAAGCATAGGTTTCAATGGGATCGCTTATGCTGTCTTTCTCATAGTAACTTGCCGGTTCACGATATTGGCAATTTGTACATAAGAAAGATATGAAAACGAATGCTATAAGTATTCTAATGGTTTTTTGTATATATAACGCCATTTTTTAAAATTTTAATTTATAACGATAAAAATCAAATAATGTTTTGGGTTTATCATCATAAGAGAGTTTATTTATAGGTATTATAGGAGGCTATTTCATTCAATGATTTTCTACTTTTTTGTCGGATTTTGTCGTCCGGATAACCGATAGTGATAATTAAAGGAATTCTCTTCCTGCGGGGAATGTGCAATAATTTTTTTATTTTTCTTTCATTAAACCAGCCAATGATACAGCTCCCTAAGCCTAATTCTGTGGCTTGCAAACAAATGTGCTCAGCGGCAATCCCCATATCAATCCATTTATAGTTTTTATTTTTTATTTGACTGCCTACAGAAGAAGTGGCGTTTGCTTTTTCTAATACACAAACAATAATAACAGGTGCTTCAAATGTAAATTTATTCATTCCCATACTTGCCGCTGATTGGGCTACCTTGTTTTTTAATGCGGGATCATTAATCACGATAAATTTCCAGGCTTGAGCATTGCATGCGGAAGGGGATAAACGTGCGGCTTCTATGACTTTTTCAATTTTTTCGGACTCTATCTCAAGATTTTTGTATTTTCGTGTGCTTTGGCGTTTTTCGAATAATTCTTTTAATTCCATGTGTTTAACTTTTCGTTTCTAAAATGCAAATTTATATAAAATTATATGATTAAGCGTAAGGTTTATCAGATATTGTTTCAACAAGTACAGCTCGTAGTTTATTATAATGGGAAAACCTCTATTTTTATAGGCTTATTGCATGATATGGAAATAATTATATACTGTATGAGCTTTTGTTTTGCCTACCACATGTATCAGTTCATCCAATGTTGCTTTTTTTACTCCTTGAACAGATCGAAAAGACTGTAATAATTTTTTTGCAGTTTGATCGCCAATACCATGAATGGTTGACAATGCTGTTTTAAAACTATCTTTACTCCGTTTATTCCGGTGATGCGTAATGCCAAAACGATGCGCTTCATCTCTAAGATGTTGGAGTACACGCTGTACTTCAGATTTTTTATCTATAAATAGGGGGATAGAATCGTTAGGACGGTAGATTTCTTCCAGACGTTTTGCAATTCCTAACAGACTGATTTCATGTGATATTCCTAAAGCTTTGAGTGTTTTATATGCCGCAGAAACTTGTCCTTTTCCGCCATCAACCAAAATTAAATCGGGAAGAGGCTTGTTTTCTTTTAACAATCGTTGGTATCGCCTTTGAATAACTTCTTGCATTGAGGCGAAATCATCCGCTTTATCAAGGCTTTTGATTGTAAAATGCCGGTATTCTTTGGTCGATGGTTTAGCATGGCGAAAGCAAACCATGGCAGCTACGGCATATTTGCCTTGAATATTGGAATTGTCAAAACATTCGATATAAGCAGGAGGCTTGAGTAAGTGCAATTCTTTTTGCATAAGTGCTAAAATGTTATGACTGTTACGTCCGGCTTCCGCTAATTCCCTTTTTTGTTGAATATTATGCATGAACGATACGGCATTGCGTTGTACCAGTTGCAATAAATCGTATTTATCTCCCTGTTTGGGAATATGTATTTTGGTATTTTCTATCTTGTATTTAATAGGAAAAGGAAGGATAATCTCTTTTGTTTTACTTATTGAATTTGAACGCATTTCAACAATAGCTAAAGGTAATATTTCGTCTAATGTTTCCTCTAAACGTTTTTTGATTTCTAAATTTTGTGTTTGAATAATACAACCATTCATTACTTTGAAATAGCTAACATAAGCCGAGGTTGTATCTTCGATGATACCAAATACGTCAACATCATGAATTTTGGGATTTACGATGGTCGATTTGGCTTGATAGTTTTTTAACAAATCAATTTTTTCTTTAATTTCTTGTGCCTTTTCAAATTCCAACTGTTGAGCGAAAGCATGCATTTCATTTTCTAGTTCCTTGAGAACTAATTTGGTATTTCCTTGAATAATGGCAATTGCCGAAAGTAGATTTTTTTGATAATCTTCAAAACGTTGATACCCTTGACAAGGACCTTTGCATTTTTTAATATGATAATCCAAACATACACGGTATTTCTTTTTATCAATATTATCTTGACTTAAGTTTAAATTACACGAACGAAACGGGAATAATTCATGAATTAAATTTAAAATTAATTGCATGCTTTTTACGGAAGAATAGGGGCCAAAATAATGTGAGCAATCGTTATACATTTTACGGGTTTGAATGATGCGAGGAAATGCTTCATCCTTTACACATATCCAAGGATAAGTTTTATCGTCTTTTAGTAAAACATTGTAACGAGGTTGATACTTTTTGATAAGATTATTCTCCAGTAGCAATGCATCATATTCATTTTCAACAATAATATACTTAATGTCGTAAATCTTATCAACCATAATTTGTGTTTTCGAAGCTGTTTGTTGTTTCGAAAAATACGACTTAACCCTTTTTTGGAGATTCTTAGCTTTCCCTACGTATATGATGGTTGCAAATTTATCGTAAAACTGATACACTCCGCTTTTCTCAGGCAAAGTGCGCAATAAAACGTTAATGTAGTTCATAATTTCCTTCATAATGATAATTTTCTGCAAAAGTACATTATTTTTATTATACTATAATATAAAATTTCCGCAAAAATAAAATTTATTTAATTGATTTGAAACACATTAATAAAAATTTATTTTTTTTGACTGTGGTAAATAAAAATAATATAATTTTGCAAAAAATAATATTAGTTATAAAGTGAGTTTATACATAACAACATTAATCAATCATTAATAATAATCAATATGAAAATAAAAGTAATAGTATTAGGAACGTTAATGTGTTGTTCTTTTTTATTTCTACAAGCACAAAATGAACAAAAAAGTAATATCAACTATGCCAATATTACGGAGTGGGGTTTTTTAGGTAGTCCGAGCGAACGATATTTTTCTTTTGAAGGTACAACCGTAAATGGAATTGCCATTCGAGGTCATGTAATGGGTTTAGGGTTGGGTATAGGAATAGGAGGTGGAGAGCAATCTTCATCCTTTGTTTATATCCCTTTGTATTTAAATTATCGCTATTATTTTAATTATGACCAAAAATTTACACCTCACGTTAATGTAGCTTTTGGAGGAGTATCTCGCTATGAAAGTCTCGGTATTTATTCAAGCCTTACCACCGGATTTAGAGCTGCAAAATTTTCTTTTTCATCCGGCGTCTTTTTACAAGCCTATGAAGTGGAGCAATATCGTTATGACGATTTTGGAAATTATACGGGAGGGACATATAAGGAAGTCATTGTGCCTTGGGGTATCATACTGAAACTTGGATTTGCATTTTAAAGGGTAGTTTATCAACTTTTTTTGATAAATTACATAGTAAAACACTTAAAATAATAGATATGCTTACAAAGAATAATGTAGCCTTTGCTGCAATAATGTTTTTATGGCCGTTGTTACATGCTCAAACAACAGAGCAAATATTTGAAATAAGCCATCAGAGAGGGATGGATTTTGTAAAGAAGAAAACTTCGGAAGAACTTCGCACCTATTATCAACAAAAATCACGCAAACCTTCCCAAGAACAACTCACTAAACTTAGGCAACAATTACCGGCTAATGAAATGTGTCAAGTCAATACACAAAAGGCTGTTTCCTTACCTGAAAACAGATGGTTTCCCGGTGAGTTCGAAGAAGTACAAGCAATACTTATTACCTGGGAATATTTTCATGTCGATGATACCTATCAATATTTTGTTGACCCCGTAAACGATACTTTAGCGTATTACTTTCAAGGTGAACAAATCAAATTAGTTCCCTATGTTTCGATTATTGATACGACAAACTCAACCCGTATACCCGTCATCATGGCCCAAATTGCCGATGCTGTTCAGCAAGGGGGTGCCCAAGTTTGGATAAACATTTGTAATGCCGAAGATAGCTTAATCATAAAAAAATATATGACTAACAAGGGAATGCCCTTACAAAACTATCGTTTTTTTGTAAATACCATCAATGCTATCTGGTTTAGAGATTACGGTCCTAATGCCTTTTATTATGGTGCCGATGATAGCATTGCTTTTTTAGATTTGGAATATTACGGAGGTCGCCCCATGGATGATGTTATTCCTATTAAAATTGGTCAAGCATGTAATATTCCCGTGTATACTACAGGCATTGAGTTCGAAGGTGGAAATATCTTAGTAGATGGTGCCGGTACATTGTTTACGAGTAATCAACTCTATTATGAAAACCAAGATCGTTACGGACAAATGTATATAAATGAATTAGGCAATCTTGTATATCGAAGCAAATCAGAACTTAGCGTACAGGAAATTGATGATTCCTTAAAATATTTATTTGCCTTAACTAATTTGGAGGTTATGCAAGCTTTACGATTCGATGGGGGCACCGGTCATATTGATTTATATGCAGCTATGTGGGATGAAAATAATTTTGTGTTTACAAAATATCCCTCCGAAATATCAAATTTAACCGATTATACTATTTCAATGCAAAATGTAGATTCTATATTGCATCTTTATTCCTACCATGGTAAAAAATATAGAGGACGAAATATTCCTTTGCCTAAGAAAGATGATGATACCTGGTATAAAAACAATATGGATTATGTAGAATATACACGTACATACAGCAATAGTACCTTTGTGAACGATGTAATCATTCAACCTATTTTTTCGGATGATAGCTGGGGAGCACGTGCCTGGGATTTGAAAGCCATCGATCTTATGAAAAAGCAATTTCCGGGCTATACTCTTATTCCCATTGATATACGTGGACATAAAGATTCTTTATATACCGGTTTTGACGGAACCGGAGGAGCTATTCATTGTATTACCAAACAGATTCCTGCCGAAAACCCCATACGTATACTTCATCCGGCCATACAAGGTTTTGCCAATGAATACAATGGTACTTTCCCCATTCAGGCAACGATTACCAATAAAAGTGGCATAGAATCAGCTAGTTGTTTTTGGCGTGTGAAAGGACAATCAAATTGGAATGAAATATCCATGATTAACGATCATGAAAATATTTTTGTCGCTGAAATAATCCGTGATGCAAATGTATTACACGATACCATCGAATATTATATTTCGGCTACCTCTAATAATGGAAAAACCATTACCAAACCACTTACGGCTCCCAAAGGCTTTTACTGGTTTTATCATGGAACAGATGCCATTGCTGAAATTCCCGAAGATATTTATCAAGTTCTGGGAATAAACTATCATAATGTCTTAACATCATCGTTGGTATTTGAAAATTTGTATCCGAATCCTGCAAACGATAAAACCCATTTGCTTGTTTCAAATGAACATTCATCTAATGTACAGCTGAAAGTACTGAATATATTGGGACAAATGGTATATGAAAATAGCTTTAAGCTAGATGATACAATTACTATTATTCAGCTCCAAACATCATCTTTTAGTAATGGATTATACCATGTAGTAATTTCCGATAATAATGGAAATCAGAGGGTAAAAAAATTAATGATACAACATTAAAATAAAAAAATCGTCGGCTTCAACCGACGATTTTTTTATCAATTTAAAAATGTAGCATTATTTAGCTTTTTCGCAATCACTTTTCTTTTGTTTGCAATCGCTTTTTTCATGAGTACATTCGTGTTTTTTATCGCCGTGACACTTTTTATGGCATGAAGTAAATTCATCAATAAGTGCTTTTTGAGCTTCCATATCTAATTTATCAAAATTAGCCCATTTGGTTTTAAACTCTTCTCTTTTAGCTTTCATTTCAGCTGCTCTGGTTTCTTGATCGGCGATTTTTTTATCAATGCAAGCTTTTCTTTCGGCAATCATTTCAGCTTTTTTCTCAGGAGTTTGTTCTTCCCAATTTTTCCAGACTTCACACCTGGCTTTTTGTTCTTCGGTCATTTCTTTACAGTGTTTGTTCTCGCCATCTTTTTTATGTTGGCATTCCTGTTGAGCCGGTGTTTCTTCAACAGCTGCTGATTCTTTCGGATTGTTACACGATGCAAAAATAAAACTTAAAGTCGCTAATGCTAAGGCAATTTTTTTCATCTTCATTAATATTTTAATTATTTATTTAATTTAATTCCTAAATAAACGCTAAGAATATAGTGAGTATTGTGATAAACTATGTTATTTTGTAGAAAAATAATTTATTTCTTTGGTAAAATCAAGATAAGGGGACTTCTTCATTAAATCGTTGATTTTTGCTAATTGTGTTTCTTTAAATTTGATATGGGCTTCAGAATGCAGATTATTAGGCCTATGCATATACGCATTGTGAATATCGTTTAGGCAAACATTGACATCTTTTGTTTCCGCATTCATCCATGAGTTTTCAAAAAATTGCCAAATATAATCAATTGCAATATCAGAAGGATGGATTTTATCTGTATCGTAAAAACGATAATCTCTTAAATCGTCAAGCATAATCTCATAGGCGGGAAAATAATATACATTCGAAAATGAATGACATAATTTATCTATAGCGATGCGTAGATGAGCTTTGCTGAGGCTGTTTTCCATAAAATTATCTTTTATATACCTAACCGGACTCAAGGTGAAAATAATATGTACGGAAGGATTAATGCTTTTAAGATTTGCAATACTATCCTGCAATGCTTGAGTACTTTCGTCGGCAGATAAAAAAATTTTTTGAAAATGAGCCGCCGGAAGTTTATGACAATTAGCAACAATTTCACCATTTGTTAGCTGTCTATAGGCAATGCTTGATCCTAAGGTGATTAAAAGAAAATGTGTGTTTTTTATGTATGATTTATGGGCTTGTAGTGTAGCATTGATATGGGCTAAACATTTTTCTTTATCCGGATTAGAAAATTGACTGTGATGTTTGAAACTGTTCCATGTTTCGTTATAATAAAATAGTTCCTGTTCCGTAAAGGCATCTTTATAAATTAAATCATTAATACACTGAGCAATAGAAGCAGGATTAAATAAAATTCCAAATGGATTTGTGGATATTCTAAATTTATGGAGGGCAAGTTTTTCGCTTATATTTTCCACAAAGCAAGATCCTATTAACATTAATGTATGGCTGTGATTAATGGTAATAGGATATTCTATGTCTTGTATTTCCGTACGAAAAGAAAGTGTTTTCATGCGTTAGAGTGTTAAATAGGGTTTTATTTTTTCAAACAAAGTTTCATATAATTTGGTTTGATTTTTCATGTCGTCGAGTGAAACATAAGGGCCTTGTTTTTCGCGACACATACAGATGGTTTTTGCCAGATAATAATCAATATAAGGATGCTTTATTAATTCTTTTAGACTTGCGGTATTGATATTTATTTTTTCAATGGCATTGCAATCTACACATAGGTATTGTTTGATATGATGATAGCGATTGCTATCAATGGAATACACTTCCAGTAACTGCTCGAGCCTACTAAAACCGCCCAAACGCTTACGATAAAGAAGGATGTGATGTGCCGTTTTGGAGCCTATTCCGGGGATTTTCATCAAATCAAAACTGTCCGCTTGGTTTATTTCCATCTTAGGGAGGGACGGTGAACGACTGTGCTTAGCACTAACCGTATGATGATTTTGACTATTTCGTATGCCTGTTTCCGTAGGAATAATAATATAAGGTTCTAATATGTTATAAGTAGCTTCCGAAATGGAATACATTTTTCTTAGGTCTTCTTTGGTACGAAAAACGCCTCCCTTTGCTTCATAATTTTTAATGTTTTTTATTTGTTGATCCGTAAGCCCTATTTTTTTCCAGCTTTCTATCGGTAGTTGGTTGGGATTAAAAGGGAAGGGCTTTAGTATTTGTTCTGCAACGGATTGATTAACATTGTAAAAATTAAAATTTTGTTGATAAGTTGTATGCATCGATGCCTTTTGAAAGGAATCGCTTAGTTGCTTTTGTCGTTCATAGAAAGATTGAATCATTATTTTTTCTTCTTCAGTGATGTTTTGTAGGGAGGATGTAGAAAAAATAAATTTACTACTAATTCTAACAGCGATAATTATAAAAAAAATTGTGAATAAAATCAAGAATCCTCTTCGTTCGCTATGCGTTAAATCCACCCATTGACATAGTAAAATCCATAGTCTTTTCCCCAGCATGTTGTCATAGTTTTTAATTAATATATAGTATGCTTAAAACAAGGTCATTTGTATACCGGAATCCTTGTCGTCGCTATGTTCATTCGCTTTGGTTTGTGAGTCGCTTTGATGGTCCTCCGTATTGTTTTCCATTTCATTCTCCCCATTCTCCTCTTCATATGCATCCTCCTCATCGTTTATATCGTCTTCTTCAGCTGGTTCATAGGGGAGAGGGTCCAGAGGAGTAAAAGCAAGTATATTTGCAAAAGGAATCCGTTTGCCCTTGGCTTTTATTTTCATGATATCTATAAACTCGGCGACATTAATGATTTCCACCTTTTTTTCTTTGCTATTTTTTTCCGAATAACTTATCTCCAGTTGCGGTAAATAATCGAAACTAATATATACCAGTTTTGCTTTGTCGTTGCCGGCCAATAAATCTATTTTTTTATCGCTGATTTCCGGTAGTGATCGACGTATGAAATGTTTGTCTTGTTTTTTATCGTAATAAATAACGGTAATGGGTTTTTGAGGATGTAGTTTTTCGATATGTAATAAATCATCATCAAAATGTGTGGAAATATCAAAACCGGTAATTTTGTAATAACCCGCTTTATAAATGGCAATGATTTTATCGTCGGCTTCAAATTTTCCAATATCTATGCCGCGGTTGTCGGTATTTAATTTATTGACCGAAGCATCGTACCAAATGTTTAATGCATTGAGGGTAGAGTTTCCTTTCTCCAATAAATCAATACGTTTTACGGCATGTTTGGTCAGAATATTTCCTTTGCTGTTTCTTCCTTTGATGGCAATGGTACTGAAGTCAAATTCAAACTGAAGTTTTTTAAGTTTGGGTTTATGTTTTAAGTATACTTTCACTTTTTCCGCTTCACCGTTTTTATTGGCAGTGAAATAGAGCACCTTTGAGTTTTTAGTACCTTGCGTTAACTCGTATTCTTTGTCGCGTGTTATGCCTCCAATGGCAAAACGTTTTATAAAAGCATGGCCCAAAGGCCCATTGGAATAAACCATATTGTATATTGTTCGTTCGTCGTTGCGAAAAAATACATCCGCATAGAGGATATTTTCTCCTACAAAACATTTTTCAGCCACTTTTACCACGGAAAAACTTCCGTTTTCACGAAAAACAATGATTTCATCTACATCGGAACAATCGCATACATATTCATCTTTTTTCAATGATGTTCCTATAAATCCTTCTTTGCGATTCATATACAATTTTTGATTGGCCACCGCCACATTGGCTACATCGATGGTATCAAAATTACGAATCTCCGTACGTCGTTCCCGACCTACACCGTATTTCTTCTTGATATGACGGAAATAATTGATGGTAAAATCAACAATGTGATTTAAATTATTGGTGATTTCATCTATATCGATTTCTATACTTTCAATTTGTTTTTCTGCTTCTTTAATATCGAATTTCGATATTTTTCGTACGGGTTTTTCCGTGAGTTTAAGTATATCCTGGCGGGTTATTTCTCTTTTAAAATGCGAACGATATGGATTGAATGCCTTTTCAATATCGTCGATTTGAATGTCGAAACTGGCTTGGTCCTTTTCCAATTCTTTGTATATTTTTTTCTCAAAAAATATTTTTTCCAATGAAATCCAATGCCATTTTTCATGTAACTCTTGGAGTAAAATTTCTAATTCAAGTTTAAGTAAAGCTAAAGTATTTTGTGTGTTGATGCGTAGAATTTGTTTTACATCCACAAAATGAGGTTTATTGTCAATAATAACACAGGTGTTGGGAGAAATTGATTTCTGACATAGGGTAAAAGCATAGAGCGCATCGATGGTTTGATCCGGAGAAGTGTTGGGTGCAAGTTGAAGGACGATTTCGGCTTTTTCAGAGGTTTTGTCAAAAATTTTATTGATTCTGATTCTTCCCTTTTCAGCTACTTTAGCAATGCTGTCAATAATGGTTTGCGTGGTGGTTTCAAAGGGGATTTCAGTAATTAACAATGTTTTTTTGTCTTGTTGGCTGATTTTGGCCCGTACACGAACATTACCGCCTCGCTGACCGTCGTTATAGTTGTTTATATCAATATATCCTCCCGTTGGAAAATCCGGATAAATGGTAAAATCTTTGTTTTCTAAGATGGCAATAGAAGCATCGATGAGTTCATTGAAATTATGAGGAAGAATTTTTGAGGCTAATCCGACCCCAATTCCCTCAACGCCTTGTGCCAGTAACAAGGGAAATTTAACCGGCAGACAGATAGGCTCTTTGTTTCGACCGTCATAAGATAATTTCCATTGGGTGGTTTTCGGATTAAAAATAACTTCGAGGGCAAATTTTGTCAAACGTGCTTCTATGTATCGTCCGGCAGCAGCTCCGTCACCGGTAAGATAATTGCCCCAGTTTCCTTGACAATCAATCAATAAATCTTTTTGTCCCAGGTTTACCAAGGCTTCGCTGATGGAAGAATCACCGTGAGGATGATATTTCATGGTATTGCCCACAATATTGGCTACTTTATTGTAGCGTCCGTCTTCCAATTCCCACATCGAATGCAGGATACGTCTTTGTACCGGTTTGAGTCCGTCGTTGATGTCGGGAACAGCCCTGTCTAAATTCACATAAGAAGCATAATCTAAGAACCAATCTTCGAACATACTTTTTATGTGAAGAATTTTATGCAAGTCGTTGTGTTCGACTTCTTGAGGTGACAGCTCTTGTTTAATTGATTGATTTGACGTTTCTTCGATTTCTCCCATTATGCTTTCTCCCATGCTTTTCTTTTAATTCGCTACAAAAATATAAAAAAATATGCCATGCCGAAAGGAATAAATTCGATAAGATTTCAACCGATTTTTTAACAATGAATAAGAGTATAATTCTTCTAAGTATATAAGTGGATGCGTTGAAAACAAATGATTTCGGATGATAACCCTTGGAAGAATAAATGTTGAACGTTCGAAAAAATGATGTCATAGGGATAGAAATCATGTATAAATACATGGATTAATGCCTTATGATTCAAATAGCAAACATCAAAAAAATCAGGAAAAAATAATATCTTACAGAAAATACATCATTATATTAAAAAAAATAGTAATTTTGCAGGCTCGAAAAAGTCCGATATTATCCACAAGCAAAGAAGGTGAAATATTTGTTTGTATAAAGAAAAAGAAATAATAAGAATAAAAACAAAATGGAAACATTAAGTTATAAAACTGTATCAGCCAATAAGGCGACAGTAGAAAAAGAATGGTTTATCATAGATGCGGAAGGAGAAATCCTCGGTCGTTTAGCAACAGTTGCAGCCAGATTATTACGCGGAAAACATAAACCCAGTTTTACCCCTCATGTAGATTGTGGAGATAATATTATTATCGTAAATGCGGAGAAAATTCGTTTAACAGGGAAAAAGATGACAGAAAAAGTCTATGTCCGTCATACCGGATATCCCGGCGGTCAACGATTTACTACGCCTAAACAACTTCTCGAAAAAAATCCTATCAAAATAATTGAACATGCAGTCAAAGGTATGCTTCCCAAAAACAAATTAGGAAGTCAATTATACAGGAACTTATATGTATATGCCGGTAATGAACATAAACACCAAGCTCAACAACCGAAACAAATCAACATTAAAGACATTAAATAATATGAATACAATCAATACATCAGGAAGAAGAAAAACATCCATTGCTCGTATTTATATGCAAGCAGGGAACGGTAATATTACGATAAACGGACGTGATTATAAAGAATATTTTACAACCGGCACATTGCAATATATTGTTGATCAAGCATTCAGATTGGCAAAAGTAGAAGGTCAATACGATGTAAAGGTAAATTTAAGTGGAGGTGGCATCAGCGGACAGGCCGAAGCCGTGCGTTTAGCCATTGCCAAGGCTTTGTGTGAGATAAATCCAGAATATCGTCCGATATTAAAAGCCGAAGGCTTGATGCGTAGAGACCCGCGTATGGTTGAACGTAAAAAACCGGGTAGACCCAAAGCAAGAAAAAGATTTCAATTTAGTAAACGTTAGTAGTATACGAAGCATAAAAAAATGTTTAGTATCTAAACTGCAGAGACTTTCCATGAAACTACTTTGCAGTTGTGTAAAAAAAGGAATGTAAACATAAAAAAATTAAAGAATGACAAGAGTAAATTTCGACCAATTATTGGAAGCCGGTGCACATTTTGGGCACTTAAAAAGAAAATGGAACCCGAATATGGCTCCGTATATTTTTATGGAAAAAAATGGGATTCATATCATTGACCTTTATAAAACCGTACAAAAAATTGATGAAGCCGCCAATGCCATCAAAAATATCGCCAAATCCGGAAAGAAAATCTTATTTGTATCTACAAAAAAACAAGCCAAAGAAGTCCTTTCCGAGCATGTTAAAAATGTAAATATGCCCTATGTTACCGAGCGTTGGCCGGGAGGGATGCTTACCAATTTTAATACTATTCGTAAAGCGGTTAAAAAAATGACTTCCATCGATAGTCTGATGAAAAGCCCACAATGGGATAGCATATCCAAAAGAGAAAGACTACAAATTCAACGTGAACGCGCAAAATTAGATAAGAACTTAGGATCCATTGCCGATTTAAATAGACTACCGGCAGCCGTTTTTGTTGTCGATGTGATGAAAGAGCATATTGCCGTGGCTGAAGCCCGTAAATTAAATATCCCTTTGTTTGCTATTATCGATACCAATTCCGATCCCAATTTGATAGATTTTCCTATCCCCGCTAACGACGATGCTTCTAAATCAATAGATATTATTGTAAAGACAATCTGTGAAGCAATACAAGAAGGATTGAATGAAAGAGCTTTAATGAACGATAAGGTCGAAGAAGAAGAACCCATCGAAGAAGAAGTATTGCTCAATGACGTAGACGAAGAAGAAGAAAAGGTTGAAAGAGTAGGACGTAGAAAAAGAATGGGCGAAATCAGTACCGATGAAACCAAAGAAGAAAAGAAAAGACGTCCCATCAGCAAACGTCCCGTTTCGAAAAAATAAGAGTGTTTAATATTTTAAAGTGAAATAAAGAATGGCAATAACAGCAGCAGAAGTAAATAAATTAAGACAAATCACCGGCTCCGGTATGATGGATTGTAAAAATGCCCTTGTCGAAGCAGAAGGTGATTTTGATAAAGCAATAGATATATTAAGAAAAAAAGGACAAAAAATTGCAGCAAAAAGAGCTGACCGCTCTGCAAATGAAGGTTTTGTAGTTGCAAAGGCTTCTAATGACGCCACCTATGCTGCCGTCTTAATGTTGAATTGCGAAACTGATTTTGTAGGTAAAACCGACGATTTTACCCAATTGGCAAGCGATATTTTAAACCATGCCGTTGAACAAAAAATCAAAAACCTTGAACAATTAAAAGAAAGTATGCTTAAGGGTCAAACTATTGAGGCATTACTTACAGATATGTCAGGAAAAACAGGCGAGAAAATTGAATTAAATCAATTCAATGTTCTCGAAGATGCTTACGTTTCTTATTATAATCATAACGGGAATCGCTTGGCAAGTATAGTAGCCTTTAATAAAACAACGCAAAATCTTCCTACCATCGGACATGAAATTGCGATGCAAGTGGCTGCCATGAATCCAATTAGTGTAAACGAAGATTCGGTTCCGGATGATGTTAAAAATCACGAACTGGAAATAGCCAAAGAACAAGTGCGTAACGAAGGTAAACCTGAGAATATGGTTGAAAAAATTGCCATGGGAAAATTGAATAAATTTTTCAAGGAAAACACCTTGATAAATCAAGATTTTATCCGTGACAATAAAAAAACCGTCAAACAATATATGGTCGAAGAAGATAAAGACCTTGTTTGTAAAGGATTTTATCGTTTACAATTAGGAGCTTAAAAGGATTAATTTTTGCAATAAATTATAGGAGGGCGTTATTGTATATAATGCCCTCCTATTTTTATCGTTATAATAAGGATTTATCACTCCCAATTCATTTGTTTTGTATGCTTTAGGCTAATTCGAACCGGATAGTTGGTTTGTAAGTATCGGGCTAATTTTTCGACAAAATAAACCGAGCGATGTTGTCCACCCGTACAACCGAAAGCAATAGATAGATGCGTGAAATCTCGTGCCAGATAGTTTTGTACGGCCATGTCGATGATGGACGTAATATGTTCAAAAAATAATATGACATCTTTTTCTTTTTCCAAAAATTCAATCACGGTCCTATCTTTACCACTTAGGTGTTTATAGGCTTCGTAGCGTCCGGGATTGGGCAAACAACGGCAATCGAACACAAAGCCGCCTCCATTTCCGCTCTCGTCAGGCGGATAGGCGTTTTTATACGAAAAACTGCTGATTTCTACGTGTAAGCGGTGTTGTTTGATCGCCTGAAGCTTTTCCGAATGGACTAATTTTTCAAATACATTCCATAGAGTAGGGATTTCAATGGGTAGATTGACGTTATTTAATATCCAGTTGAGGTTCTTTAATGCGTAAGGAATGCTTTGCAAAAAATGTTCTTTACGTTCGTAAAAACCTCGGTAACCGTAAGACCCCATGGCTTGCATGATGCGAACGAGTACAAAAGCAGGGTAGTATTTGCGAAATAAATCTACATCCCAGATATGTAAGTTGTCCAATTCTCCTACATAATAATCCAACAATTCATGGCGTATGGAGGGAGGAATGGCTGCCTTGCCATCGTAGAGTAAGGATGCCAAATCATAGGGCAAGGCTCCTTTTCTTCCGCCTTGATAATCGATAAAAAATAGTTTATCATTCTGCAACATAATGTTGCGCGACTGAAAATCGCGAAACATAAAATAATCCGCATCGGCTTCCAATAAAAAACGGCTAAATAGCTCGAAATCGTTTTCTAATAGCTGTTCGTCGAAGGGAATCTGGGCTAATTTTAGAAAGTAGTATTTAAAATAATTCAAATCCCAATAGATAGACTGACGGTCAAAAGCTGCTCGTGGATAACACAGGGAATAATCAAGTCCTTCGCCGCCACGGGTTTGAAAGAGCAACAATTGTTTGATGGCTTTTTTATATGTTTGTATTAAGTCAGGAGTGAATTCATTGTATTTGCAACGATAGCTGTAAAGGGTTTCATCGCCCAAATCGCTTAGTATATATATATGATTTTCGGTGTCTTCCGCAAGTATTTCGGGCACATCCAGTCCTACCGAAAGAAAATGTTTGGTGAAAGCCAAAAACGCACGATTTTCTTTCCAATCTTTATTGTATACACCCATAACACGGTTAAGCTCGCTTTGCATGCGAAAATAGCATCGCCCCGAGCCGGAAGGAGATAATTGTTCCATACGGCTCACCTCTTTGGCGAAAGTGTTAACATATAAAGCTTTTAAACGTTCAATCGGCATATACTAATTTTTAATAGATCATCCGCTATCACTACCTATAAACAACACAAAATGCAAAAAATCCTATTATTTAACTTTCAATAATTCCACTTCAAAAATCAAGGTAGAACCTCCTTTTATTTGAGCACCTGCCCCTTGGTCACCATAAGCAAGATGGCAAGGAATATAAAATTCGAATTTCGATCCTTCGTTCATCAGTTGAACCCCTTCTGTCCAACCGGCTATGACTTGATTTAACGGAAATTCAATGCTTTGTTTACGCATGATGGAGGAATCGAATACCGTTCCGTCTATCAAAGTGCCGTGATAATGCACTTCTACCGTATCCTTTGCCTGAGGTTTTTTACCCTCGCCTTGATGAATGATTTTATATTGTAATCCACTGGCCGTTTCTATTACACCTTCCTTTTTTTTGTTTGCTGCTAAAAAGGTTTCACCTTTTTTCTTTTCTTCCTGCAATGAAGTATTGTTTTGTCGATCGATGCTTTCTTGCATCTTCTCCAATAAACCTTGAATTTCATCGGGTGAAATGGCTAAATTTCCATTGTTTATTACATCATTAAAGCCTTTTGCCAGGGCATTGCCATCAAATGTAATATTCGTTTTGGCATAATTACTCCCTATGGCTGCTCCCAATGCATAGGACATTTTTTCTTGTTCTGTCATCTAAATATATGTTTTAATTAATGAATGCAAAAGTACATAAAATTATTTAATTACACAGAATAGCTAGCGAAACTGCGACATTCATTTCTTGCTAAAAAAAAGAGAGTATTCAACACAAATACTCTCTAAAAATAATAGAAACACAATGGATTATCCCATAAAGATGGCCTCTAAAGCCTTTACTCCCATTATCTCTATGGCTTTTTCGGCTATTTCTTTCGATTTGAAATAGGTGAAAGAAAGAGGCTGTTCGATTTCAGAGACATGAATACGCTTCTCCTGAAGACAGATGATAAATTTAGCTTGCGCTTTATCTTTCCAATCGGGGCACCATCCTTCATTTAAAAAGGCACTCACATTGAGTAAATCGTTGATATAAAGCCAACGTTCAATGTGTTTTTCCGAAACACAGTTGTTTCTGTCACCGTATAAAGTCGTTTGGTTATGCTTTATTTTACCAAACATATCCACAAAAAAGGCTTCTTTTTTGAAATATAAGGCTTTCATGATATCGTTCAGTGTCATAAAGCAAGCTGATGTTTAGTATCCGAAAATATCTTCCAATGTTAAGACTTTCACCTTCCCGATTTTTTTCAGGTATTTCATATCTAATTCTTTGGTATTGCCAAGAACAAGATAGGTTTTGGGTTTACCGCTCACTTTTTCTTTTTGGAAGGCTTTGATATCTGCTAAATTCAATGTAGGCAGAGTTTCAAAATTAGCTTTGCGCGGGTCTTCTTTCAATCCGAGTTTTTCCCAGGCTAAGTAATTCCACACATAACGTTCTTTTTTGATGCGAGCCGTACGATATGCATTAATAGACGATTCTTTGGCTATGTTGAACGCATTTTCATTTTCGGGCATATTGGTCATTAACTCATGGAAGGCTTCAATGGCTTGAACCATTTTATCGTTTCCGCAAGCAATGTAAGATATGTTTTGGTGCAAATGTTTTAGATCGGAAGGAGAAGAATAAACCGACATGGCGGTATAGGCCAAGGCTCTTGCTTCGCGCATTTCTTGAAATACAATGGAATTCATACTACCGCCAAAATATTCGTTGTAAAGAGTTATCTTAGGGGTCAATTCTTTATCGTATTTATCTCCGTGAGAAATAGAATATAATATTACTTGAGGCGATTCGTAATCTACCACAAAAACGCGGTCTTTAGAGGTAACATCTTCGTAGAAAGTAACCTCAGCAGGAATGTCTTTTAAATTGGCTAAGCTATGAGTTTGTTTAATGCCGTTAACCACCGTATTTAATTGATCCGGACCGTAATATATCATAAAATGTTTATATGACATCCATTCTTGTATTTTGGAAATAAGAAACTCGGGGCTAATGGCTTTTAATTCTTTTTCGTTTAATTGGGTAGCGAAAACAGGGGAATTTTTACCATAGATGCCATAGGTTACCAAATAAGATAATATGGTATTTTGTCTTTGTTTAGCATTTTCGCGTGCTTTCAATACATCGTTGACCATATTTTCCAACGCGGTGGCATTGGGAGTTGCATTGGCAACAATATGTTCGAACAATGCCATGGCTTTATCCATGTTTTTCGATAAACCGGAAAGAGTCACATAACTGCGTTCGCTTCCGGCCGATAAATTGAAGGTACAACCTAATTTATAAAACTCTTCTTTGATTTGTTCCGGAGTGTATTTATCTGTACCTAAATATTCTATGTAAGAGAATGCTAAATTTAAGTATTTGTCTTGGTAGCTGCCTAAATCATACACGTAGTTCAATTGGAAAAGCTCGTTGTCGTAATTTTTGGTATAGAAGATTTTTATGTCATCATTGATCATAGTATAACCGATTTTCGAAACATCAATAAAAACAGGTTCAATGTCATTCACTTTTCTGTTTTCAATCATTTTCACAAAATCGCTTTTGTCGCTACGGTTAATTTTGATGGGAGTTACTTTCGGCTTTTTTACCTTTTCAATGTCGGTCGGCTTGCCTTTGCGTTTGTAGATGACTACGTAATTATCTCTGCGTAAATATTTTTTAGCAAAATCAACAATTTGTTCTTTGGTGATTTTTTCCAATTGATCCAAGGAACTTACTTGATCCTTCCAGGGAATGTCTAAATAAAAAGCCGTTTCCATCGCACTTGCTCTTCCGGCATTGCTTTCGTTGGTTTTAATTTCGCGTAAACGCAGGTCGTTAATACAGGCTTGGAGCAACCATTCGGGAAATTTACCTTGTTGTAAGGAATCGATTTGGTCTAATAAAATGTCTCTGACCTCTTCCAGTGTTTGACCGGACTTCGGACTGCCGTACATTAACATATAGCTATAATCATATAACATGGCCGGACTGGAACCGGCATTTAATACGCGTTGCTTTTGATTGACGTTTAAGTCGATCAACCCGGCATTTCCGTTTGTTATAATCATTTCGGTTAATATCAACAGGGGTATTTGTTCGGAGCGAGGGTTGTCGAAACGCCAGGCTAAACGTACGGATTCCGCTTCTTTTCCTACCACTTCTTTTACGATGGGGGAGCTAATGGGTTCTTCGGGTTTGAAGGTAAATGCAGGGATGGGAGAGGCTTTCATGGAACCGAAATATTTATCTATCAAAGCAATGGCTTCATCGGGGTCGAAATCACCGGCCATGATTAATGCCATGTTGTTAGGCACATAATAGGTTTCAAAGAATTTTTTTACATTGGTAATCGATGGATTACGTAGGTCTTTTTGGGTTCCTATGGTAGTTTGTGTACCGTAAGGATGGTTAGGGAATAAGGCTTCCATCAAAGCAGCGTTTACACGACGACTATCTTGTGTGAGTGTCATGTTTTTCTCTTCGTAAATGGTTTCCAATTCCGTATGAAATAAACGTATGGCAGGATGTTGAAAACGGTCGGCTTGAATGAGTAAGAAATTTTCCAATTGATTGGAAGGGATGTTTTCATAATAATTCGTAAAATCAACCCAAGTGCCGGCATTGGTGCCCGATGATCCTATGATCGACATCAATTTATCGTACTCATTGGGAATAGCATAAGTAGAAGCAATTTGCGAAATGCTGTCGATTTGTTGGTATATGGCATTGCGTTCGGCTTCGTTTGATTCGTCGATTGTACGATAAACTTCAAACAAACGTTCAATCTCATTCAAAAGAGGTTCTTCCGCTTCCCAATTGGTAGTCCCGAAATGTCGGGTGCCTTTAAACATAAGGTGCTCGAAATAATGAGCTAAACCCGTGGTTTCAGCCGGATCTAATTTACTGCCTGCCTTGGTTGCAATCGTAAATTTGATTTTTGGCTCTTCTTTGTTTACCGACATATATACTTTTAAGCCATTCTCTAAGGTATAGATACGTGCTTTCAAGGGATCGTTGGGAACCGTTTCGTACGTGTATTTCCCTTGACTCATGCCTTGAAATATAATACCGGTAAATAACAAACTAATGATTATTAATTTTCTCATATTCAAATATTTAATTTTATTTATAGATGTATATTATATACTAATTGTTTAATTTAAACGAAAGTTTGTGCAAAAAATTACATGCTATCTATAAGATAAGGAGAAAAATGTATTTTTTTGCTGGCAACATCAGCAACATAGAAAATAGGAGAACAGTATACAGAAAATGTATCCTTATACAGAATAGCTGTATACCTATACATTTAAACCGTATACCCATGCATTTAAACGGTATACCTATAGATTTGAATGATTAATTTTGTGTACAGCGCGAAAATCAACTAGGGGTATTACTGGCGTTGCTACAGACACAGTAAGCGGGATAACCCCAATCACCCACTTAATACGTGAATTTTCGAAATAGAAAATGTGCCTTGTCCTGATATAAGTGAACTAATTAATAACTATTATTTTAGTTAGGATTTTCTTTTTTTATCTCTGTGTATCTCTGTGAACTCAGTGACGGTGTTCGCTTATTCGATTTACAGCTTCGGACCTTTGCCGATTTCCATCGTTCCTTTATAATAAGTAGCCTTTATTTTAACGGACTCTTTGGTGAATTCTTCGGCTCCTATTGCATGTATTCGGCATAGGTTAAACATTTTCATATTATGGGGTAATGTTTCCGCTTTATCAACCGACGGCATTAATTTTGAACAGGGAAAGCTTGTACAATCTACACAAAACGTCGCTTTCTCTTTTTCGGCACACGAATAAGTTTCACATTTTTCCGGTATTACAGGACAATATCCTTCGATATTTCTACATCCTTTACATGGTATTTTGGTTGCGGGAAATCCTTTGGATAGTAAATGATTATATAAATCTTTATGATCTTTACATAGGTATAATTCACAAATACCGCAGTCAATTCCGCAAGGTGCAACTAAATTTACTCTTTCATTCTGTATCATTTCAATTTTTTTTGCAAAATTAGCAAATATTCTCCTGATAAATCTAAAAAAAGAGAAAAATCATTATTGTCCACTATACATTACATGATTAGGTATAGATGCTTCGTTTTACTCTGACAACGCATTCTCTCTCCGTTTTCATTCCTTTTCTTTTACTACGAAAATCATTTTTGAATGAAAAAAAATAATTTAAAAAACGAAATCGTATATAATTAATACCTATATTTGCAGCAGAAAAAAACCGGGGAAATAAAAAGAGGATAGTAAGAAATAATACGTTTTTTTCAATAAATCTACTGTTTAATAGGAATAAAAACATGTGATCATGCGATTTAAATTAACCTTAACAGTTCGAAAACAAACTTTTGGCAATGTGTTGCCCATTAATTATCAATATGAACAATCGGCGGTGATATATAGGACTTTATCGCAAGCTAGTAAAGAATATGCCGACTGGTTACATGAAAACGGATTCCGTATAGAAAACGGAAAAAACTTTAAACTTTTCACCTATTCTCCCCTAAAAATATTCAAACGCCATATTCCAAAAGAAAAAGATCGCATTCACATTTTATCCGATACGGTCGAATGGCAAATTTCCTTCCTGCCGGAACAATCAACCGAAAAATTTATTCAAGGATTGTTTGCCAATCAGGTGTTTGAAATAGGAGATAAACAATCGACGGTTCAATTTCAAGTAGAACAGGTAGAAGTATTGCCGGTTCCCGTATTTACCGAAACGATGAACTTTGAAACCATGTCGCCTATGTGTCTGAGTGTAAAGAGAGAAGACGGAAGTGCGGAATATATCTCTCCGGAAGACACACGAGCTAAAGATGCCATCCTTAGCGGTTTGTTGAGTCGTTACGAATCTTTTTACGGGAAACCCTTTCCTTCCGCTTTCGACTTTAAATTTAAAGCCGCTGATAATATACATAGTAAAAAAATAACCATCAAAGCCAACACCCCCGCACAAACCGAAGTTAGAGGCTATAAATGCAGTTTCACACTCAAAGCCCCCGTCGAACTAATGAAAATCCTCTAC
>Ga0265294_10000168_pt1 | contig 79443 bp, 68 predicted proteins | sample MunlanPumphouse3_FD_192504 | JGI IMG/M metagenome (GOLD analysis project Ga0265294, IMG submission 192504) | Groundwater microbial communities from a municipal landfill in Southern Ontario, Canada - Pumphouse #3 | ecosystem: Environmental > Aquatic > Deep subsurface > Groundwater | place...
GGTGGGAGCATAGTGAGAGGAAGGTGGAAGTTAGATGGAATAAAGGTCAAAGTTAAATTATGTGAAAACGTAAGAAGGAAAAGTTTTACTTATACGAATTAATTTCCTGATAGAGTTATTACAAAAAAGAGGGTGAAATCAAATGCATGATTCACCCTCTTGAAATTTATGAAAATCTTAATTACTTAGCTCCTTGTCCCGCTATTAAAGGCCAACCCGGATTCTGATAAATAATTGATTTTGTTAAATCTGATTTATCAGTTGATGTTTGTCTGAAATTGCTTTGAGCAATAGGTTCCAGGTAATGAGCTTCAATAAAATTGTATCCATTATAGAACGAATTGTTTATGCTTACAATCTGATATGGACGCAAATATTCGCTTACGCTTTCTGGTGAAATGTTGCCGCTAGCAGGATCCACTTTGATTAAGCTTTTTCCATTAGCATCCACATAAGCCGTTTCGTAAGGAGTATTCCAGAAACGGAAACCCTCGATGTGATAGTTTTTCACTTGATCCAGCGCTCTCCATCTTTTCAAATCAGCCCAACGCATACCTTCACCAATTAACTCGTTTCGGCGTTCGCGACGAATATTATACAATGTTTTATCTAGAAGCACACCATGTGAATATGCACCCCAGTCGCCTTTGGCTTCGTTTGCCATAATTGTTGCGTTGATTGTTTTGTTATAATCTTCGTCCACTTTGGCTCTACGACGGATACTTCTCCAATAAGTATCGGCTGTTGCATCAATAGTTTTATTTTTCTCATATGATGCTTCCATGTATGTCAACATAGCTTCTACACCTCTGAACACAATACTTCCGGTGGTTCCCTTATAGTGAATTTCTCCTTGTTCAGGATCGTAGTGCTTACCTTTCTTAACAGTATAACCTGTTACTGCGCGTGTTTCAGAGCTATTAAATATGAGTGGTTTATCATAAACATTAGAAGATCCATCAGCATAATAATAGTTTACATCGCCATCTTTTTTAGTGAAAATCACAATTCTTGAGTCTCTACCGTCTAATGTAGTGTTTACACCAACATCACCTTTATATCCTGATGCCGGATCATAAATAGGCAGACCGTTACTCATGACAAACGATTCAACCAATCCTTTTGTCCATCCTGATGATCCTCCATTTCTTTCAAGTTCCATTTGCACATTGTGTGTGGTTTGTCCATCAACAAACTGGCGCCACATTAGAACTTCGGGATATTTTTCCATGTTTACATCAGCAAACATAACATAATAAGGATTTAGTGTGTTGAAATTGCTGTCCATTCCCTCTCTTGTAGCAGTATTCTCAGTTAGACTGTTAACCATTTTATCGCCAACAATCTTAGAGTCTTTCATTGCTTCTGTCAAGAAATAGTCGATCTCACTGTCGATATTGAAATCTTTAATATCTTCAGTATTACCTTGCCATCCGGCTCCACCTGGAACCAAAGCTGTTCCTTTATGATATTTTTCCCATGTAGCTTCATATAAAGCAACTCGTGCACGTAGCAGATGTGCAACATCTTTTGATATTCTGTTTTTGCCAAATGGAGGTTCGTTTTGCAACAATTCAGTTGCTTTTGAAAGATCCTCAAGAATAAAACGAGCTACTTTGTTGCGTGGTTGTCTTTTGCTGGCATCAATCAACACTTGTTCTTGGTCGGGCAATGCAGTTGTAATAATTGGGAAATCTCCCAGATTTTGCAGTTTATCAAAATAAGCATAAGCACGTATTACATACATTTCGCCAATATAATGCTTAATATTTGATTGATTTCCAGTAATTAAGCCAGCTTCATATTTTGGCAATACATTATCGAAGAAATAGTTAACTGAACGAATATTTGAAAAATCCCAAGCACCTCCTGATGCAGCAACTTTTTTGTCGCCCGGCACCCAAATATTGCTTCCTGAAGGACCTGCTTGGTTGTCGGTGTTGTTATCATAACCAAAAGTAGAGATTCCATATTGGCCAGGTTGGATGCTTGTAAAAGCATAAGAATTGATTGAATAAGCGGCCAAATCTCCTTCAGAGCCAAAAAATCCACCAGGAGTCAATTGGTCTAAAGGTTCTCTTTCAAGAAAATCACTACATGACACTAATCCAAGAGAAAGGATTACTATTGATGCTATTATTATATTTATTTTTTTCATTTGAATCAATTATTAAAGGGTTACACTTAATCCAACTGAAATAGTTTGTGAAAGTGGGTAGGTTTTACCTTCACCCCATCCTCCAACTCCAAGAATTTCAGGATCAAACATTTTTGATAATTTTGTGATTGTTCCCAAATTTTCTCCAGATACAAATAATCTCAAGTTGTTTACAGAGAATTTTTGTGAAAATTCAGCAGGAAGTGTATAACCTAATGTAACGTTTTTAAGTCTCACATATGCAGCATCTTGCAGATACTTTGTTTGTGTACGTCTGTTTTTACTATCATTCCAGTTAGGACGAGGATAGTATGCATCGAGATTTTCACCAAGTGGGTGGTTGGCATCGTTTCTGAAATAATCCATATGAGGTTTGTAGACCATCGATTGCCATTTTCCGCCATCGCCACCCCAAAACATCATTCCTCCTGCCATATAATCGCGTTTCATAACACCTTGGAAGAACACTTTCAAATCAAATCCTTTCCAGCTTCCATCGAGGTTTAAACCAAAATTGTATCTTGGAGTTGAATTACCGATGATTGAGCGGTCGCCTGATTTGTCTGCAGTTCCTTCGCCTCCGTCAACAGCACCACTTTTATCCAAGTCGGCAAACATGATATCACCTGACATCCAGTTGCTTCCTAAAGCGCTTTGACCGCCATTTGGCAATGATGCCAAGTGATCATTCATTTCTTGGTCTGTTTTAGCGATACCAATTGTTGTGTATCCCCATATATCTCCTAAAGTTGCTCCTTCATAATAATCACCCAAATTCTTTGCAGGATTGGGATATTTTGTAATTTTTTGTTTGCTGTCGGCTAAATTGAAGGTAACTCCATATTTGAAATCATCTACTACATCGCGCCAAGAAAGAACAAATTCGAATCCTCTTGATTCCATGTTCAGGTTGTTAACCTTGGGAACTTCGGTACCAAGTGTTGCAGGAAGTTCTGGTGCAGGACCAACCATGTCCAGTGATTGTCTGAGGAACCAGTCGATTGAGCCATTAAGTCTGCCATTGAACATTGTAAGATCCAGTCCCACGTTTGTAGTACGAATTCTTTCCCAAGTTAATAAAGCGGAAACTAAACCTCCTTCGGCTGCAATATTAGGTCTTTTACCACCAAGTAACCATTCACCTAAATAGTAGCTACCCCAATTATTTTTATTGTAACGAATTGTTCTATAAAATGGGTACCAGTTGTCGGTGTTTTGATTTCCCAGCTCACCCCACGATGCACGTAGTTTGAGGTTGCTCATAATATCTGTATAATCTTCAAAGAATTCTTCGCGAGCGACGTTCCATCCTGCAGAAAATGAGGGGAATACGTTCCATCTTTGATCTTCAAGAAAGCGAGATGTTCCGTCGTATCGTAGATTTACTTCAGCAAGGTATCTTCCCATATAGTCATAGTTGACACGACCAAAAAATCCCATTGTGGACCAATGTCCGTATCCTCCTGTATTTTGTGGATTTTTTTCTGTTGTATTTAAAGTAGGATGTCCAATAGATTGTACAATATCTTTTGTAGCATTTATTGATCTGTCATTATATAACTCGCTCTGGAAACCTAACATACCTTTTATGGTATGTCCATCTCCAAATTCTTTGGTATAATCAGTGAAAATATTTGTGTTGAAGAAGTTAGACTTGTAGGCATATTCTTTTACACCTGATGTTGCATTATCATACACATATGGGTTTTTATTGACATCATATGCATAGGTTGTAAGCCAATCTGTGTGACTAAAATTGTTGCCTGTTCTATAGTTTAATTCAACATTTATATTCCAATTTTCTATTGGGGTAACCAACAGACTTAATTGCTGTGTAAGTTGATCTTGTTGTGAAGCGTAACGTCCGCCATCTGTCAACTGATATACTTTTGAGTCGCCGGTATAATATCCATTTGGATCTGTGACCGGGATAATTGGCCAATAACGAGTTACGTTGTGATAAAATAAACCATCCATATATGATGGTGCATCATAATCTGATCTTACAAATCTAGCATTGTATCCAATACTAACTTTGTCTGATAATTTGGAATTTATCTTTGCATTTAAAGAATATCTTTGTTTGTTGTCGTTTCCAAAATTTAACAAACCTCCTTGATTCAGGTAGTTTCCTGAAATGAAATATTGTAGTTTTTCGGTTCCTCCATTTAAACTTATTGAATGTTCTTGTGTAAATGAATTACCGAAATGGGTCTTTAGCCAATCTGTATTGCCCACGGGAAGTAGTTCTAGATTGTCCCAAACTTCCCATTTGTTTGATGAAGTTGGCCACATCGACTGTGAGCTGTTATCATTTTGATAAGCTTTGATTTGATCTAATTTTGCATCTGAGAACATGTCCCCATCAGGTTGTGCATCGTTGAAATATAATGCAAAATTATATGAATCAGCCATTTCAGGTTGATTTAATGGAGATATGAACCGGAAATTGTTATTATAGTTAACAACATTTTTCCCTTCTTTTCCGCTCTTAGTGGTTATCAAAATTACACCGGCGGGTGCACGTGAACCATAAATTGATGAAGCTGCCGCATCTTTCAATACAGAGATATTCTCAATGTCTTGTGGATTTATCATGTTGATATCTCCTTCCATTCCATCAATCAAAATTAATGGTGAGGCATTTGAACCTGCTCCAATTGTACCGGTACCACGGATATTGAATGCTTTATTGGAATTTAATGCTCCTCCGCCGCTACCGGTGCTGAAATTCATTCCCGGGACAACGCCTTGAAGTGCTTCTGTAACATTGTTGATAGGGCGGGATGCAATATCATCTGCACTAACTGCAGATACAGAGCCGGTTACATTCACTTTCTTTTGTGTGCCAAAACCTACAACTACTACTTCTTCAAGTAATTTTGCATCGGTTGCCATCACAAGATTAATGGTGCTCTGACCCTTTACCGGGACTACTTGAGTTACCATTCCTACATAACTGAACTGTAAAGATCCATCGGAGGGCACATTGCTTAATGTGTATTTACCATCAATGTCTGTTAAAGTTCCATGACTTGAATTCCCCGCTACAACGACTGTTGCGCCAATAACGGTCATACCTGTTTCATCAATAACTGTACCTGATATAGTTATGTTTTGAGCTGAAACAACAAGGGCACATACACTCATAATAAGTGTAAAAAGTCCTTTTAGATTAAAGAGTTTTTTTCTTTTCATTCTTAATAAAACTGTAAATATATGGATAACAAAATTAAATAATTAGTTATATCTTGTAAAAATACAACAAGATATTAAATAATAAAAATCATGGTATATTAAATATTAATAAAAATTATAAAAGCCGAAGGCTAATTATATTTATTGTTTGAATTATTGATATATAAAAAACAAAAAAACCGCCCTGAATCAGGACGGTTTTTATAATGTTAATTAAATTTGATTTAGTTTTCTACTTCATCAAACAACTGAATACGTTTGTTTGCATTATACTTGTCAAAATCTTCTTTTGTTCCAACAATAAGTTTTCCGAATTCACGTTGACCTGTTCCGGCAGGAATAAGGTGACCACAAATAACGTTTTCCTTAAGACCTTCCAAATGATCAACTTTTCCGTTGATTGCTGCGTCATTAAGTACTTTTGTTGTTTCCTGGAAAGAAGCTGCAGACATGAAGCTTTCTGTTTGAAGTGCTGCACGCGTAATTCCTTGCAAGATTTGATTTGCAGTTGCTGGAATAGCATCTCTGGCATCAACTGTCTTTAGGTCTCGACGTTTCAGTGAACTGTTTTCGTCTCGCAATTTACGTGAAGTAACAATTTGACCTGGTTCAAATATTTCAGAATCACCGGCATCAACAATTACTTTTTTACCCCAAATACGATCGTTCTCTTCCATGATGTCGTGTTTGTTTACAAGTTGTTGTTCAAGGAATCTTGTGTCTCCCGGGTCAACGACTTCTACTTTACGCATCATCTGACGAACGATTACTTCAAAGTGCTTATCGTTAATTTTCACACCTTGTAATCGGTAAACATCTTGTACTTCGTTTACTATATATTCCTGAACGGCAGTTGGACCTTTAATTGCCAATATATCTTGAGGAGTGATTGCTCCATCTGATAAAGGCATTCCGGCTCTTACATAATCGTTTTCCTGCACTAATATCTGCTTGGAAAGTGATACCATGTATTTCTTAATTTCTCCTGTTTTGGATGTTACGGAAATTTCCTGATTACCTCTTTTGATCTTACCAAAGGATATTTCACCGTCAATTTCAGAAACAACTGCTGGGTTAGATGGATTTCTTGCTTCAAATAATTCTGTAACACGTGGTAGACCTCCGGTAATATCACCGGCTTTACCAACGGCGCGTGGTATTTTTACTAAAATATCACCAGCTTTAATGGTGTCATCTTCATTTTTAACAACGTGAGCACCTAATGGCAATGTGTAAGTACGGAGAATATCATCGTCTTTATTTACAATGTGCGCTGAAGGAGCTTTTGTCTTATCACGTGACTCTATGATAATCTTTTCTTTTAATCCTGTTTGCTCATCCGATTCAACTTTAAAGGTTATGTTTTCAATAAAGTTGTCGAAATGAATTTTACCACCTGCTTCTGAGATGATAACAGCATTAAAAGGATCCCATTCGTATATTAAATCACCTTTTGAAACAGTGTCATTATCATTAAAATATAGTTTTGCACCATATGGAACATTGTGAGCCAACAATATGATTTTTGTGTTTGGATCAACAATACGCATTTCTACCAAACGACTGACAACAACTTTGACTGGTCTGCCTGTTGAATTTACTTCTTCTGTCTCAACAACACGAAGTTCATCGAATTCAAGTTTACCTTCGTATTTGCTTATCATATTGTTTTCTGCAGCAATATTCGATGCAATACCTCCCACGTGGAATGTACGAAGTGTAAGCTGGGTACCGGGCTCACCAATAGATTGAGCAGCAATAACTCCAACAGCTTCTCCTTTTTGTACCATTCTACCGGTTGTAAGGTTACGTCCATAACATTTGGCACAAACTCCATGATGAGACTCACAAGTGAGTACTGAGCGGATTTCAACTCGTTCAATGGGAGATTCTTCTATTCTTTTTGCTACATCTTCAGTGATTTCATCACCAGAATGAACTATTATTTCTCCTGTGTTAGGATGTTGAACATCGTGAACAGATACTCGACCTAATATTCTTTCGTATAGTGATGCAATAACTTCATCATTATTCTTTACAGCTGTGGCAATTAATCCACGTAATGTGCCGCAATCTTCTTCATTGATAATGACATCTTGAGATACATCAACCAAACGACGAGTAAGATATCCAGCATCGGCTGTTTTCAACGCAGTATCGGCAAGACCTTTACGGGCACCGTGCGTGGAAATAAAGTATTCCTGAACTGAAAGTCCTTCCTTGAAGTTCGACAAAATAGGGTTCTCAATAATCTGAGGTCCTTCAGCTCCACTTTTTTGAGGTTTTGCCATCAAACCACGCATACCGGACAACTGACGAATTTGTTCACGAGAACCACGAGCTCCGGAATCAAGCATCATATAAACAGAATTGAATCCTTGATCGTCTTCAGCAAGTTGCTTCATCAAGACATTGGATAACTTGGAATTAATGTGGGTCCAAGTGTCAATGATTTGATTGTAACGCTCGTTAAATGTGATGAAACCGTTACTATAGTTGTCGATAATTTGTTCTACTTCGTCATAGCCTTCATTGATGAGTTGCTCTTTTTCTTTTGGGATAATAACATCTCCTAAGTTGAAAGATAAGCCACCCTTGAAAGCCATACGGTATCCAAGATTCTTGATATCATCAAGATATTGTGCTGTGCGAGAAACGCCACATTTTTTAATAACTAATGTGATAATCTCACGAAGTGATTTCTTAGAAAGAAGCTCATTTATATAACCTACTTCTTTAGGTATGTATTCGTTTGTGATAACACGACCTACAGATGTTTCATGCATTTTACGAATAGGATTTCCCTCTTCATCAATGTCGTCAACAATAACTTTTATTGGTGAATGAATATCAACTTTTCCTTCATTGTAAGCAATAATTGCTTCTTCTTCACCATAGAAAGTGAGACCTGAACCTTTTGCTCCTGGTCTGATTTTGGTAATGTAATACAATCCAAGAACCATGTCCTGAGAAGGAACGGTAATTGGTGCTCCATTAGCAGGATTAAGGATGTTATGTGAGCCTAACATTAATAACTGAGCTTCCAAAATGGCCTCATTACCCAATGGGAGGTGAACTGCCATTTGGTCTCCGTCAAAGTCGGCATTGAAAGCCGTACATGCAAGTGGATGAAGTTGAATTGCTTTACCTTCAATCATTTTTGGTTGAAATGCCTGAATTCCTAATCGGTGAAGAGTAGGGGCACGGTTTAGCATTACTGGATGTCCTTTCATCACATTCTCAAGAATATCGTAAACAACCGGTTCTTTTCTGTCGACAATTTTTTTTGCCGATTTCACGGTTTTTACTATACCTCTTTCAATGAGTTTGCGAATGATAAACGGTTTATAAAGTTCAGCTGCCATATCTTTTGGCAAACCGCATTCATGCATTTTTAACTCGGGACCAACAACAATAACTGAACGTGCAGAGTAGTCGACACGTTTTCCTAATAGGTTTTGACGAAAACGACCTTGTTTACCTTTTAAACTGTCAGAAAGGGATTTTAATGGTCGGTTTGAATCTGATTTGATAGCACTCGATTTGCGAGAGTTATCAAACAATGAATCCACTGCTTCCTGAAGCATTCGCTTTTCGTTTCGAAGAATAACTTCCGGAGCTTTAATATCGATTAATCGCTTTAATCTGTTATTACGGATAATAACGCGACGGTATAAATCATTTAAATCGGATGTGGCAAAGCGTCCTCCATCAAGAGGTACCAGCGGACGAAGATCTGGAGGGATTACTGGAATCACTTTCATGATCATCCATTCCGGCTTATTTACATTCTTAGAACTTCTGAATGCTTCTATTACCTGTAACCTTTTCAGAGCTTCGTTTTTACGTTGCTGAGAAGTTTCTGTATCAGCACTGTGACGCAATTGATTTGTCAAAGAATCCAGATTAGTACGTTGAAGCATATCTAACAAAGCTTCTGCTCCCATTTTTGCAATGAATTTGTCGGGATCAGAATCGTCGAGCATCTGATTTTCTTTTGGAAGAGTATCAAGTGCTGCTAAATATTGTTCTTCTGTAAGCTGGGCCCCTACTTCATATTGGACTTCTTTATCGTCATTTACATCTTTTAAAATACCCGGCTGAATAATTACATATCTTTCGTAATAGATGATAGAATCAAGTTTCTTTGTTGGAATTCCAAGCAAATAACCGATTTTGTTCGGCAATGATCTGAAATACCAAATGTGTGCAACTGGAACTACTAAATGGATATGTCCAGTTCGTTCACGACGAACTTTCTTTTCTGTTACTTCTACACCGCATCGGTCACAAACTATACCTTTATAGCGAATTCTCTTGTATTTACCGCAATGACATTCGTAGTCTTTTACCGGTCCGAATATTCGCTCACAGAATAGTCCGTCACGCTCGGGCTTGTATGTGCGGTAATTAATTGTTTCAGGTTTTAATACTTCACCATAAGAGTTTTCAAGTATTTCTTCCGGAGAAGCTAAACTGATAGAGATTTTTGAAAAGTTACTCTTTATCTTGTTATCTTTTCTGTATGCCATATATTTTATATATAAAGAGTTAATCGATTGTTTTTTTGAAAACGAGCAGTGAACTGGATAAACCAGTTACACTGCGTATAAGAATTATTAGTCAAGTGTTACACTTAGACCTAGACCACGTAATTCGTGGAGTAATACATTCAATGACTCAGGAATACCGGGTTGTGGCATTGGCTCGCCTTTAACAATTGCTTCATAAGCTTTTGAACGACCAACAACATCATCGGATTTAATAGTCAGGATTTCTTGTAGGATATTTGATGCACCAAATGCTTCTAGTGCCCATACTTCCATTTCTCCAAATCGTTGACCTCCAAATTGGGCTTTACCACCAAGGGGTTGCTGAGTAATTAGTGAATATGGTCCGATTGAACGTGCATGCATCTTATCTTCAACCATATGGCCGAGTTTTAGCATGTATATTATTCCAACAGTAGCAGGTTGATCAAAGCGTTCGCCGGTTCCTCCATCATAAAGATAAGTTTTACCATAACGCGGAACACCTGCTTTGTCAGTCCAATCAACTAAATCATCTAATGAGGCTCCATCAAAAATTGGTGTTGCAAATTTTACACCTAACTCTTTACCTGCCCAGCCAAGAACAGTTTCGAAAATCTGTCCTAAGTTCATACGTGAAGGTACACCCAGAGGGTTTAATACTATGTCAACTGTTGTTCCATCATCAAGGAAAGGCATATCTTCTTGTCGTACGATTTTTGAGACAATACCTTTATTTCCGTGGCGTCCAGCCATTTTATCACCAACTTGAATCTTACGTTTCTTAGCCACATAAACTTTAGCAATCTGCATGATTCCCGAAGGAAGTTCATCACCAATTGTAAGATCAAAACGTTTACGTTTCAAATCAGAATCGATTTCTTTGTGTTTACGCAAATAATTGATTACAGTTTGACGGATTAAATCGTTTGTATGTGATTCTGTAGTCCATTTTGTGAGTTGAACTGCCTGATAATCAATATCCGATAAAACCTTTAGTGTAAACTTTGTTCCTTTAGTAACTACTTCATTTGTGGTGTAATCTTTAACACCTGCAGATGATTTGCCTTCTGTAAGTTTGAGCAATTTCTCTATCAGTATTCTACGAAGATTTTCTAATTTCGTTTCATACTCTTCATCTAATTTGGGAAGCAATGCTTTATTTGATAATTTACCTTTTCCTTTTTTACCTGCTTTAGCAAATAAATTAGTTCCGATAATTACTCCTTTAAGCGAAGGTGATGCTTTTAGTGATGCATCTTTAACATCTCCTGCTTTATCACCAAAAATTGCACGAAGTAATTTTTCTTCTGGTGATGGGTCTGATTCTCCTTTTGGAGTAATTTTACCAATTAAGATATCTCCCGGTTTTATTCGAGCACCAATACGTATAATACCTCTTTCGTCCAGATCTTTTGTAGCTTCTTCGCTAACATTTGGAATGTCTGAAGTAAGTTCCTCCAATCCACGCTTTGTTTCTCTAACTTCAAGTGAGAATTCTTCTACGTGTACAGAAGTGAAAACATCGTTACTTACCATTCTTTCATTAAGAACAATGGCATCCTCATAGTTATAACCTTTCCAAGGCATGAATGCCACTTTCAGGTTCCTTCCAATTGCAAGTTCACCTTTTTCGGTGGCATAACCTTCTGTAAGGATTTGTCCTTGAACTACTTTATCTCCCTCGTTACAAATTGGACGTAAGTCGATAGTTGTATTTTGGTTTGTTCTGCGGAACTTTGGAATAGAATATGTTTTTATCGAGTCTTCGAAATTAACAAATTCTTCTTCTTCTGTTCTGTCATATTTAATTTTAATAGTTGTAGCATCTACATATACTATTTTGCCGCTTCCTTCAGCTGTGATTTGTGTGCGTGAATCAAAAATTAGCGGTCCTTCAATTCCGGTACCAACAATTGGAGATTCGCTACGCATCAACGGAACAGCCTGGCGCATCATGTTTGATCCCATCAATGCTCGGTTAGCGTCATCATGCTCAAGAAATGGAATAAGCGCTGCTGCAATAGATGCAATCTGCATTGGAGAAACGTCCATATAGTCAACGTCTTCAGGAGTGACAACTGGGAAGTCGGCATTCTCTCTTGATTTTACGCGTTGATTAACCAAATGACCGTTTTCTTCATATGGCTCATTTCCTTGAGCTATAATTTTTCCTTCTTCTGCTTCAGCAGCAAGATATACTATTTCATCATTCTTAGTATTTACTTTTCCATCTGTTACAACTCTATAAGGTGTTTCGATGAATCCCAAATCGTTAATTTTGGCATAAACACAAAGAGAAGAAATAAGTCCAATGTTTGGTCCTTCTGGAGTTTCAATTGGACAAAGACGTCCGTAGTGAGTATAATGAACGTCACGAACTTCAAATCCTGCTCGTTCACGAGAAAGACCACCTGGACCTAGAGCTGATAAACGACGTTTATGGGTAATCTCTGCTAGTGGATTTGTTTGATCCATAAACTGAGATAACGCATTTGTTCCAAAGAATGTATTAATAACAGAAGAAATTGTTTTTGCGTTGATCAAATCAATAGGCGTAAACACTTCATTGTCACGTACATTCATTCTTTCACGAATGATTCGAGCCATACGGTTCAAACCAACACCAAACTGATTATATAATTGTTCGCCGACAGTGCGTACACGTCTATTACTTAGGTGATCAATATCATCAACCTGAGCTTTAGAATTTACTAATTCAATTAGATATTTGATAATTTCAATAATATCCTCTTTTGTTAGCACGCGGATATTCTCATCTGTCTGCAGATTTAATTTCTTGTTAATTCGGTAACGACCAACATCGCCTAAATCGTATCTCTTTTCAGAGAAGAACAGATTGTTAATAACCTCTCGAGCACTTGAATCATCTGGTGGTTCAGCGCTACGTATCTGTCGATAAATGTATTTAACTGCATCGATTTCCGAATTACTCGGATCTTTTTGCAATGTATTGTATATTATTGAAAAATCTGAAGAACCTGGAGTTTCTTTGTGAAGTAAAATAGATTCTACTCCAGAATCCAGTATCAGATCCATTTGTTCTTCTTCAAGAATTGTTTCACGGTCGATAATCATTTCATATCGTTCAATAGAAGTCACTTCGCCAGTATCTTCGTCTACAAAGTCTTCCATCCACGTTTTTGAAACACGGGCCGCTAATTTTCTGCCAATACTCTTTTTCAGATTTGTCTTTGACACTTTAATTTCTTCCGCAAGATTGAAAATTTCAAGGATATCCTTGTCTCTTTCAAAACCTATTGCTCGAAGTAATGTTGTGACAGGCAGTTTCTTTTTACGATCAATGTATGCATACATAACATTGTTAATGTCTGTTGCAAATTCAATCCATGATCCTTTAAAAGGAATAATACGCGCAGAATAAAGTTTTGTACCGTTGGCATGCACACTTTGTCCAAAGAATACCCCCGGTGAACGGTGTAATTGAGAAACAATAACTCTTTCCGCCCCGTTGATAACAAAAGTTCCTTTTTCTGTCATGTAAGGAATCGTCCCTAAATAGACATCCTGAATAACAGGTGCGAAATCTTCGTGATCAGGGTCTGTACAATACAAGTATAGTTTAGCTTTTAATGGAACACTATAAGTGAGTCCTCTTTCATTGCATTCGTCAATAGTGTAACGAGGAGGATCAACATAATAGTCGAGAAATTCGAGGACAAAATTATTGCGGGTGTCAGTGATAGGGAAGTTTTCAGTGAAAACTTTATAAAGCCCTTCGTTTTTTCTGCTTTCGGGAGGGGCATCAAGTTGTAGAAAATCTTGAAACGATTTTAGCTGTACAGCCAAAAAATCGGGGTATTCAAGAGGATTCTTGATTGATGTAAAATTTATTCTTTGATTGTTGGCTTTAATTGATGACATAGCTGGAGTTTTTTATTGAACTAAATAGAAATGACACAAAAGGTTAAGAATCTTCCTAGGAAGATTCCTAACCAAATAACCTATTTTAGGTGACCTTTGTTATTTAAGTTCAACTTCTGCTCCGGCTTCTTCAAGTTGTTTTTTCAATGATTCTGCTTCTTCTTTAGAAACACCTTTTTTGATTTCACTAGGAGCTGCGTCAACTAAATCTTTAGCTTCTTTTAAACCAAGACCTGTTAACTCTTTAACTGCTTTTACAACTTGTAGTTTTGCTGCACCAGCACTCTTTAATAAAACATCGAAAGAAGTTTGTTCTTCTACTACGGCTTCAGCGCCGGCTGCAGGTCCTGCAGCAACAGCAACTGCTGCAGCAGCTGGCTCGATACCATATTCTGTTTTTAAAATTTCAGCAAGTTCGCTAACTTCTTTTACGGTCAAGTTAACTAATTGTTCAGCAAATGCTTTTAAGTCTGCCATTTTTTGTTATGATTTAAATTGATTATTGATTTTTATTTTTTGTGAATAAATCACTTTTCCGAGAGGGTTGTTAATATACCATGAATGGTGTTTCCTCCGGATTGAAGAGCTGATATAACATTCTTTGCAGGTGACTGCAGTAAAGCGATAACATCTCCGATAAGTTCATTTTTACTTTTGATATTTACAAGATCTTTCAAAGTGTTAGCTCCAATAAAGAAGCTTTCTTGAACATAAGCACCCTTTAATTTAGGTATCTCATTCTTGTATTTATCTATTAATTTAGCGGGTGCATTAGCTGCATTGGAAAACATAATTGCTGTATTACCTTTTAAAATAGGATACAGTTCTTCATAATTTTTGTCCAATGAATCAAATGCTTTACGTAGCAAAGTGTTTTTAACAACCAGCAGTTTAATGTCTTGTTTTGAACAATCTCTTCTCAACTGATTTGTTTTAGCTGCATTAAGTGTAGCTATATCAGTAAGATAAAAGTGTTCATACTCTTTAACATAACTTGCTAATTTGTTTATAATAAGATTTTTATCTTCCTTCTTCATTTTTCGTTCTCCTTTTCGTTAATTTTCGTCTATTGATTTCGGGTCAATACTTAGTCCCGGACTCATAGTACTGGAAAGATAAATGCTCTTAATATAAGTACCTTTTGCTGCTGTCGGTTTCAGTTTGATTAGCGTTTGAATAAATTCTTTCGCATTTCCACTAATTTGTTCGACTGTAAAAGATACTTTTCCGATTGAAGTATGAATAATACCAGCTTTGTCTACTTTAAAGTCGATTTTCCCCTGTTTTACCTCTTGAACTGCTTTCGCAACGTCAATGGTAACAGTACCGCTTTTTGGGTTTGGCATCAAGCCACGGGGTCCTAAGATACGTCCTAAGGCACCGATTTTACCCATGATGGCGGGTTGTGTGATAATAACATCCACATCAGTCCAACCTCCTTTTATTTTTTCGATATATTCATCAAGTCCTACATAGTCGGCGCCAGCTTCTTTAGCTTGGGTTTCGACATCAGGAGTACATAATACAAGAACTCTGACTTGTTTACCAGTTCCATGAGGTAGAGATACTACACCTCTAACCATCTGATTCGCTTTTCGAGGATCTACGCCAAGACGTACATCGATATCCACAGATGCATCGAATTTTGTTGTGGTGATTTCTTTCACCAAGGCAGATGCTTCTTTCAGCGTGTAGGCTCTTCCTGCTTCAATCTTGCTATTAGCTAACTTTTGATTTTTTGTAAGTTTACTCATTTTTTCAATTGAAGTTTAATTAATTAATATCATCAGGAAAATCCCCTTTAACTGAGATACCCATACTACGAGCAGTTCCTGCAACCATGCGCATTGCTGATTCCATTGTGAAACAATTTAAGTCCGGCATCTTTTCTTCAGCAATTGCTTTTACCTGATCCCAGGTGATTTCAGCAACTTTCTTACGATTAGGTTCAGCCGAACCTCCTTTTATTTTGCTCGCCTCTAATAGTTGAATCGCTACCGGTGGTGTTTTAACAATAAAATCAAAAGACTTATCGGTATAATAAGTAATTACTACTGGTAATACTTTGCCGGCTTTGTCTTGAGTTCTGGCATTGAATTGCTTGCAAAACTCCATAATGTTAATCCCTTTAGAACCTAATGCGGGTCCAACGGGTGGAGATGGGTTTGCAGCTCCTCCTTTGATTTGTAATTTTAGTTGTCCAGCAACTTCTTTTGCCATTTTCTTTGATTTATTTAATTACGGTTTTGAAACACGCGAAAGAATGTACAGTGTGCGTAACCAACTTCTGTTATTATTCTTTCTCTACTTGCATATATCCCAACTCTAGGAGTTGTTTACGACCAAAGATTTTAACCATCACTTTAAGTTTCTTTCTCTCGTCATTTACTTCTTCTACTACGCCGGAAAAACTGCTGAAGGGACCACTGGTCACTTTAACGTTTTCCCCTGGATAAAAATGCAGATCAAATTCATCACTTGATTCTCCCATCTCATCCATTTTGCCAAGAAGACGCTTTACCTCAGAATCTCTAAGAGGTTGAGGATCAGTCGTATTGGGAAGAAATCCCGCTACGAAGTTAATGTTTTTAAGTTCGTGAATTACTTCACCCGTAAGACGTGCTTCAATGAGTACGTATCCGGGAAGAAAAGGACGCTCTTTCGCAACTTTTTTTCCACCTCGTACTATAAAAGTTTTGTCTGTCGGAATAAGAACTTGAGAGATATACTTACCTAATTCGGTTTTTTGAATTTCTGTCTCAAGGTATTCTTTGACTTTGTTCTCTTTACCACTAACAGCACGCAAGACGTACCATTTGTATTCGTTTTCAGCCATTTTAATTCCTTAATTTCAGATTACAAAATACCATAAAGAAGCTTTAAAATCCAATCGAAAAGAACATCTACGCCAAATACTATAAGTGCGATTATAAGGGAAGCAATCAATACAATCACAGTACTGCTGGATAGCTCTTGTCTTGTTGGCCAGGATACTTTATGAACTAATTCATTATAAGCATCTTTGAAATATACAACTATTTTTTTCATTTATATTGGTTCATTTTGCACGGGTCGAGAGACTCGAACTCCCGACACCTGGTTTTGGAGACCAGTGCTCTACCAAACTGAGCTAGACCCGTAAATGACTTAGTTGGAGTAAATGACTCCAACTAAGTTTTATTAGATTAGTTTAATAATTCAGTTATCTGTCCAGCTCCAACTGTACGTCCACCTTCACGTATGGCGAAGCGAAGACCTATGCTACAAGCTACCGGATAGATTAGATCCACTTCGATAGTAACGTTATCACCAGGCATTACCATTTCTACACCTTCAGGAAGATGAATCTCACCTGTAATATCAAGTGTACGAATATAGAATTGAGGACGATAGTTATTATGGAATGGAGTGTGACGTCCACCTTCTTCTTTCTTCAAGATATAAACCTCAGCTTTAAATTTAGAGTGAGGAGTAACTTTTCCCGGGTGTGTGATTACCATACCACGTTTGATCTCTTCTTTATCAATACCGCGGAGCAGCAAACCAACATTGTCACCAGCTTGACCATCGTCAAGAATTTTACGGAACATTTCAACTCCGGTAACTACTGATTTCTTTCCTTCAGAGCCCAATCCAATGATTTGAACTTCATCTCCTGTTTTGATAAGGCCAGTTTCTATACGACCTGTAGCAACAGTACCACGACCAGTGATAGAAAATACGTCTTCAACAGGCATCAAGAATGGTTTATCAACATCACGTGGAGGCAGCGGAATCCATGTATCAACAGCATCCATCAGTTCCATTACTTTATCTTCCCATTTTGGATCACCGTTCAAAGCACCCAAAGCAGAACCTTGAATAAAAGGAGTGTTGTCACCATCAAAATTATAGAAAGAAAGAAGTTCTCTCATTTCCATTTCTACAAGTTCGAGCATTTCGGCATCGTCCACTAAGTCACATTTGTTCATGAAAACAACCAATCTTGGAACGTTTACTTGGCGTGCAAGTAGGATGTGTTCACGAGTTTGAGGCATTGGACCGTCAGTAGCTGCAACAACAATGATTGCACCGTCCATCTGAGCAGCACCAGTAACCATGTTTTTTACATAGTCAGCGTGACCTGGACAGTCAACGTGTGCATAGTGGCGATTTGCTGTTTCATATTCTACGTGTGAAGTATTGATTGTAATACCTCTTTCTTTTTCTTCGGGAGCGTTGTCAATCGAATCGAATGAGCGAACTTCAGAGAAACCTTTTTTACTTAATACGGTTGTTATAGCAGCCGTTAAGGTTGTTTTACCGTGGTCAACGTGGCCGATTGTACCGATGTTAACATGCGGTTTTGATCGGTTAAAATGTTCTTTTGCCATAAAATGTCCTATTAATAGTTTATAAAAAGTATATGTTATTTAATTTCTTATCTGTTTTAAAACACATTCCTCTGTGCAAAGCCAATAATACTTGCTTTCACAGAGTTTTAAATCAAAAAAAAGAGCCGATGGCGGGAGTTGAACCCGCGACCTCTTCCTTACCAAGGAAGCGCTCTACCCCTGAGCTACATTGGCAAAAGAGCGGAAGACGGGACTCAAACCCGCGACCCTCAGCTTGGAAGGCTAATGCTCTATCAACTGAGCTACTTCCGCAAATTCACCACTTCTATGTGGATACTTTAGCAAAGCTAACTATATCCTGAAAGGGGTGTGGGCAGTGATGGATTCGAACCACCGAAGGCTAAGCCAGCTGAGTTACAGTCAGCCCCATTTGGCCACTCTGGTAACTGCCCTTTCTGTTTTTTTGAGCCTCTTGTCGGATTCGAACCAACGACCCCGAGATTACAAATCACGTGCTCTGGCCAACTGAGCTAAAGAGGCTTGTTTTGATGATTAACCGCCTCGCTCTAATTTTTCAAGAGCGAAACGGTCGCAAAGGTAATTATAATTTTTAATATAGCAAAAATTTGTTTCGGTTTTTTTGAATTATCTTTCGTTTTTCTCTTTTGTTTTGATGATTTGTTTTTCCAGCGCTTCGGCACACAGGTCGATAGCCTCTTCAAATGTATCTGCAATTTTGCTGGCAAAAGCCTCTCTGTTTCTAAGGTTCATCTTTATTGAAGCTTCTTTGTTTTTGATAGTTTCAGGTTTTATGACCTTCAATGTGACTTCAATATCAATTATTGAATCGTTGAACTTTTCTAGCTTATTCATTTTCTTTTGTGTAAACGCTTTGAGTTGTTCTGTAGCGTCAAAATTGATTGAACTGATTCTTAATTCCATATTAATTCCTCCTTCATTTTATTGCTCTTGGGTGAGCGTTCTGATATATATTCTTAAGTTCCTCCAGGGAAACGTGCGTGTATACTTCAGTTGATGCTAGACTTTGATGCCCTAATAGTTCTTTCACAGCGTTAATTTCGGCACCGTTGTTCAACATTTCGGTAGCGAATGAGTGTCTCAGTACATGTGGACTTTTTTTTGAAAGTGTAGGGATATTACTGAGGTGTTTATGTACTATATCATACACTATATTATGATTTAAAGGGTTTCCATTGTTTTTAACAAAAAGTGCAATCGATTTGTTCTTGATTTCTGTATTTCTTAACGTAATATATTCGGATAGATGATATAATGTTTCATCCGAAATAGGGATAAGTCGTTGTTTATTACCCTTTCCTGTAACACGTATCGTTTTGTTTTCGAAATCAACATCTTCATCTTTAAGTCCAATTAATTCAGCTTTGCGCATACCTGTTACATACAAGAAATCTATAAGAAATCGATCACGATGTCCTTTAAAATCATCAGTAAATTCATTTTCATCTTTAATAATAAGTTCCAAATCCTTGTCTTTAGCAAAAACCGGCAGTTTTTTGTCGAGTTTGGGTCCTGAAACAAATTTTGCTTGATTTTTGGTGACAACTCCTATTTTTATCAGATATTTATAAAAAGAGTTGAGTGCACTCAATTTGCGTCTAACAGAACGAGGTTTAAGATTTTGTTCCATTAATTGTGCTATCCAACGGCGAATAAGGTCATTTTCGATATCCGTTATTTTTATTTCATCACCCTGATTTTGCGATTCTTGTTCAATGAAGTTTTTAAACTGTGTAAGATCATTAAAATAAGATATCTCCGTATGAGAAGAATAATTTTTCTCATAACGGAGATATTTTATGAAGTTATCTATCAACATGTAAAACCCACTGTTAAGTTTGTGTTACGAAGATAGAAATAAAAATGTATAACAACAAATAATTAATCGTTGTTTTGATTCATTTTTTGAACGTAAACAGCGTGTTCTTTTTTCTTTCTATTTACCACTGATGGTTTTTTGAAAGCCTGACGATTGCGTAATTCTTTTACAACGCCAGTTTTTTCATATTTACGTTTGAATTTCTTTAAAGCTCTTTCAATGTTTTCGCCTTCTTTTATTGGAACGATAATCATATTCTTTAGTTTTTTATTTATTTTACTTTATCTACAATAGCTTTAAATGCTTCCGGGTGGTTCATAGCTAAATCAGCCAGCACCTTACGATTTATTTCTATTTCGTTTTTATGCAAAGCTCCCATAAGCCTAGAGTATGACATTCCGTTTGTGCGAGCTGCAGCATTAATACGCTGAATCCATAATGCACGGAAATTACGTTTTTTGTTCTTACGATCGCGATATGCGTATTGAAGACCTTTTTCCCATGTATTTTTAGCTACTGTCCAAACGTTTTTACGCGCACCTATGTAGCCTCTTGTTAGTTTTAAAACTTTTTTTCTGCGGTTGCGTGAAGCAACATGATTGACTGATCTTGGCATAATGTTAAATTCTTTTGAATGTTAGCGTTTTCGTCTAGCGAAAATCTTTTGAGCATACATCCTGTTATTAAATCGATTTAGAAATCTTTACTGTTAATTTTATTTCAATCCCAGTAATCTCAATGTACCATTCACATCTGTCTTATGAACAAGACCTGAATGTGTAAGATTTCTTTTTTGCTTTTTAGTCTTTTTTGTTAGAATGTGACTTTTAAAAGCATGCTTTCTCTTGATTTTTCCTGATCCGGTAAGGGCGAACCTTTTTTTTGCACCGGAATTAGTCTTAATTTTCGGCATTTTGCTATATCTATTTGTAAATTATAAATTATTCTCACTGTTTATTCAGCGAAAAAGTGTGCAAAATTAATGATAATATTTTAATTATCAAATTTATTTTACATACGACTGTCTATTCTTCAGCGTTTTCTACTTCTTTCTTAGGAATCGCTCCTTTTTTTGGCTTTGGAGAAAGCATGATGGACATACGTTTTCCTTCTAATATTGGAAGTTGTTCCACTTTCGCGTAATCTTCCAGGTCGTTGGCAAAACGTAACAAAAGTACTTCTCCTTGTTCCTTAAATAGAATCGAGCGTCCTTTAAAAAACACAAAAGCTTTTACCTTTGAACCTTCGCTAAGAAAATTCATTGCATGTTTCAGCTTGAAGTCATAGTCATGATCGTCGGTTTGTGGTCCGAAACGAATTTCTTTTACTATAACTTTAACCGATTTGGCTTTCTGTTCTTTCTGTTTTTTCTTCAGCTGGTATAGAAACTTTTGATAATCAGTGATTCTGCATACTGATGGCTTTGCAGTCGGAGAAATTTCTACTAGGTCTAACTCCATGTCCTGCGCTAATCGTAATGCTTCTCTTGTCGGGTAAACACCCGCCTCAACGTTGTCTCCTACTAATCGGACTTCCGGCACTCGGATTTTTTCATTAATCCTGTGTTGATCCTGTGAATCTTTTGGGTTTTGTCTCATTCAGATAATATTGGTTTTCTTTCTATTTTCTGTTTAATTAAATATTTAATTTATTTATTTATATCGATAGTCATCATTTCATCTACTTCTTTGAGTAAGTTTTCTGCAAATATAGTAGATTTCATTGTTCCTAAATCTTCACCGCCTTGTTTTCTGACGGATACTTCATTATTTTCCACTTCTTTTTCCCCTATAATTAACATGTATGGGATTCTCTTCAATTCATTATCACGTATTTTTCTACCTACTTTTTCATTTCTGTCATCAATTTCCACACGAATACCTTGACGAATGTAGGTTTTCGATAATTCATTAGCGAAATCGTTGAATTTCTCACTGACAGGTAAGATAATCACCTGAGTTGGTGCAAGCCAGATAGGAAATTTTCCTGCTGTATGTTCTATCAACAATGCTACAAATCGTTCCATTGAACCAAAAGGAGCTCTATGAATCATTACGGGTCGATGCTTCTGGTTGTCAGCCCCTGTATATTCCAATTCAAAACGTTCCGGTAAGTTATAATCTACTTGAATTGTACCTAATTGCCAACGTCGACCAATTGCATCTTTCACCATGAAATCAAGTTTTGGTCCATAAAAAGCAGCTTCGCCCAATTCAACTTTCGCGGGAAGTCCTTTCTCTTTACAAGCTTCAACAATAGCACTTTCGGCTTTATTCCAATTCTCGTCGCTACCAATATATTTTTCTTTATTTTCCGGATCGCGCAATGAAATTTGAGCTTCAAAGTTTTTGAAATCTAATGCTTTGAAAATAATAAAAATGATATCCACTACTTTCAAGAATTCACCTTTTACTTGATCTGGCGTACAGAAAATGTGAGCATCATCTTGCGTGAAACCACGAACACGTGTCAATCCGTGCAATTCGCCACTTTGTTCATAGCGATAAACAGTTCCAAATTCTGCCAAACGAAGTGGTAAATCTTTATAAGAACGCGGAATCACTTTATAAATTTCGCAATGATGCGGACAATTCATCGGCTTGAGCATGAATTCTTCACCTTCAACCGGTGTTTTCATTGGTTGGAACGAATCCTTACCATATTTTGCATAATGTCCCGATGTGATATATAATTGTTTGTTGGCAATATGCGGAGTCATTACTTGTTGATATTCAAATTGTTGTTGAATATGTTTCAAGAATTCTTCTAGTTTGAGTCTCAGTTGTGTACCTTTTGGCAACCACAATGGAAGACCCACTCCAACGTTTTGAGAAAAAGCAAATAACTCAAGTTCCTTCCCTATTTTACGATGATCACGTTTTTTTGCTTCCTCAAGAAGTTCCAGATATTCAGTCAGTAGCTTCTTTTTAGGAAAGGTAATACCATATAAACGCGTAAGTTGAGGACGATGTTCATCGCCACGCCAATAAGCACCTGCTGCTGATAAAACTTTTACAGCTTTTATATAAGATGTATTTGGCAAATGAGGACCACGACACAAATCTGTGAAGTTTCCTTGTGAATAAGTTGTTATAGTACCATCCTCAAGTTCATTGATTAGCTCCACTTTGTAGTTCTCATTTCTATTTGAGAACATATCGATTGCTTCTGACTTTGATATATCTTGTCTTATTATTTCCTCTTTTTTTGCTATCAACTCCATCATTTTGTTTTCGATGGCAGGAAAATCAGATTCTTTGATTGTAACCCCTTCACCTGGATCCACATCATAATAGAATCCATTTTCAATGGCAGGACCAATACCGAATTTGATTCCGGGATAGAGTTCTTGAAGTGCTTCAGCCATTAAGTGAGCCGATGAGTGCCAGTAGGCATGTTTGCCTTCATCATCTTCCCATTTGAGCAGTTGTATTGTCGAATTTTCCTGAATCGGTCGATTAATATCCCATGTTTCGCCGTTTACACTTGCAGCCAGCACTTCCTGTGCCAGTCGTTGACTGATACTTTCAGCAATTTGCAAAGCGGTTATGCCTTGTTCATATTCTCTTACCGAATCATCCGGAAACTTAATTTTTATCATATTATAATTGTACTTTTTTCTTTTTAGAATGCAAAGGTAATGATTTTGTGATTTATAGCCATTAAAAATGAAGAGAAAAATCTTAAGTAGTTCTTTTCAATTGGTTATTTTATCATGATTTATTTTTGAGGTTTGACAATTGCACGAATCACAAACCACAAATGATATATAAAAGTAGAAACTTTCCCGTAATATGTCGACATGATTTTATATCTTTCTATGAGAGAAGCTTTACGGTTTGCAGTTGTTGTACCCTCGTTGAGATATCTTATCAATGTTAAATTGCTGTTTAATAGTGAACTAGCCTTTTTCATCATACGGATACACCAATCGAAGTCCGCCGAGAAGTGGTATTTTAAATCATAGGGTTCAAAGAGAGATCGTTTAATGATAAAAGCCTGATGACAAACAAGCATTCCTTGTTTGAAACTTTTCCATGTAAGTATCTCTGGAACATTTAATCTCCTCATATAAAGAAAATTACCCTGATTATCAACAATTGCTGTTTCGCCATAAATGATATCGGGCAGGTTATTTTCATCTAACTTAGTTATCATTTTTTCAACTGAACTCGACTCAAAAAAAGTATCTCCTGAATTAAGAAAGCAAAGATAATCACCTGAAGCCCACGCAACCGCTTTATTCATCGCATCATAAATTCCTTTGTCAGGTTCACTTTTCCAAATTGTTTTATTCGTAGAATATTTTTCTATCAAATCAACCGTCTTATCTTTTGAATTACCATCTGCAATTATATGTTGAATATGCGGATATGATTGTTCCTGAACGCTTTTTATGGTACGTTCCAGCGTTTGTTCAGCATTATAAGTTACAGTAATTACAGATAGCTTTATCATTTTCTTGCGTAAATTGAGATATAAGGAGAAAGGAACCGACCTTTTATCGGGAAAAGCTTGATGAAATAGCTGAACAATTTAATCAATTTAAGATATTTCATATTCTCTGGTTTTGGTTCTAACCAAAGCATAGGTTTTCCTAGATAATCCACGTTAATATCTTTTAATCCTGAAGTTTGCATTATTTTTTTCAGAAACTCAAGACTCATTGAGTTCAGATTATGTACATCCAGATTCTCTTTATCAAATTTGCGTTGAATTGCACCATTCAATCCAAGAAAATTAGGAATCAAGATAAGTAGTTGTCCATCATTACTCATTAAATTGATATGGCGTTTGATAACATCTTCCGTATTTTGAAAATGCTCAGCAAAACCACAAGAAAAAACAATATCATAAGTTCTAGTAGGTGTGAACTCAAAAAAGTCGCAGTGAATACATTTTATTGTATCCTGTGGAATCTGATTCTTTTGTTCAAATTTTCGAACGATATCGGTATTCATGTAGTAATCAAGAACAGTTACATCCTGAATTCCCTTATTGAAAAGATACGCTGCAAAAATACCTGGAAATCCACCAATTTCAATAAAGCTCTTTCCTTGGCATAATCTATCTGTAAATTTGTGGAACACTACTTTATTAGGAACCTTTTCGAATTGATAATTAGACCAGTATGCATCCCAATGTGCTTGATTTGTAATATTATTGCTCATATAGTTTTAAGTAACGTTTTGCTATTTTATCTTGTTCATATTCCAGTAATACTTTTTCTCTGGCGTTTTTTGAAAGCATTTCAGCGTCAGACTCAAATAAAGACCATAAAATTCCTCTTGTCAGATCGTTCGCATCCATATACTCAGCAACGTATCCATTTTTTTTGTGATCAATCATTTCAGGAATGCCGCCAATATTAAATCCAACACATGGAGTTCCGCAGGCCATCGCTTCCATAATTGTATTGGGTAAGTTTTCCTGTAATGAAGGAGTAAGAAATAAATCCGCAGCATTATATAAATCTTGCATTTGCTTTGGATCGATAAATCCGGTACAAAATGTAGAAATATCTATTTGTTGCGCAATCTGATCCCCTTCATTCCCAACAATAAGAAAGAGCAGTTGATTCTTATGGGCAGACAACTGTTTGGCTGTATCTAGCAGAAAATCAACCCCTTTTCGTTTGTCGGATGCTTTTACTGCTGCAAAAAGTACTATTTTTTTATCTAATGGTAAATGAAGTTTACGCCGAATCTCTGTTTTGTCGGAATTTGAATACATATTTGTATCAATAGGATTTGGTATAGCTGTAACAAGATGATTTTTTGTAAGTGGACTCGTTACCGCAAGAGATTTCAGCCACTTACTACATGCCACAAACGAGATTTTACCATAAGAATATGCATCCATTTTTTCTTCAAATATTCTATGAGAAAGATCCTTTTTCGTGTTTGTTTTTAGATAAGGACAGTTTCCACATGAGTTTTGAAAACCAATACATTTTCGGGCATGGTGACAAATACCCGTGAATGCCCACATATCGTGCATCGTCCATACTACTTTTTTTCCCGATTTCAAGATGTCTTTAATCTCATTGACAGCCAGCATGCCCTGATTAATCCAATGTAAATGAATGACATCTGCTTGTTGAAATTCAGGAAGCTTTGTTATTGAAATACCCGTATTAGCAATAGAAATATCAAACAGATTCTCTTTCGATAATCTGTTTTTCAGGAAAATAATCCCACGTTCCCAATAGAAATTCCATTTATTATTAAGATTTCCACCAACTTGGATAATGTCTTTATCATCAGATTGTTTTTCGCGAACAATCATTTTCACATTTGTTCCAACCGTTTGCAAAGCACGCATTAACCTAAAAGCAGCAATTGCCGCACCTCCATGAATATCCGATGTACTAACTATTAAAACATTCATAATTGTTGAATAATAAACAAAAATACTACTTTTGTGTGATTTTATGATGCAGTTAAACAAAGAATGAATGTCTGAATTTAAATCTTTACAGCAGTTTTTCATCAATTTTGGAAAATCTATTGCAAGTTGTATAAAAATACTTGTTCAATCTCGTTCAACAGGTGCTTATCCTATTGGAGATAAGGATCTTGTGATATTAGGAAACGGGCCTTCACTCACGCAAATGTTACAAGATAAGAATTTTTTTTTAGAAAACAAAGATTTGATGGTAGTTAATAAAGCATCAATCTCTGGATATTACGAGCAGATTCACCCTAATTATTATTTATTGATGGACCCGCTTTTTTTTCAACCCGGCGAAACAATGGAACAAACCATTCTTTCTATAGTAAAGAAAACAACTTGGTCGATGAACCTTTTTGTTCCCATTAAAGCTCGTAGTCAGAAGATTTGGCAATCATATATTCAACAAAATAAAAACATAACTCTCAGATGGTTCAATGCCACTCCCATCGAAGGTTTTCAGTCGCTTGCTTTTAATAGTTACAAAAAAGGGTGGGGAATGCCGCGACCGAGAAATGTGCTCATCCCATGTATGATGGTTGGATTGCGAATGAACTATTCAAGAATTTATCTTGCAGGAGCCGAAAATTCATGGTTAAAAGAGATCTGGGTTGACGATGACAATAAAGTAAACATGGATTTGGCCCATTTCTATGATAAAAAGAGTACCGAAAGGAAAGTTTCCCCGTTAAAGTTGCATGAGATTTTAGAAAGTATGGTAATTGCTTTTAAATCATATCATTCCGTAGAGAAATTTAGCAAGTCACAAGGAATAGAAATCATTAATATAACAGAAGGTTCATATATAGATGCTTTTTCACGAGAGCAAATTTAGTCCCTCTTGAATCTCTGTTTTATGGTATCAATAATATCCTTTTGGATTTTTGAATTTAGTAATTTATTGATGCCCAAATAAAGCGTTACGAAAATACTCAATTGAATAACCAACAACCAAATTTCATTTGATATAAATTGAGCAATTAAAAGAAGGAGAGCAGCGATTGCCGAACTGATAATTAAATAAGGCAAATGATCTTTTAATTGTTGAAATACAGCGTAACCCGTTATCCTTTGCGTATAAAACAAGGTAACAATAAAGTGAACTATTGTTGCAATCAATTGCCCTATAACAATAGCTTTCAGATTAATACCGATTGTGAAAACTATTGCAATAACAATAGCTGCATCTTTAATTAACTCCAAAAAGAATATGGCCCTTGTTTTTCCTGTTGAAATAATATAATTATTCATCAAAATTACAAACACAAAGAAAATACCCTTCGCCAATAATAGTTGAAACAGTGGAATTGAGATATCCCATTTAGTTCCAAAAAACAAATGGAAAATAGGTTCAGCCATCACAATTAATCCCCCAAACACTGCAAATACAATGTAAGCCGTAGTTTTGTTTAATTTGCTGAAAACCCTTTTCATCCGTTCTCTATCGTTTTGAATAGAAGACAATACCGGCAAAGCAGGTTGCGCCATTATCTGACTAATACTTGTATATCCCATTTTACTCCATTTATCAGCCTGATTATAGTAACCCAACTGATTCATATTATAAACTTTACCGATTATTAGCGAGTAAATATTTTGAAATAAAGTACTTACAAAAGAAGTCAGAAAGATATTTGATCCAACAGAAAACATCTCCTGAAAAGCTCTCTTATCAAAACCAAAGCGTGGTTTCCAATGTGATTTAATATAATAAACAAAAGTACGCACAATAGTTGGAGTAAGTTGTTGAAAAACCAGTGTCCATACGCCACAACCACTTAATACCAAGACAATTGAAACTATGCCTGTGGCTATGTTTGAGATAATATTTGCCAGATTAAATTCCTTCATTCTCATTTCCCTGATTAGCATGCTCGATTGAACTAATCCAAAAGCCTGGAAAATGACCCCCAAAAAAATAACACGAGATAAAGATGTGATTCTCGGTTCGTCATAAAATTGCGAGATTGCAGGAACGCAAAAGAAAAGTATGAAGTATAGTGAGAGACTAACAATCAAGTTAAACGTGAAAACAGTATTATAATCTTTGTCGGAAGTGCTTTTTTTCTGAATAAGAGCAGTATTGAAACCACTTTCTGTAAAGATATTCATGAAAGCTGAAAGCGCAATAATAATACTAACTGCACCGAAATCTTCAGGAAGCAAGATGTTGGCAAGAATAATTCCGACAAAAGCATTGATTAGCAAAGAGATTACTCTTTCTATACTGTTCCAGGCAACAGCATTAACTGTTTTATCTTTTAAATTGCCATTCATCAACTTAAAAAATTATAAGAACGTTTTGGGTGAAAGTTGGTTTCTTCTAAGGATTTGAAGATTTACATCTTCACCTACAGTGATTCCTTTTTGAGCAAATTTTTCCTGTGTTGTTTGGAAAGCCAGTTCCGGAGTATTATTATCACCACTCAGATGGCAAAGCCAAATGTTTTTCATTTTATCAGAAAAATTCTCAGACAGAAAATGAGAAGTTTGCAAGTTGCTCAGATGACCGTTACCCGAAGTAATTCGTTTTTTTAAATGATAGGGATATCGTCCATTTCGTAATAATTCCTCATCATAATTACTCTCAATCACAAGGTGATTGGCAGCAGAAATATAATGAGTAATTGTATCAGTAATAATGCCAACATCCGTTGCCAAAGCAAAAGTTTGGTTTCCAATTTCAAAGAAATATCCTACATTATCTACACTGTCGTGAGGCACTTCGAAAGGAGTGATGCGAAAGTCCCGGAGATTAAAAGCTGAGTCCTTTTTGATATATTTTCTAGAACCATTAAGCGAATATGGCATAAATTTATTCTGTTCGATACCTTTATGCACGTCGCTTGTTGCATATACCGGTAAGAAATATTTATGAGCCAATGAGGTAACCGATTTCACATGATCAAAATGATCATGTGTAATAAGAATACCCTGAATTTGATGCATAGATATGTCATACTCTTTCAGACGTTTAATTATTGTACGAACACCAATACCGGCATCAATCAGAATGCCATATTCCGAGTTGCCCAGATAATAACAATTACCGGAACTGCCACTACCTAAAGAAAAAAACATAAAAGGATCTGATGGAAAAAGAGTATACTGCATAATGATTGCAAAAGTACAAGTAAATTTTTAATTGTGAAAACGCTCTATTAATTGACGTTGCTCAGAAAATTATTTCATGAAATCATCAAAATAGCGAGTGATATGTTCGTGCAGATGAACGCGATCGTGTCCCATCATATTATGTCCGTGTCCCGGATAAATAAAATAGTCCGGATGAGTGCCGGCAGCAATGCAAGCATCCAAAAATTGAATGCTGTTCTGCCAAACAACAGTAGGGTCATTATCTCCATGAATAATAAGTAAACGCCCTTTCAGTTTGTCTGCTTTATTGAGTAAGCTCGACTCCTCATATCCTGTTGCATTTTGTTCGGGAGTATCCATATAACGTTCGCCATACATAACCTCATAATATTTCCAGTCGATAACCGGTCCGCCTGCAACCCCCACTTTAAAAACATCCGGATGACGCAGTAACATGTTGATAGTCATGAATCCTCCGTAACTCCAACCATGAATTCCCAACCTATTTTTATCAACATAAGGAAGAGATTGCAGGAATTTTACACCCTCCATTTGGTCGTTTGCTTCTTCAATGCCCAGGTTTCTAAATGTGATATTCTCAAAATCTGCACCTCTGTTTGACGTGCCCCTGTTATCCATGACAAAAACAAGATACCCTTTTTGAGCCATATAAAATTCCCAGCCTCCTGAACCATAGCGCCAGCTATTTTGAACCATTTGAGAATGCGGTCCCCCATAAACATAAATCACTGTAGGATATTTTTTTTCTGGATCAAAATCTGCAGGTTTTACTAAACGATAGTGTAGGTCTGTTTCTGAATCTGCAGCTTTTATTGTTCCCGTTAATACAGAAGGAATCTTATAATCAGCATAGGGGTTCTTTATAGTTGTCAATTCTGAGAACTTATCATTATTTGTATTTAAGCAATACATCACACCTGGATTGTCGTGCGACGAAAACCTGTCGAGCACATATTTTCCCGATTGACTCATTGTTCCGTTGTGAATGCCACTAACAGTAGTCAACTTTGCATATTTTCCTTTTTTCAAGTTCAACTTATAAATATGTCTGTCCATCGGAGTTGGATTAGTAGAAGTGAAAAAGATGTTATTTCCTTTTTCATCAAACCCTAAAACCTCAGTAACGTCCCAATTTCCCGAGGTCAACTGTTTTAATAATTTCCCAGAAGTATCATACAGATAAAGGTGATTGTGTCCATCCCGTTTGCTTTGCCAGATAAACTGATCTGTGCGTGATGAAACAAACAATACCGGGTTTTCAGGCTCAACATATTTTGGATGCTTTTCTTCAAACAATATTTTCTCCAATTCACCTGTAGAAGCGTTGAACATCAGCAGTTTCATATGGTTTTGATCTCTGTTCAGTTCGGCCAAAAACAAATGTTTCTCATCCGTACTCCAGGCAATATTAGTGAAATACCGATCTTTAGGGTTGCCCGTCTCAAGATAAATTGTTTTTTCGGTAGCCATATCAAAGATGCCGACAGCCACTTCGTGACTAGTCATGCCCGCCATCGGATATTTAATATTGTGAACTTCAGCAATCCTTGTGGAAACATCAACCAACGGATAATCCGTGACCATTGATTCATCCATTCTGTAGAACGCAAGTTTGTTTCCGTTGGGCGACCAAAAAGTTCCTTTGTTTATACCAAATTCATTTCGATGAGCTGCTTGCCCATAAACAATTCCCTTATTTTCTTCTGCAGAAAGGGGAATGGTTTTACCCTTTTTATCAAGGACAAATAAATTATTTTCAATAGTGTAAGCCAGCGATTGGTTTTCAGTAGAAATATCATGATTTTCACTCTTATCAGGAAAAGTTAAGAATGACAGTTGTCGTTTAGTCTTCAAATCATAAAAACCCGATCCGGAATGCGACCAAAACTGCACTGGTGAATCAACGGATGACGGGAACTTAAGATTATAAATATCCTCGCCATCAGCTATCACATCTTCAATATCTGAAAAAGTGAATGTAACTTTTTCGTTTTGTTTATTAGGATCATCGGAAATCCATACAGAATCATTTCTCAATTGGACCAATTGGTCGCCATACCATTGATATTGCGTGGTGAATCGAGGATAAAATGAATAGAAATCAACACCCCCCGGGATAAGTTCTTCAAGCGTAAAAGACCTGACTTGTTGTGCCAAACAATTATTGAAGGCAAAGAAAAGAATTACAATTGAGAGAATAAACGTTTTAATTTTCATCATATTGTTAAAAAGAATAAGAAGACAAACGTTGAGTAGTAAGACGAAATTCATTCATCATATCATCCACCACCTGCTTTGCCGAAACAATCGATTTTATGTGAGATGCAATCTGTCCAATTTCAAGTTCACCTTCGGATAAATCACCTTCAAACATTCCCCGTTTAGCACGCCCTTTTCCGAGAAGATTTCTGAACTCTTCTTCCGACGCTCCTTTATTTTCCAGCTCCTTCACTTGATGATAAAAATCATTTTTTATTAATCGAGCTGGTGCAAGTTTTTTTAATGTTAACATCGTATCTCCTTCTTTCAAATGAATACAATGTTGCTTAAACTCTTCACTGGCAGAACTTTCCAATGTAAGCGCAAATCGAGTGCCTACCTGAACTCCGTCTGCACCTAACGCAAATGCTGCAGCCATCGAACCTCCTGTGGCAATACCGCCGGCAGCAATAAGTGGTAATGAAACGGCATCTCGTACTTGAGGAATCAAAGTAAGAGTGGTTGTTTCTTCTCTTCCATTATGACCTCCAGCCTCAAAACCTTCAGCTACAATAGCGTCAACTCCCGCTTCCTGACACTTAAGAGCGAATTTGGAACTGGAAACAACATGCACAACTTTCATTCCCGCATCTTTTAAATATGGTGTCCATGTTTTGGGATTGCCTGCTGATGTAAATACTATCGGAACCTGCTCTTCCTTAACTATTTGCATGATCTCATCTATCTGAGGGTACATGAGCGGAATATTTACACCGAAAGAAATGTCCCCGGTAGCAACTTTACATTTTTGGATATGCTCACGCAATGTTTCGGGATGCATAGAACCGGCACCAATCAATCCTAATCCGCCGGCATTACTAACAGCCGATGCCAATCGCCATCCGCTGCACCAAACCATGCCTCCTTGAATGATTGGGTATTTTATATTAAAAAGTTTTGTTAAACTATTTGTTTGCATTTATTACCTTTTTCTTCTTTACAAAGATAGTTTTTTCTGTCGACTTTGTTAGATAAAGATTATTTTAACCGTTTTTTGAATGAATTTTATTAGATTTGCATCTTGTTATTATATAATATACATAAATATATGAATGTTTTACTGCTCGGATCAGGTGGACGTGAACATGCGCTTGCATGGAAATTGCGTGAAAGTAAACTTCTTAATAATCTTTTTATTGCTCCCGGAAACGCCGGTACAGCAACAATAGGTGAGAATGTTGAACTGTCGATTACCGACTTTGAAGTCATAAAAGAATTTTCGCTGAACAACAATATAGATATGATTGTTGTGGGACCAGAAGACCCTTTGGTAGAAGGGATATTTGATTATTTCAGAGAGGACGAAGATATCTGCCACATTGCTGTTATTGGTCCGTCCAGAAGAGGTGCCAAATTAGAGGGAAGCAAAGATTTCGCAAAAGAATTTATGATTCGTCATAACATACCCACAGCCAAATTTTTTACAGTAACACTTGAGAATTATGACGAAGGAAATCAATTTTTAGAATCTCTCTCAGCTCCATACGTACTAAAAGCAGATGGCTTAGCCGCAGGAAAAGGTGTGTTAATCACTGAAAACCTAAATGAAGCCAAACATATTCTTTATGATATGCTCAACGGTCAGTTTGGCGAAGCAAGTAAGAAAGTTGTGATTGAAGAATATTTGTCGGGCATAGAATGTTCTGTATTTGTACTGACCGATGGAAAATCGTATAAGATTTTACCGGTAGCAAAAGACTATAAACGAGTAGGGGAGGGAGATACAGGATTAAACACCGGAGGAATGGGGGCTGTTTCTCCAGTGCCATTTGCTGATGAGGTTTTCATGCAAAAAGTGGAGGAACAGATTATAATACCAACAATTGACGGAATAGACGACGAGAGCATTCGTTATAAAGGATTTATTTTTATCGGTTTGATGAATGTTGGTGGTGAACCAAAAGTGATAGAGTATAATGTGAGGCTTGGAGATCCTGAGACAGAGGTTGTTATACCTCGTATCAAATCCGATTTATTATATTTGTTCTGTCAGGTTGCTCTTCAAAAACTTGGTTCAACAGAAATTGAAATAGACACGAGATATGCAACAACCATAATGATGGTTTCAGGCGGATATCCCGGAAGTTATGAAAAAGGAAAAGCAATTACCGGCTTAGATAAAATAACCGACAGTATTGTTTTTCATGCAGGCACAAAAGCAAAAGATCATGATAATGTTGTAACTTCGGGCGGTAGAGTGCTAAGTGTTACATCGTTAGGTGACACTCTGCTTGAAGCATTAGCCCTTTCTTATAAGAATATTGAGGAAATTGATTTCGAACAAAAGTACTACAGAAAAGATATTGGTTTAGATTTATTATAAAGAATGAATTCAACAGTAAAAAAATTCAAAACAATCATTATTGAATCACGTCTTTTTAGTGTGATTGCAATTGTCATTGTTCTATTGATGAGGTATTTAATGTTCAATCAGCTGGGAGTGATTGAATATAAATCGGTAAACTCCAGCTATTTATGGGAAGTCATCGCTCCCTTTTTTGCTGATCCCTGGACTTCATTTATTTTGAGCACAATTTGTGTGTTCATTATCGCAATTATTTTATCGCAGTTGAATGTCAAGTACGGATTAATCAGAGGCAGATCAAATTTTCCACTAGTAATTCCATTAATTCTTTTCAGCCTGCATCCATTCACACTGTCCATCAGCCCCGATTTATTGGCTACAATCTTTATATTGTGGGCAATGATGCCTTTAACTAATTCATATCAAAGCTCCAGGTCTCAAAAATATTCTTTTCAAGCCTCGGTATTGATTTCTATAGCCGGAGTTTTTCAGGTATATGCTCTCATGTTCATACTATTATGGTGGATTGGTCAGCGAATGATGAATGCAATAACGGCAAGGTCTTTTTTCTCATCATTACTAGGAGTAATATTAGTTTATATCTTTGTTTTTTCACTGTTTGTTTTTGGAGATAATATCAGTGGATTTTTATTACCATTTTATTCATTTGGAAACATTGATTTTGGGAATTACTGGTTTTTGACAGTACCACAATGGGGATTTATTGTACTTCTGCTAATCATGATTATAAGTCATATAGTAATTGATTTCAAACACTTTTTCAGAGATAAAGTGCTCACTCAGAAAATTATCACATTTAGTATTGTATTAATTATATTCTCCATAATTGTTCAGATTGCCTATTTTGATCATAGTCTTTTATGGTTACAAGTTATTCTATCTTTATTATCCTTGATTATTTCACATTACTATTCCACTACAACAGATAAATGGGGTGTTTATTTCTTTTTCATCATATTAGTTATTTTAACTTCATACTTTTGTATTAAATGCTATACAAACTTATCCCCTTTTTAAGTCTTTGTTTATTAGGTTATTAGAGCGCTTTTGAGAGATAATGAAAATAATAAATATTACTTCGGTTGACACACATCAGGAAATAATTGAGAGTGTTGCAACTATGGGCTTTTTTGATGGAGTTCATCTGGGACATCGCTTTTTGATAGATCAAGTCAAGAAAGAAGCACAACGTTTGGGACTTCCATCTGCAGTGATTACTTTTCCAGTTCATCCCCGCAAAGTTTTGCAACAAGAATATCAGCCGGCTTTGTTGTGTGGTTATGACGAAAAGTTGCATCAGCTTGCTACCACAGGTATTGATTACTGTTTTAGTTTGCCTTTTACAACGGAGCTTTCTCAGATAACTGCTAACGAGTTTATTGTGAATGTGCTAAACAAACGACTTGGAGTCCAAACTTTATTTGTTGGTCACGACCATCGTTTTGGACACAATCGTGAAGAAAGTTTTGTCGAATATCAGAGATATGGAGAGGCTGTTGGAATGAATGTTATTCAGGCGCAAGAATATCGACATGAAGAGCATTCCATAAGTTCCAGCAGGATAAGAACTTTACTAAAAGAGGGAAATGTGACTGAGGCAAACGCCTTGTTATCCTATAATTATAATATATCTGGGAAAATTATTGAAGGCTTTCAGGTTGGGCGTACCATTGGTTTTCCTACAGCCAATATTAAGGCATGGGAAAAATACAAAGTGATTCCGCTATTAGGTGTATATGCCGTGAAAGTGCATCTGGCAGACAGCAAAGTCTATGGGGGAATGTTATATATTGGAAAGCGCCCCACACTACACGAAGATTTGGAGATAAGTGTCGAAGTAAATATTTTTGACTTTGAAGGGAACTTATATAATCAGAGTCTTACTGTTGAATTCATTGATTTTATCCGTTCCGATGAGAAATTTGACACGATGGAAGAGCTGACCACTCAGATTCAGGTGGATAAAAAAAATGTGATGGCACGTTTAAAAAATACCCCTTTGGTTTAGGGCGCGCTGGTATCGGGCTGCATTTGCGTTATGCTCTGCAAGATTAGTAGCAAAATTGTGCCTTCCCGATAAATCCTCTTTTGCGCACATATACAAATAATTATTGTTTTGAGCGTTAAGTGTTCCATCAATAGCTTTGATGGAGGGAACACGAATGGGGCCAGGAGGTAATCCGCTGATTTTATATGTGTTGTATGGAGAATCTGTCTCCAGGTGTTTGAACAAGATGCGTTTCAATGAAAAATCACCCACAGCAAACTTGACTGTTGGATCAGCTTGAAGGGGAATATTTTTTTTGATTCTATTCAGATATAATCCTGCTACCACAGGATATTCATCGGTATAAGTACATTCTTCTTCAACAATAGAAGCAAGAGTGGATACATCTGTTTGAGATAGTCCTAATTTTTCTGCTTTTGATTTTCTTTCGTTATTCCAAAACTCGTCGTACTCCTTTTTCAATCGTTTGAGCAAATTATCTATGCTTGAGTCCCAGTAAACTTCATAGGTGTTGGGAATAAACATGGTAACTATGGTGTTTGAATTGAATCCCAGCGTTTTAACTTTTGCAGAATCATTTAGTGTAGACAGTAATTCTGTGCTGTCTATCATAAGTTGTGATGCAATTCTACCCGAAAGATCTTCTTTTGTACGTATATTATTAAATGTAATACTTAGCGGACTTTGGTTTCCCGAGCGCAGTTTTCTGATAAATTCAATTGTTGATTCACCTTTTTTTAGTTCATACCTACCTGTTCGCATATTATTTTTATAGTTCATTTTATCTGCAAACAGTCGGAAGGTCTTGTCTGAGGCCAAATCGGCCTTTTCTTCAAGTTGGTTGATAATGTCGTCAAAATTCTTGTTGCCATCAATAAAAATGTAAACCGATTCAGTATTTCGAAATTGCTTATAAAGCATGTTGTAAACGGAAATACCCGTGATTGCAAGCATAAAAAAGATTATCGCTAATGAAAAAGCAATAAACCTTGTACATTTTATTTTGGTTGATGATCCCATTGACGATGATTCTTTAAAAATTGAGACAAATGTATAAAGATTCCTGAGAAAAAAACGCAAAAACTTTGACAAGTTTAAAACAATCTTGTATCTTTGCACCTAATTCAGCAATCAGGAAGTTTGGGTGAGTGGCTGAAACCAGCAGTTTGCTAAACTGCCGTGCGGGTAACTGTACCGGGGGTTCGAATCCCCCAGCTTCCGCAAAAATCTCGTAATATTTTTATTACGAGATTTTTTGTTTAGTGAATTCTGAAAACCTTTTATTTTTATCTGTCTTTTCTCTATTTACTCAAAATGGTCTCCCCACATTCCTGAAACGCTCTCAAATAGGTAAAAGACATAAATTGTTTAAAAAATATGTTGTATAACATGTTTATAAGAATATTTGTTGTATCTTTGTACTGATTTTAATGGCAAGCGAGTTATTAAGATTCAGAACTAGGTTATTAAAACATATTGTATGAAGCTTCTTAAACGAGGTTGCCGATAATCATTAACTATTAAAAAAAGGAGTTATTATGGGTATCAACAAACCAAAAAAAGAAGAAATTCTTGCTCAAATAAAGTATTTAGAAAAGAATATCTTTAACGGGTCTTCTGTTTACAGAACAAACAGACTTAGCAGACTCAGAGCATTAAAATCAAGATTGCTGCTTAAATAAGCCGAGCAATCAAAAAGAAATCAATTTTCTAAGCTGAGTAATCTTAATTGATTACAGACGCTTTTGTTTTCGAAATTAATTTAACAAAATATATTCATCTGCCGTTCCTATCAGGACGGTTTTTTTGTGCCCATACGCTAAATGGGATTAGATAATCAAAAACTCAAGTCATTACGATAACAAAGCACTTTTTTTATGTATATTTGCACCTTAATTAAACAAATAGATATTTTTATATGAATCCACTATCTGCAAGATTGACTTCGCTTTCGCCATCAGAAACGTTTGCGATGTCGCAAAAAAGCAATGAATTGAAGGCTCAGGGAATTGACGTAATTAATTTAAGTGTAGGTGAACCGGATTTTAATACACCTGATCATATTAAAGAGGCTGCCAAAAATGCTGTCGATAATAATTTTTCGTTTTATTCTCCTGTTCAGGGCTTTCTTGATCTCAGAAAAGCTATCTGCGATAAGCTAAAAATAGAGAATCAATTGGATTATACACCTGATCAAATTATTGTATCAAATGGTGCAAAGCAATCGCTTTGTAATGTGATTCTTGCATTAGTGAATCGTGATGAGGAGGTTATTATTCCTGCTCCTTATTGGGTGAGTTATCCGCAAATGGTGAAACTGGCCGAAGGCAAGCCCGTCTATGTTTACGCAGGTATAGATCAGAGCTTTAAAATAACTGCTCAACAGTTGGAAAAAGCGATAACGACTAAGACCAAAGCATTGATACTTTGCTCTCCTTCAAATCCTACAGGAAGTGTCTATTCTAAAGAAGAACTGAAATCGCTGGCCGATGTGCTGGCTAAACATCCTAATATTTTTGTTATCTCTGACGAGATTTATGAGCATATCAATTATGTTGGTAAGCATGAGAGTATCGCTCAATTTGAGGAAATTCGCGACCGTGTGATTATAGTGAACGGTGTGTCAAAGGGTTATGCAATGACGGGATGGCGCATCGGATGGATTGCCGGACCAAAATGGATCGCTTCAGCATGTAATATGCTGCAGGGACAATATACTTCGGGACCTTCTTCTATTTCACAGAAAGCGGCACTGGCAGCTTATCTGGGTGATCAAACTTGTGTAGAAGATATGCGAAAAGTTTTTGAGAGAAGAATGAAAATGGGCGTGCGTTTATTGCGCGAAATACCGGGATTGGAAGTGAACGAACCGCAGGGAGCTTTTTATATATTCCCCGATTGCCAAAGCTTTTTGGGTAAATCGTACAAAGGACAAATTATGAATACTGCAACTGATTTGGCTATGTTTCTTTTGGAAAAAGGACATGTGGCTTGCGTTGGTGGTGATGCATTCGGTGCTCCGGGCTGTATTCGTCTTTCGTATGCTACATCTGATGATAAGCTGGAAATAGCCATAAAAAGAATAAAAGAGACGTTGGGTAAGTTGGATTAAAGGTGTAAAGTCATTAAAAATGAGTAAGAGATTTGCAGAATATAATCATCTGGATCTTTCAGAAGTCAATAAAGAGGTCTTAAAGGTTTGGAGTGATGAGAGTGTTTTTCAGAAGTCATTGGATATCCGTGAAGGGCACCCTGAATTTGTGTTTTATGAAGGTCCTCCATCCGCCAACGGCATGCCGGGAATTCATCATGTGATGGCGCGTGCGATAAAAGATATTTTTTGTCGCTACAAAACCATGCAAGGTTTTCTTGTTAAACGCAAAGCTGGTTGGGACACACATGGACTTCCAGTAGAGCTGAGTGTTGAGAAAAAGCTCGGTATCACCAAGGTGGATATCGGCAAATCCATTACCGTTGAGGAATACAATGCCGCTTGTAGGAAAGAGGTGATGAGATATACCAAAGAATGGGAAGATCTTACTGAGAAAATGGGATACTGGGTGGATATGGATAATCCATATATTACCTATGATAATAAATATATTGAGACAGTTTGGTATCTGCTCAAAGTGTTGTATAAGAAAGGACTTTTGTATAAAGGTTATACTATTCAACCTTACTCACCGGCTGCAGGAACGGGATTGAGCTCTCATGAACTAAATCAACCCGGATGCTATCGGGATGTAAAAGATACTACTTGCACGGCGCAGTTCAAGATAAAGAATCCGATGGTCGGGATGCCCGACTTTGGAGAGGCTTTCTTCTTGGCCTGGACTACAACACCATGGACTTTACCATCAAATGTTCTTTTGGCGGTAGGGGCAAAAATTGATTATGTTGCTGTTCAGACGTATAATATCTATACAGGTAAACCAATAACAGTGGTGTTGGCAAAAGCACTGCTTAATGCATATTTTCCTGAAAAAAATGCATCATTACCGTTTGAAGATTATCAAATTGGTGATAAGCATGTGCCTTATCGTGTGTTGGATAAAGTATGGAAAGGCTCTGAAATTGAAGGACTTGAATATGAACAATTGATGCCTTGGGTGAAGGCTTCGGATAACGCTTTTCGTGTGGTTACGGGAGATTTCGTTACTACTGAAGACGGTACGGGAATAGTTCATATCGCACCTACTTTTGGTGCTGATGATGCTAAAATTGGGAAAGAATATGATGTCCCGGGGTTGATGTTGCTGGACAAAGACGGGAATCTACGACCTATGGTGGATCTTACCGGAAAGTATTTTAAGGTGGAAGATCTTGATCCTGAATTTGTTAAAGACAGCATGAATGTGGAACTCTACAGTGTTTATGCTGGAAGATATGTGAAAAATGAGTATGATGAAACGCTGAACGATGATGATGCAACATTGGATATCGATTTGTCCGTTATGCTGAAACAGAATAACAGGGCTTTTAGAATCGAAAAACATGTGCACACTTATCCACATTGCTGGCGTACAGATAAACCCGTATTGTATTATCCATTAGATAGTTGGTTTGTTAAATCGACAGCAAACCGTGAAGAAATGATGGCATTGAATGATACCATCAACTGGAAACCTCAATCTACAGGAACCGGACGTTTCGGAAAATGGTTGGAAAACCTACAGGACTGGAACTTGAGTCGCAGCCGCTATTGGGGAACGCCACTTCCGATTTGGCGTACCGAAGATGGAAAAGAGGAGATTTGCATTGGCTCTATTGAAGAGTTGCTCAATGAGATAAATAAGTCGGTATCTGTCGGTTTCATGAAGGAAAATCCTTATAAGAACTTTAAAGTAGGTGAGTACACTAACGGGAATTATGATGCTAAGAATATCGATCTTCATCGTCCGTTTGTGGATGACATTATTTTAGTTTCTGATTCGGGTAAACCTATGAAACGTGAATCTGACCTGATTGATGTGTGGTTTGATTCTGGCTCTATGCCGTTTGCTCAATTACATTATCCTTTCGAAAACAAGGAGCTAATAGATAATAATGAATTCTATCCGGCTGATTTTATCAATGAGGGTGTCGACCAAACACGCGGATGGTTTTTTACCTTGCATGCAATAAGCACAATGGTGAAAGGATCGTTGGCGTTTAAGAATGTGATATCCAGTGGATTGGTTCTTGATAAGAACGGTAATAAGATGTCCAAACGATTGGGAAATGCGGTAGATCCGTTTACCACAATTGACAAATATGGATCGGATCCTTTGCGTTGGTACATGGTTACCAATTCATCTCCCTGGGAAAATTTACGGTTCGATGCTGAAGGTATTGAAGAGGTGCGTCGTAAGTTCTTTGGAACTTTGTATAATACGTATTCTTTCTTCTCGTTATATGCTAATGTTGATAATTTTGTAAATGATCAACCGGAAGTGCCTTATCAAAACCGCCCTGAAATTGATCGATGGATAATCTCGTTGTTAAATACTCTTATAGAGGATGTTACAACTTATTTGGATGATTACGAACCCACAAAAGCGGGGCGTGCTATTTCGGATTTTGTAAATGATAACCTCAGCAACTGGTATGTTCGCTTGAACCGTAAACGTTTTTGGGGTGGTAAAATGACAGAAGATAAATTGTCTGCTTATCAAACGCTTTATCAATGTTTGCTTACAGTAGCCAAACTTATGGCTCCTATCGCTCCCTTTTATGCTGATAAACTTTACACTGATTTGGTTTCGGTAACAGGAAGCGAAACTTTTGAATCAGTACATCTTGCTGATTTTCCAAAGACAAATAAATCGTTTGTCGATAAAGATCTGCAAGAACAAATGTATTTAGCACAATCGGTTTCTACAATCGTTTTAGCATTGCGTCGTAAAGTAAATATCAAAGTGCGTCAGCCTTTGGCTAGAATAATGATTCCTGTTCAAGATGAATTACAAAAGAATTATTTAGAGGCAGTTGAATCGCTGATCCTGAGTGAAGTAAATGTGAAAGAACTTCATTTTGTAGATTCTGCCAATGAAATGCTGGTTAAACGCGTGAAACCCGATTTCAAAAAACTTGGTCCGCTTTACGGCAAGATAATGAAGAAATTAGCGACAAGCATTCAAGAAATGTCGCGTGAAGCAATAAACCAGCTAGAAAAAGAAGGCAAATATTCTTTCGATATTGAAGGACAAACAGCAGAAGTAAAGTTGGATGATGTGGAGATTATTTCGGAAGATATTCCAGGATGGTTAGTCGAAAACGAAGGCAAACTGACTGTAGCTCTTGATATAACAATATCTGATTCACTTCATAAAGAAGGTATAGCTCGTGAATTGATAAACAGAGTTCAGAATCTTAGAAAAGCCAAGGGCTTAGAGATTACTGATCGCATAAATATTCAACTTTCATCTAATCCTGCTTTTGACGTGGCAATAATTGAAAATACAGAATATATTAGTTCACAGGTACTTGCCGATGAATTGATTGTGTCTAATGGGCAGTTTGAAGATGAAATTGAAATCGATGATCAACCATTAACAATCACAATTGCAAAAAAATAGTATCTTTGCACTTTAATTTGTATATTTGAAACAAAATAGATAGAATCAATAATGCTAAATTTATAATCTTTTTTACTGTTATGAGTGAAAAAACAAGATATTCAGATGAGGAATTAGATGAGTTCCGCACAATCATTAATGAGAAGCTGGAAGTCGCGAAACAAGAGTATGAAGCTCTTCGTTCATCAGTTATGAACACAGACGGGAATGATACAGTTGATACATCCCCTACTTTTAAGGTTTTGGAAGAAGGTGCAAACACACTGTCCAAAGAAGAAGCAGGGAGAATGGCTCAACGTCAGTTGAAATTTATCCAGAATCTTCAGGCTGCTTTGGTGCGCATTGAAAATGGTACGTACGGCATTTGTCGTGAAACAGGAAAACTTATTCCTAAAGAGCGACTACGCGCTGTTCCCCATGCTACTTTGAGCATTGAAGCGAAAGAAGCTAAAAGAAAGTAAGTGTGCTGTAACGATAAAAATAACTCATTTATAGTGAAGAGACAATGTGCGATCAATTTCTCTACACTATAAGACCTTATGTCTCATAATAGTATATGAAAGAAACTACCAAAAGAGGATTACTAGCATTTTCAATAATTATCATTCTGTTGCTCATTGATCAGATTTCTAAAATTTGGGTGAAGACGCATATGTCTTTATATGAGTCGATTGATGTGACAAATTGGTTTAAAATTTATTTTGTAGAAAACCCGGGTATGGCCTTTGGCATTGAACTCGGTGGCAAGATATTTTTGACATTGTTCCGTATTATTGTTGCAATAATTGCAACAATATATATGTTCAGATTAATCCATCAAAAATATAAAACAGGTTTTATCGTATGTGTAGCATTGATTATTGCCGGTGCAGCTGGCAATATTTTTGACAGTATTTTTTACGGTGCTATATTCTCTGAAAGTTATTCGGGACATATTGCATCGTTTGTTCCATTTGGAGAAGGTTATTCATCTGCTTTTCATGGGAATGTAGTTGACATGATATACTTCCCTTTATTTCAAGGCAATTGGCCGGATTGGATGCCTTTGATCGGAGGACAACATTTTGAATTCTTCCGGTTTATTTTTAATATTGCGGATTCTTGTATCACCATAGGTGTTATTTTATTACTTCTTTTCTATCGAAAGTCATTTTCATTTTCATTAATGTCCCAGAAGGAAAAAGAGAAATATTTAGCAAATAAGGAAGCAGAGACAAATGAAGAATAAACATCTTTCATATTTCATCCTTTTTTTTTCAATAGTTTTACTGGCGGAATCTTGCCAAAACCATTCCGACTATGTATTGAAAAGAAAAGATATGGAACGCTTGATGTATGATGTATATGTAGCCGAAGCTTTGATTGACCAAGATTATCAGACGTTTGATACCCCTGCAAAAAAAGAAGCTTTCTTGAATGATGTTTTTGCAAAACACAAAGTTAACAGTGCTATTTGGGATTCTTCGTTAGTATGGTATTCAGACAGAATTGATATTTATCTTAAAATGAATGATTCTGTTAAAGCGCGATTACAAAAAGAATTAACAGTAGTTAGCGATGAAATGACTGCTATATATTCAAAACAAAAAGAACTAGATCGAAGAAATTCATCTCCTTCCTATATCCCGGAAATATTTACATTTGATCAATTGTATAGCAGCCACGGTTTTAGTTTTCGATTGGATACCAATGATATAAAAAATACTATTAATGAAGACAATTTTGATTTTTCATTTCAGGTGATCGGACTACCTCTTATAAATAAACCTGATATAACTACTGCACTTATATTAGAATATACTGACACAACCCTCTTTTCATCAAGTAAAATTACAGAAAACGATAAATATATTCTTTCGGGATCAAAATATATTCCAGATGACACTTTAACTTTAATCACAGGTTTCATTCATTACACATATAGAGATTCTTTAATTAAAAAGCCTAATGTAATTCTATATAATATTTCGTTAGGTAAGTCGAAACCTGAGATCGAACCAACAAATAATGCACAAATATCAAAAGATAAAATATCAGAAGATAAAAAATTAAGTAAACAAGAATTAATATTAATTGATTCAGTGAAGAGAGATTAATCATTATTATAATTATATTTGTTTATGTAATAAAATGCTGTCCATGTTTTTACATTAAATTTAATTTCAAAATAGAAAAAATGGAAAAGAAAAGAGTTTACACATTTGGAAATGGTGCAGCCGAAGGTCGTGCAGATATGAAAAATCTGCTTGGTGGAAAAGGTGCCAACCTGGCCGAAATGAATCTTATTGGAGTTCCAGTACCTCCGGGATTTACAATTACCTCCGATGTTTGTACAGAGTATAACGAACTGGGAAAAGACTATGTAATTAGTGTTTTAAAGAATGAAGTTGAAAGAAGCATTAATGGGATAGAAAATCAAACCGGTACAAAGTTCGGAGATAAAGAAAATCCCTGTTTAGTTTCAGTACGTTCAGGTGCTCGCGTTTCTATGCCAGGAATGATGGATACAGTTTTGAATCTTGGATTAAATGATGACGCAGTGCAAGGAATTGCAAAAAAGTCCGGTAATGAACGCTTTGCATGGGATTCATATCGTCGATTTGTTCAAATGTATGGGGATGTGGTTTTAGGTATGAAACCACAGAGCAAAGAGGATATAGATCCATTTGAAGAGATTATGGACGAATTAAAAGAATCAAAAGGTATTCAATTGGATACAGAATTTTCTGTTGATGATTTAAAACTTCTGGTTAAAAAATTCAAAACCGCTGTTAAAGAGCGTACAGGAAATGATTTCCCTACCAGTCCTTGGGATCAACTATGGGGCGCTATTTGTGCAGTGTTTGACAGTTGGATGAATGATCGTGCCATTCTTTACCGTAAAATGAACAATTTTCCCGAAGAATGGGGAACTGCTGTAAATGTACAGTCAATGGTTTACGGAAATATGGGACAAACATCTGGAACTGGTGTAGCTTTTACACGTGATGCTGCTACCGGAGAAGATATTTTTAATGGTGAATATCTAATTAATGCTCAAGGTGAGGATGTTGTTGCCGGTGTTCGCACACCGTTACAGATTACTACCGAAGGTTCGCGTCGTTGGGCTAAAATGCAAGGTATTTCAGAAGAAGAGCGAACATTAAATTATCCATCATTGGAAGAAGCAATGCCCGAATGTGCAAAAGAATTGATCGAAGTACAGCAAAAGCTCGAAGATTATTTTAAAGACATGCAAGATCTGGAATTTACTATTCAAGATGGTAAATTGTGGTTACTGCAAACACGTAATGGAAAACGCACAGGTTCAGCGATGGTAAAAATTGCCATTGATATGTTACGTCAAGGATATATAGATGAAAAGACTGCATTGAAACGTTGTGATGCTGAAAAATTAGATGAATTATTGCACCCTGTTTTCGACAAAAAAGCTTTAGCTGCTGCAAAACCAATTACTCACGGACTTCCTGCATCACCTGGTGCAGCTTCCGGACAAATTGTATTTTATGCTGATGAAGCAGAAGAGTGGTACAACGATGGAAAGAAAGTGATTCTTTGTCGAATCGAAACTTCACCCGAAGATCTTCGCGGAATGGGTACATCACAAGGAATTCTTACATCTCGTGGAGGGATGACATCTCACGCAGCTGTTGTTGCCCGTGGAATGGGTAAATGTTGTGTATCAGCAGCCAATAATTTAGTAATTGATTATAAAGCTCGCACAATCAGTGTCAATGGGAAGAAATTGAATGAAGGAGATTGGATCTCACTTGATGGAAGCACTGGAAATGTATATGAGGGAAAGATTCAGACACAAGATGCCGAATTAGACGATAACTTTAGATCAATAATGGAGATTGCAGACAAATACACTCGCATGGATGTAAGAACCAATGCGGATACTCCTCGTGATGCTTCAGTGGCTCGGAATTTTGGTGCAAAAGGTATTGGTCTTTGCCGCACTGAACATATGTTCTTTGAAGATGACAAGATTTTGGCAATGCGTGAAATGATTCTATCAAAAGATGTAGTCGGTAGACGCATAGCTCTCGATAAACTCCTACCACTTCAAAAAGCAGATTTTAAAGGAATCTTCAGGGTCATGAATGGTTTACCAGTAACCGTGCGATTATTAGACCCTCCTTTGCATGAATTTGTACCACATGATGAAAAAGGTCAAATAGAAATGGCGCGTGTTATGGATATTTCATACGAAGATATTCATGAACGTGTAGAAAGCTTAATGGAATCCAATCCAATGTTAGGGTTGCGCGGTTGTCGTCTTGGAAACTTATATCCTGAGATTACCGAAATGCAAACACGTGCTATCATTGAAGCTGCACTTGAATTAAAGAATGAGGGAATTGATGTGATTCCTGAAATCATGGTTCCTCTAACTGGCATTGTTTTTGAATTTAAAGCCCAGAAAGATATAATAGAGAAAACAATACAAGAGGTGTTTGCAGAAAACAGCGAGTCAATTGATTATAAAATCGGAACAATGATTGAGATTCCACGTGCCGCACTTACGGCACATAAGATTGCAAAAGAAGCCGATTTCTTCTCATTTGGAACTAACGACCTTACGCAGATGACCTTTGGTTACAGTCGTGATGATGTTGCAAAATTCTTGCCCATGTATCTCGACAAAGGTATTTTAAAACAAGATCCTTTTGCTGTACTTGATCAAAATGGAGTAGGGCAGTTGGTGAGGATGGCAGTCCAGAATGGTCGTTCCGTTAAGCCAACATTAAAATGTGGTATATGTGGTGAACATGGAGGTGAGCCCTCTTCTGTTAAATTCTGCCATACGGTAGGACTTAATTATGTATCATGTTCTCCTTACCGTGTTCCTATTGCAAGATTAGCCGCTGCACAAGCCGCAATTGAGGGATAAGAGATCTTATGAATAAATAGTAAAAGAGTCGTTGAATATCAACGGCTCTTATTGTTTTTAACGACATTTCATAAATAACATCTCTTTATAATTCGTATCTTTGTATTCAAAAAATAACTATGAAACATCGTCGTTATTTTGGATTTGATCGAAATATCTTTTATACAGGCTTAAACAGCTTTTTCACTGACACATCTACTAAGATGATTTACAGTGTGATGCCCCTGTTTTTGATGTCAATAGGAGCATCAAAGACACAAATATCTCTTATTGAGGGCATTGCCGAAAGTACAGCTTCATTAATGAAAGCTCTTTCCGGATTTTGGAGCGACAAAATAGGTAAGAACAAACCCTTTATGATCATTGGCTATGCAGCCACTGCATTGGTTACACCGTTATACTCATTTGTGATAAATCCTATTCAAGTACTTGCTTTACGTTTTATTGAAAGATTGGGTAAAGGTGTGCGCACCGCGCCACGCGACAGCCTTATTGCAGCTTCCATAAAGAAGAACGAAACAGGAAAGAGTTTTGGTTTTCATAAGATGATGGACAACAGTGGTGCAATACTTGGGCCATTATTAGCTTCATTGATACTTTTTTTTCGTCCTGGAGATTTTAAAACTATTTTTTTGTTCTCCGCTATTCCTGCAATCATTGGAGTTTTTGTCATTGTTTTTCTGATTAAAGAGAATAAGAAACAAGAAACAGGAAATAGGCAAAATGTGGCTTTTAAGAAATTACCTAAGAACTATTACATCTTTCTCTTGATCATAGCTGTTTTTACATTAGGGAATTCAACTGATTCACTGATGCTTATCCGGATGAGTGAAACTGGAATTAAAGAATCATTTGTTCCGCTAATATATATGTTATTCAATTCAGTATCCGTACTTTTAGCCGTCCAAATTGGTAAACTCTCAGATAAAATAGGCAGAGGTAAACTCATTACATTAGGCTTTTTGACTTATTCGTTTGTATATCTGATGTTTGGAGCATTTAACAACATTACTGTTTTTATATTAATGTTTGTACTTTATGGTGTTTATAGTGCACTCACAGACACATGTCAGAAAGCATTGGTCTCCGATTTAGTGAGTGAGGAAATGAAAGGAACAGGATTTGGTTTATATCATGCTGTTTTAGGAATCATGCTTCTACCGGCAAGTGCAATTGGAGGCTATCTTTATGATAAAGTAAGTCCAAGTGCAACATTTTATTTTGGGAGTAGTTTGTCGTTTATTGCAGCAATTATGATGATTATTTTCATGTTGAAACTTAAAAGAGACAACATAAAATCAACAAAATTCGAAGCTGTATAATCAATAAACTCAAATTTATAACTACTTTTAATAGTAAATTCGTTGGTGACTTCATCGAATATAACTACTTTTGAATTACTTTTTAACAGTACACAATAAATATGAAATATTTCAGTAAAATATTAACTATCATTTTTGCTCTCATACTTACACAACAAGTATTCGCCCAAAACAATATCATTGACGAAATCGTTTGGGTAGTAGGTGATGAAGCCATTCTTAAATCAGAAGTAGAATCTTTTAGACGTGAAATGCTATTGCAAAACACCCGAATTGAAGGTGATCCGTATTGCTTTATTCCTGAACAAATCGCAGTAAATAAGTTGTTCGTTGATCAGTCCAAACTCGACAGTATAGAAGTGGATGAAGCTAATGTAAACAGGATGGTTGATTTATACGTGAGTGAATATATTTCTTCCATAGGTTCTGTTGAGAAGTTACAAGAATATATGGGTAAAAGTCTCAAGAATATCCGCGACGACTTGAAGAGATCCGTTAGAGATAATCAATTAATTGAAGGAGTACAAAGAAAACATTTCGGTGAGATTGTACTTGCACCATCAGAAATCAGCAAGTACTACGAGAAAATCCCACAAGACAGTCTGCCATTTATTCCAACGACAGTAGAGATGCAGATTATAACGATGGAGCCAAAAATTCCATTACCCGAGATAGATAAAGTAAAAGCTCAGCTACGTACATTTACAGAGCAAATCAATTCAGGACAAAGTGATTTTTCCACGTTGGCTTTATTATATTCAGAAGATCAGGGATCAGCAATACAAGGTGGTGAAATTGGATTTAAAGGACGTGGAGAGTTCGTTCCGGAATTCTCAAACGCTGCATTTGCACTGAACGATCCAAAAAAAATCTCAAATGTTGTTGAATCAGAATACGGTTATCATATTATCCAACTCATTGAACGCCGAGGAGATAAAGCTAACTTCCGTCATATTTTGTTAAAACCTGATGTTCCCAAACAAGCATTAGACAGTGCATTGGTTAGATTAGATTCCGTAAAGATTGGGATTGACGATAAGAAAATCAATTTTGAAGAAGCAGCAACATTTATATCTGCTGACAAAAATACACGCAACAATAAAGGAATCATGGTAAATCAGGGAACAACCGGTAAGAACAGTTTAAATGTCGGAACCCCACGATTTGCTTTGGAAGAACTAAATCCCGATATTTCAAGAGTTATTGGTACAATGAAAGTCGGCGATTTGTCGGAACCCTTTATACTCACAACCAGCATGGGCGAAAAAGTAGCTGCAATTATCAAACTGACTAAAAGAAACGACGGTCATAAAGCAAATTTAAACACAGATTATCAAATAGTCAAGTCGATGGCTGAGAATACAAAACGTCAGAAGATGATGGACGAATGGATTGTTTCTAAGATAAAAAACACCTACGTACGAATTGATCCTGCCTGGAAGAATTGTGATTACAAGTATAAAGGTTGGTTAAAATAAGAATTGTTGTCTTTAATTGAATGACAAAGCTAAAGAATAAAAAGAACTATTATGGAAGCATGCTTTTGTTAAGCGTGCTTTTTGTCGTTATATTTATCACCTATGCGCAGCAGCCGCCTCCTGTGCAAAAGCCTGTTAATCCCAATATGAAAATTATTGAGATGCAGCAAGCAGACATTCTTTATAAACTAGCAAATTTTGACGCTACCATATTGAAAAACAATGTCAAATTCTATCACGACGGTGCATATATGTATTGCGATAGTGCATATCTTCATGAGAAAACAAATTCTTTCGAAGCATTTGGCAATGTTCGTATGGAACAAGGAGATACACTTTTTGTGTATGGAGATTATTTGAATTATGATGGTAACACCAAATTTGCCAAATTGCGTCATAACATACGATTGGAAGATAAACAAGCCACTTTGTTTACCGACAGTCTTGATTATGATAGAGTGGCAAATCTTGGATACTATTTTGATGGTGGGTTGCTTGTTGACGAAGAAAATGAGCTATCCTCTTTTTGGGGTCAATATGATTTGAACACAAAAGAAGCACTATTTAACGACAGTGTAAAACTAGTGAATCCCGATTATACTATTTACACAGAAGAACTCAAGTATAATACAGTAACCAAGATAGCCGATATCTTAGGACCATCCACCATTGTATCAGACAGTGGTACGGTTTATACTGATAGAGGCTGGTATAATACAATCACCGACGATGCCCAATTATTTGACAGATCGCGAGTGGTGAGTAACGACGGAAGTAAATTCCTAACCGGAGACACCATTTTTCATAATCAAAAAACAGGAATTGGTAAAGTCTTCGGTGATATGTTTTTGCAAGATTCATTACGCAAAGCAATCATTGGAGGAAATTACGGTTATTATGATGATAATTTAGGATACGCAATGGCAACAGATTCTGCATACGCTATTGAATATTCTGAAAAAGATAGCCTTTTTTTGCATGCCGACACACTTAAGATGATTACGGATTCTTTAGACAGACAGTTGATAGCATATTATAATGTTCGACTTTTCAGAAACGACATTCAAGGAGTATGCGATTCTCTTCAATATTTTTCTAAAGATTCACTTTTGTCGATGTACAAAAATCCCGTTATCTGGAATGGAAACTATCAACTTCTCGGTAATCAGATTGATATCTTTTTAAACGATAGCACAATTGAAAAAGCGAACGTGAAAGAATACTCATTAGGAATTCTGAAACGTCCGGTTGAAAATCAGTTCAACCAGTTGAGTGGAAGAGATATGACAGCAACATTTGACAAAGGACAATTACGTCAGTTGCTTGTTGAAGGTAATGCGGAATCATTGTATTATCTTTTGTCGGAAGACTCAACAGTTATAGGATTGAACAAAACAGAAAGTGCCTTTCTTTCAATGGACCTAAAAGATGATAGAGTAGAGAAGTTAAAACTTTGGAGTTCAACAAAAGCACAGACAACTCCTTTATCAAAATTAGATCCAGCATCGTCAACGCTGAAAGGCTTTGTATGGCTCGATTACTTGCGACCTAAAAGTGCATGGGATATTTTTAGAAGTTCAAAACGAAAATCAGAAGACAACATCGCTCAACCTAAACGATTTAAGAGACCTGAAGCAGAGATGCAGAGTCGATAATCTATTTTAGTTCACTATTTTTTTTCGTATATTTGTTTAAATTGTATTAAGGATGCCCGATATCATTCAACTTTTACCCGATTCTATTGCAAACCAGATAGCCGCAGGAGAAGTAATTCAGCGACCCGCGTCAGTAGTCAAAGAGTTGGTAGAGAACTCTTTGGATGCAGGAGCTACACAGATTCAGATAGTTATTAGAGATGCCGGTCGAACACTGATTCAAGTGATCGATAATGGCAAAGGTATGTCGGGCACAGATGCTCGCATGGCTTTTGAACGTCACGCGACTTCAAAAATAAAGAAAGCGGAAGATCTTTTTTCACTTCGGACAATGGGCTTTCGCGGAGAAGCATTACCCTCTATTGCAGCCATTTCACAAGTTGAAGTTAAAACACGACGTGCAGAAGACGAAGTGGGCACATTTCTATCTATATCCGCCTCGAATGTAGAAAAGCAAGAATTTATTGCATGTGTTGTTGGAACCACAATATCTGTAAAGAACATCTTTTTTAATGTTCCCGCCAGAAGAAGATTCTTAAGTTCCAACGAAACAGAAAGGCGAAACATACTATTAGAGATTGAGCGTATTGTGCTTGTGAATCCCGAGATAGAATTTATTGTTTATGAAAATGATGTTCAGACTATACACTTACCAATATCAGGATTAAAGCAGCGGATAGTTAATCTGGAGCGTAAAAACCTTATGCAGCAGCTCCTTGAGATAGACGAAAAGACAATGCTGGGCCACATTCATGGATATGTGTCAAGGCCTGAGAATGTTAGGAAAGGAAAAGCGCGACAGTTCTTTTTTGTGAATGGTCGTTACATTCGTCACTCTTATTTTCATCGTGCTGTGATGTCTGTTTTTGATCCATTGACTGCCGCTAATTCCCATCCCGATTATTTCATCTATTTTACTGTTAATCCGTCATCTGTCGATGTGAATATTCATCCGACAAAGACAGAGGTAAAGTTTGAAAACGAGAAAGAATTATGGAAAATATTATCTGTGACTATCAAAGAGGCGCTGGGCAAGTTTAATGCTGTTCCTACTATCGATTTTGATCAGACAGACGCAGTGGAGATTCCTATATATGATCCGGAAAAGCAGACAAAAGCACCGGAAATCAGTCTGGATCCTAATTACAATCCTTTCTCAAATCCACTTTCCGGTGGCAGGTATAAGCCTGCAACACCTTCATTCGATTGGGAAGTACTCTATAAAAAGTTTGAAAACGAGAGTGAACCCTCTCAGCCAGACGAAGATTTATTTGGAGAAAAAGACAACGATGCAATATCTTCAAGTCGCATTGGACCAGAACATTATCATTATAAACAACGTTATATTTTAACTTCTGTAAAATCCGGGTTGATGATAATAGATCAACACAGAGCGCATGTACGTATTTTATATGATAAATATCTAAAACAAATCATACAAAAGAAGGGTGTATCTCAACGTGTATTATTTCCCGAGATTCTTGAACTGTCTAATGAAGAAGCTACCGTACTCGACTCAATAAATGAAGAGATCATGTCATTAGGTTTTGATTTGAACGATTTAGGAGATAAAACCTTCGCTATAAAAGGAGTGCCATCAGAAATAGAAAACTCTGATGCGCCCCTGCTTATAAGGTCGATGATTAAGAAAAAGATGGACACCCCAAGCGATGTCCGAACCGAGATTCACGAAATGATGGCCTTGTCGCTTGCAAATAACACGGCAATATACACTGGAAAACAATTATCTGAAGAAGAAATGCTGATGCTCGTGAATCAGCTGTTTGCATGTGAAAGTCCTAATCATACACCCGATGGAAAGGCTATAATAACTGTCATCTCCGACGATGAGATCAGTAGGAAGATGAAATAAAAATCAATAATTATGGAATACAAATTCTGTGGTAAAAGCGGATTGCAGCTCCCTAAAATATCTTTAGGCTTGTGGCATAACTTCGGCTTTTTGGCCGATTTCAACGAAGCACGCAAAATGATCCGATATGCTTTTGATCAAGGAGTTACGCATATTGATATCGCAAACAATTATGGCCCTCCTCCCGGATCGGCAGAATCTGTTTTTGGAAAGATTCTTAAAGAAGATTTCAGCAATCATCGGGATGAAATGATTATCTCTTCAAAAGCTGGATATCTGATGTGGAACGGACCTTATGGCAACGGCGGATCACGCAAATATTTGATATCTAGTCTTAATCAAAGTCTGAAACGAACAGGATTAGAGTACTTTGACATCTTTTATTCGCATCGTTATGATCCCGATACTCCTATAGAGGAAACCATGCAGGCCTTGGTTGATATTGCCAGACAAGGGAAAGCGCTGTATGTAGGAATCTCAAATTATCCTGCAGATAAAGAGAAAATTGCTATGAGATATTTGAAAGAACAGAATGTACCTTGCTTGATTTATCAAGGAAGATACAGCATGTTCAACCGCAAACCTGAAGAAGAAATATTGGCAATTGCAAATGACTTCGGTTCTGGGTTTATCGCTTATTCACCGTTGGCTCAGGGAGTACTGACCGACAAATATTTGAATGGTATTCCCAAAAACTCGCGTGCAGGGGAATCGCATGGATTTCTGAGGACAGAGCAAGTGCGACCGGAATTGATTGAGAAAGTGAAGGTATTAAATGAAATTGCCGTTAAACGTGGACAAACAATGGCAGAAATGGCTTTAGCATGGGCGTTGAGAGATGAAAGAGTTACCTCGTTAATTGTTGGCTCTCGTACAGTTGGGCAATTGAAAGACAATCTTAAGGCATTGGATAATTTATCATTCACAGCTGACGAATTGGCTACAATAGATGGTATTTTAGATGGAGCTACTTTGTGATTTCTTGGTGGATTCAAAAAAATAGCACTCTAAAAGAATAAAAGTTCGTGAAATCTTTTGAAAAATAAAGAAACATTCATACATTTGCAGTCTCAAAAAATGAATGGCTCAAGAGTGAGCCAAATTTTTGATTGTAAATTTGCGGAAGTAGCTCAGTTGGTAGAGCACGACCTTGCCAAGGTCGGGGTCGCGGGTCCGAGTCCCGTCTTCCGCTCAAGGTATGCTCGGATGGTGGAATGGTAGACACGCAAGACTTAAAATCTTGTGACCATTACGGTTGTGCGGGTTCAAGTCCCGCTCCGAGTACCATATAATAAAACCCTAATTGATTCTTTAGTCAATTAGGGTTTTTTTTACCTCATCCATGTGAGTCTCCATTTCTCCTTCAAGGGCAGCACTAAGATGGTTTTCCAATAAAGGTACAAATGCACCATCACGCTTATATATCATAAATGCTCACAAAATGATTATCAATAATTTTATTAGTTAAAGTAATGAGTGCAATAACACCCTCAGCGATCTTAAGCTACATCTGCTAGTTGAAAGTCTATCGTCTAAGAGATTTATGTCAACGATGTTATGATGTATAATACTTAGTTCTTAACTAATATCTTTACAGGACCAATCAATCCCGATTCAAGTAATGGAGAATTTTTGTCGAAATGCTTGTAGGTTGTAAAGGTATATCTGCCGCTCGTACGGGGTTTACCTTCCGTCAACCATTTCGGCCATTGCCCATTACCTGTTCCATCGTCAGGAAGTTGCTCATCGCCTATCAAACGGTTGGGCCAGAGGTTAACCACCTCTATTTCTAACTGATTGCCACTCGGTTTCACAGCATCGGAAATATCCACTCGCCAAGGGAATGTCCATATCACGCCTAAATCCTTACCATTGAGTTTCACACGAGCCATATTGTTTACCTTTCCCAAATCGAGGAACAACGATTTCGCGACCGATTTCGGCAAATCAAATGTTTGTTTGTAAATAGCCGTTCCGGAGTAGTATTTGATGCCGGACTCGGAATTCTGCGTCCAGTCCGTCAATCGGTCGAATACCGCCAATGCAGGACCTCCCCATTTGGGGTCGAAAGATACCGTCCACGGAGCATCCAACACCGCCAGTTGATGTATTTCAGGGAAATTGGTTTTCGATGTAGGCGATAGACCCTCGGTGCGAAATACAATGAAATAACCTTCGTCCGTGTCGAATCGAAGCGGTATGATGGTTTGTTTTCCAACTTGGGAATATTCGGGCAAAGCACGCATTTCACCACTAACTGGATTCCATAGCTCCGGTTTGGCGCCTATGATGCGGAATTTACATGTTTCGGTTGTCGGCTTTTCAGTACGATTGGAGACGAAATAGATGTCAGCGCCATTCAATGTACGATGTGTGTAACGAATACCACCTTCTGACTCGAAATCGACAGGAACACTTTCTGCAAGTATTTTTGCGGTAATATCGTAATGTGGATATAGATTGTCAGGCTTGTTTTTCAATTCCTGCCCCCAGATGATTTTCCCTTTTCCAAAAATACGAGTAGTCAACGTTTCAGAAGTCTCTTCTGCACCCCATAACTCCAACACCAAAGCCTTCAATTCTTCATCACATAGAGGATAATTGCTAAGGCTGGGGGATTTTTCTGGTGGAAGTCCTATCATTGTTGCTCCATTGCGGATGAGTTCCTTTATTTTCTTTAACAGCTCAGGTGTCATGGTTTTGAAATATGGCAGCACGAGTATGCGATAAGTGGCACCACCTGGAAAAACAATCTTGTTGTCTTTCACTTCGGCTTTATATAACATGCTGGGCGGACAAGCGTCGAAGTTATAACCTTTTCTGTCTGGCAACATGGGATTTTCGTATTCGTATGCCGATTCGGGCGCACGGAATGCAAAAGGAGATGCTTCAGGTGCGAGATAAAGCACATCGGCTACGGTACGTCCCTGTTGTAGCATGTATTGACAACGCGCTACGTAGCGATGATAAGCATTAACCATTGGCCACCATGTTTGGTTGCGGTCCCAATGAACGCCATAAGGTCCCATAGTCATGCCTGGGCGCAGGCTGTCGGGCAACGACTGATGCTGGAAGGTATGGTAAACGAAGCGATTGATACCGGCTGCATACGCCCATTCACCCTGATTTTTCATTGAGCCGGGATGTTGTTCCCAATTGTCCACAGCGGTAAAAGATTCGGCAGGTACTACCACTTGTCCCAACAGATGTGATACCGAAGTACCCTCAGCTACTCCGAATGAGGTATTGAAACCTCCGAGGCTCCAAAATTCACACATCGGCATATCGCTGGAGGCCGCCAATTCCATATCTGCCAAAGGTGTCATGTCATAAGGTTCGATGGAAACGCCTAATCCATAACGCTTAGCATACTTCATTACATAGCCGGAATGATTTTCCACTACCAATTCTTGTGCTGTTTGCCTCATGTCCCATAGGAAGCGTTCACTTTCCTCCCGATTTTCCACCATAACTCCTGCATAGAGCGGATAATACGGAAACGGGTCATATCCCCTGCGTTTGATAAATTCATCACGGAAACGGGGGGTCCAGTTTTGCGCACCCATCTCCCAACTGTCGATATGCAGCATCTGTAATCCGCCTTTGGAATTAGATTTTGTGAAACCGATATGTTGAAAGAGATTTCCAGTGAACTGGTCTAAATGGGCACTTATGGCAACAGTATCGAATTTGTCGGATTCAAATCCCAAGCCTGGATGTGCTGCTGGACGGGTAATCGCGCCATTGTTACGACTGCCGAAACGCATAACCCTCCATTTGCCTTGGGGAACATCCCAACTTAGCGTACCGTCCGCTTGTAGTTTATCGCTCAGGTCGATGATTTGGCTCTTTTTTATGGCTTTATCTCCTGGCTGAGCTTCGTAAGACATTGACAGATACTGCCGGACACTATCGGCCGAACTGTACGGCCGACGGTAATACAAGGCTTTTTCATCAATTTCTTTCATGTTCAAAAAACTATAATCCTGCCCGGGCGTGCGGTCTGTACCTATCAAAGTACTGCCTGCAGGAAAAGCCAGCACTGCAACATCTTCGTAAAACGTTTCCCTCCTTGCCTTCAATTCGGGTGTTAATGTTTCTTCACCAAAGAAAGGCATACGTGGTGCAGGTTTAGGTAATTGAATGGTTTGCTTTCCGCCTCCGGTCACTTCCGCAGACGAATATACCAAGTGCTGCATGGATTGTGCGGCTTCTACCCAAGGGCCTCCGCTACCACACCACCCCGGTCCGGTACCCAACGTGATGAATATGCCCAGACGCTCACACTCCTTGACGGCAAAGCCGAACAAATCTTTCCATTCCTCACTGAGGAAATCGACTTTACCGCGCGGAACGCCGACATTGACTTCAAGATAGACTACATAACCGATACCGGCTTCTTTCATTGCCTCCAAATCTTTCGTTATCGATTCTTTAGAAACATTGCCGTCCATAAAATACCAATACACTCCCGGACGAGCGGAATCAGGCGGATTTACAAAGCCTATTTCCAATCCTTGGTCGGATGAGGTTGCACATGAGAAAACGGCAAGGACACTTATCAACACAATCATTATTTTAAAACTTGTTTTCATACGAAAAGTCTTATTATTGAGGGCTTGACTCGCAATCTCCTGCTGATAGCCAGTCAATCGACAAAGCAATCCTTCAAACTGTGGCCAATAGGTCTCTAAACCTACACCAAACAAACCTACTTTTACTTTTTGTTTCATTTTTGACTTTTTATTAGAACTTGTCTAAGTATTGATAAAAAATTAAATATTTGAAAATTAGCGTTTAACAAAGCATTTCTATATAATTTAAACATACATTCAAGTATTAAATGCAACATCGTTTAGCAAAGATGCAAAAAATATTTTTTTCGGCGTTTAAAAATTCAATTTTTTCCTTGGCCTTATGTTCTACTCGTGTTGTACCTGCTTAACATCCTGCTTGTTATATTTGTCAAAAGATTCTTTTTTAGGTATGTATTGCCTGATCAGCTTGTTCGTGTACTCGTTCAAACCCCTTTCCCAAGAAGAATAGGAATGGACAAAATAAAACTCCGCATCGAGTATGCGTGCTATACTCGTGTTCGGCAAATTCACACCCGTTGTCAGCGGTTATTGTGTGAACCACCTCCTTGAACGGGAACAAGAGTCTGACCAGTTCACGTGCCAAGGGCTTGGCCTTCTTCCCCTGCTCCAGATTTTCTGCTATCAGGAACCCAGTTTTCCGTTCAACGATTGTCAGGATCGCCCCCTTGTTCCCTTGCCCCACGATGGTGTACACTTCCCAATCCCCCAAACGCGTTTTTTTGATCGACCACGTCGGGACGTTCATCTATGCTGACCTTTCCCTTTATAACCACGCGTTCAATGCCCACCGGTCGTTTCCGATGTTTCAGCTCATGACGAAGGTGCGTGTGGAGCGTTCCACCCAAGGCCTTATCGTCATGGACGTATTCATAGATAGTTTGAAGAGAAACCATGTCGATGTCGTTTTCCTTGCAATAACCGACGATTTGCTCGGGTGGCCACTTTTTCTTTACATGCTCTTCCTTAAAATCTTGTATCTGCTTTGTAAACGTGCGCCTGCAATGAAAGCGTTGCTTGAAAAAATCGGCTTTCTTTTAAGACGTTTTGTAATGGTATACGCCTCATTTTCAGAGCTGTTGCGCTTGATCTCGCGTGAAATCACGGACTTGTAATTAATGATGGTTCTGGTAATGAAGCTTTTGTTGTGTCCTTGTTCTAGTAACACGGAAATTTATAATACTCCCCAAAAAACTGGACAACGAGTTAAGATATAGCGATGAAATAAAAAACATTATTTTTAACAAAAAAACTTATGTCCACATCGTTTTTGTTATAAGACCCACTTGTTGAACCACTATCATAGCGATTGTATGAGCCTCTATCTTCATATGAGCCACTACCATATGATGTTCCACTATCAATATATCCGTATCCTTCTACATACCCTCCAAACCATGTGCCATTGGATAATACATTAGTATATTCGTCCCATGTATATGGACTGAGAAAAGACCCATCTCCTCCCCCGACAAATGTTTTTTGTTGAATTTCACTTAATTTAGGCATCAAAATCTCTAATTCATTTAAATTTTTTCTTGTTAGTTTTCTCGTTTTATTAGTAAATAATTATAAATTGATTTGTTAAGCTAAATATAGCTTATTTTTATTTGTAATTACTATTGTCCTATAAAAATTTCTAGCCTTGTTCTGAAAAGTCTTATCATAGTCTATTTCAGAGTAAGCTTGAGAATAAAGGGCTTGGAAAGCCGGATTTTCATAACCATATGTCAGTGTAATACAGCTTACGGTACGAATATCCCAATTCATCCTCGATCCGAAGTGGTCGGACTTTTATAAAGTTCAGCCTTTCAGAAAGCATTTTCACTTGTAGCAACTCCCGTAAGCTGCACCCGACTAACATCGGATTTGCATACGTCGGATTCTATTGTTACAAGGTAATATAATACCATACTGTGTGAGTCATCATCGTTAGGGAATAGGTAAAAAAATACGTAAAACCAATTCCAAGTTCACCGATAACTGCTAAACATTCAATTATTTCACTATATTCTCCTTTTTGACTGATATTATTCTACATAATGTCTCATTTTCATCTAACATCCTCACTATTATTCATACACTTTTGGCATTTCTTTTCAAATTCAAATAGTTCTTTAAACCCAAAATTTTGCCTGTCTTTAAGGTATTTATATCTTTTTTCAAGAAATTCTTTTTCATTTTCCATATTTTCAACATCATATAGAAAATGAGGTAAATGATAAGTTACCTCAAAGTATTTGGGCTTCTTCTTTGTTTTGTCAGGTTTAATGTTAAACGATAACAGATAAGATTCGTTTTGTTTCAAAATTACGTACATTTCTTTAAATAGGTATGGGCCATCGTGCTCGTTCTCGAATGGTGGATGCCTCAGCCATTCTATTGCATTCATCTGTGAATCAAAACATTCAATAGATATAAATGGCTTATTCGTTAAATGTTCTGTCATAAACAACATAATGAAAGGGCTTTTATTTGTTAGTTTAACATTTAATTTACACTCCTCTCTATTGAAATCACTCTCCACTTTGAGTTGAGAATAAAGTGGGTAACTTGTAAGTATGAGAATACTTAATAGCGTAGTTTTAAAAAAATATTTCATATTGTATTTTTTATTATCTAATTAAGGGGTTAAAACCCTGCAATTTCATTGCAGCTACTTTAGTTTGTATAATTTTTTCACCTTTGTAATATGTTGGAATATTGTTGAATTTATCATCATCTTTAACAAGAGTACCCTGTATAGCGCAAAGGCAATTAGTACCAATACTTTTGGTTAATAGGATATGGTTTCTGGAGTACAAGACGTATAATCGATGAAATAATTCAAAAGTATCTTGAGTATCATCGAGATAATCCGAATACTGCAAATTCCGATTGGATATTGACATAGAAAATTTCATTCTTTCGTTTAGACCTATGGATTTAAAATCTATAGTAATTTAGTAACCTAGACCTGCTCGTGCTATTCTGTACAATTGCTGGTAAAAATATATCTTCCCTTCTCTTTCCCTCCTATATTTTTCGGAAACGTTGGGAAATAATCTTTTTTCTTCCTCATAAGCAAAAATTTCATTAAGATACTTTTGGGGGGCAGAAAGATTACCATAATAAGCATCTTGTAGATTTGTCACAATTTCTTCTATACTACTTCCAAAATTTATAGACTTATAATACTCGAACACATCATTAGACATTGTGCTTGAAAATGTGAAATCCTGCTGGAGGATAGCAATCTTAAAATTAGGATCGTAAGCATTATCACAATCTGTATGTGTGAATTCATGTATCAAAACTGATACCTGATCATTCACCGTCATATTAAAAAAAGAATCTTTTAGAAATATATTGTTAGAAGAATCTATATGTGACCTACCCACTGCATCTAAAATTGAGATGCTGTATTGTGAAATGTTATAACCATAAGCAGCAAGTTGACTGGAAATTTGTGGTTGTATATTATTCCATTTTGTTTGATTATCGTCTCCGTATGAGCCACTACCATATGAACCACTATCATTGATACCGTATGAGCCACTAGTATCGTAGTATGAGCCACTACCATATGATGTTCCACTATCAATATATCCGAATCCTTCTACATACCCTCCAAACCATGTGCCACTGGATAATATACAAGTATATTCGTCCCATGTATATGGACTAAGGTAAGACCCATCTCCTCCTCCGACAAATGTTTTTTGCTGAATTTCACTTAAAATCGGCATAATAATAGCCAATTCATTTAAACTTTTTCTTGTTAGTTTTCTCGTTTTCATAAATAAATAATTTAAATTAATAAATTGATTTGATTAGTTAAGCTAAATGCAGCTTATTCTTATTTGTAATAAATATTTTTCGCATTAGTTTTAATATTTCGGCAAAGCTAATCAACTCTTTTTCTTGGAGCTTCATTAAATCTTGAAATATTCCTTTAAGTTCCGGATGGTCTTCTTTATTTCTTTCTAATAACCAATCCATAACTTCAAATAATATACGCTCGGTTGTAGCTTTTTGTTCCTCTCTTTTTTGATTGGTAATCTGTGTTTCAGAAATTCTATAATACAACAATACCTGATTGTCTATGTAAAATTTACCGCCTAATTTTGCTATTTCTGTCCAAAGTTTCAGGTCTTCGGCATAAATGTAGTTTTTTTCATAATGTAATTTATTTTCAATTAAAAAATTTCTTCGTATCACCGCGGTGGGATGAAACATAAAATTTCTTTTCATAAACTGAAGCAATGGAAACTCTACTAATCCGTTAGCACTTACGGCAATACTTTGGGGCGGTACTCTTTCGCCGATATGTTGCATCCACGTGCCGCAGACAGTAATGCTTGGCTCAGCTTCCATAACAGCATACTGAATTTTGAGTCTGTCTGGATGCATAATATCATCGGCATCCATACGGGCTAAGCATTTGCCTTTTGGAGCATTCATTCCGCGGTTGAGCGATGCTATATAATCATGCTTATTCTCTAATAAAACAATTCGTTCGTCATTGTAAGAGCGGATAATATCACGTGTGGAGTCTGTAGAACCATCATCTACGATGATACACTCAAAATTCGAGAATGACTGCCCGATAATGCTGTCGATGGCTTCTTTAATATACTTTTCAGCATTGTAGGCGGGCATTACAATAGAAATAGCCGGAATGGATTTATCTTTATCTGTTATCATTTTTATTTCATTTTTGGATTAACTTCCTATACACATCGACAGTTCTGTTTATCATCAGCTCGAGGCTCAATCTTTGTTCGTATAGTTTTCGGGCATTCTGCCCGATTTTTGTTCTCAAACTCTTGTCATTCATTAAACGGATCATTTTTTTTACCATCATCTCTACGTCAACAGATAATCCAAATACAGATGAAAATCTGGTTTGAACTTTTAACGCATTCGCCTCGTCTGTAAACATTTCATCCAATCCATCTACATTAGTTGTAATAATAGGCATACCGAACATAGACATTTCTACACCCGTGTAACTGGCTTGTTCTTGTAAAGAACCGATTACGCCAATATCATTTTCGATGTATAATTTTTTCAATTCTTCAATTCCAACTAACCCTAAGACAGTTACATTCAGAGTCGGATAGTCCTGTTCGATTTGCTTCTTAAAACCCGGCGGATACTTTCCTGCTATTACTAAGAAAACCTTATACCCTTCCTTCTGAACTAATTGAAGAGCCTGTAAAATATAAAATATACCTTTACTTTCATTTACTGTAGCAACAAATAAAAAGCTAAAATTTTCATCACTATTTTTTTCGTACTTTCTGAATAAATCATCACAAATATCGATTCCACCATTTGGTATCACAAAGGTATTACCCGTAACATTGCCTATACATTCATTTAAAAAGTCAATACCACAATAAGTCCCGCAAATTAGAGCATCGGGTGCGGCGTAAGACTGTAACTCGCAATTATTGGTTACGTAAATTTCAGGACTTGGCTTTTCTACTTTATTTTTGTTTGTGTAAGTTAATTCGTAGAGCCTATTGAAACGCTTTTTATCACTGTTGTACAATCCTTTCCATGGAATACAGTGGAGGTGTGTGATTATCTTGCAGCCGGTCAGTTCGCGGATATATACTGCTAAATCTATCAAATTGAGCGTATGCAGGTGGATGATGTAGTTTTCTTTTCCTTCAAAAAGATGTTTGGTAAGTCTATAGACCTGTTCATTGTATTTTCGTATCCAGAAGCGTTCGGCTATTATCGTGTTGTATTGCTGTGGAAGCGGTGTGCTGTATTTCACGTAATGACCAATCTTTTCTTCTTTTGGAAAAAGCAGCGTATCATCATTCCTCAAGTGTATCCAATAGACCTGTATATCCGCAACATCTCGAAGCCCACTAATCAGCGTACTTACGTACCTATCCACGCCGGAAGTGTTGGATGCGTGGGACATATCGATAAGATAGAGGTTAATAAGGGACATAAACTTATAATAAGATTGTTTTCTTGTTTGTCAAATAAATCAACAGCCTGCTCACCCCTTGTTCATAACCAGCTGTAAAAACTCCGGGTGGCATAAGTTTTAAAATCGCATTTTCTATTTTGTTTTCTTCTTCTGTCAGAAACGAGCTCAAATATTTGTCGTTTTCGGTTAATTGAGATAACTCAATGCAATTTTTTAAATTGAGATTCTTCACATTATCTCTAATGGCATATTGTTTGTCAGTTATGATTACATCGTTGTATTTTCCTGTTTTATCTAATTTCTCTAAATAATACGCAGCTTTGTAAGAACTTTTCACCCTTCCGCTTCTGTACAAATCGGCATAATCATCTAAAATCACCCGTGAATAATTTGCATAACCGCAATCGCAAACTGTTTTCAAATATGTTTCAAATTTGAAAATAACCGTAGTTTTGTTGTTGATGTAATGAATGTCTTCGAAATCAAAAAGTTGAATGGCTAAGTAAAGTTCGTTCGCTTCAAAAATGCTTTTCATTACTTCGTTAATCCGTTTTTCCGATGAACGATACGGTTTGACTGCATTCAGAAAATTATTTAGATATATCGCATTAAGGGTAGCATTTGGATTCTCTTTTATCTTCTCAAATCCAGACAATATCTTTTCATATTGTTCGTCAAATAATTCATCAAAATCAGCGTCAATAAAATCGTTTTTTATCAAATAAAGCAATACATATCCTATCCCGCTCAAACCATTCTCAAAACCTATATCATCCGTTTTGCTTATCAGAGCTTCCTGCAATAATTCAAAAGCCTGTTCTTCAATATATTCGTCTTGAAGGAAACGAGCTGTCTCAAATAGCGCCCAAGCAATACCGGCTTTCCCATTGTACAGCCCTGATGAATTTATGGAGCAGGCGTTGAGAAGGAGATAGTTAACAAGGTTGAGAATAATATCTTTATTTATTGAACAATTTTTCACACCTTTTTTGATTTCCTTTTTTCCTTATTTCATCTAAATCAAATGTTTTTCTATAGTATTCCAATCTTCCCAAAGTTTTTATACCATATTTTATATAAACATTTGCTCTGACAAACCGCTTGGGAAAATATTCTTTGTATGAAACTGTATAAATTTTTCCTGAATCTAGGCGTAATATCTGACTCTGGTTAATATCATTCATTAACAGATAAGATATATATTTAACAGTATCTTTTTCTCCATAGTTTACATAATCGAAATGCAAATCGCTATGTCCTTCCGCCGCTTCTCTATTGAGTAAAATATTAACCTGATATTTCGTTGTATTTTGAATTTGACAAACAAACTCATTTGGGGGTCTAAAAGAAAAATTAACCTTTATATCCTCATTCTGAGAGAAAATATCTAAAGAAATTAAATATAATACTACCAATAAAAATGTTGATAAATGAATTTTAAATATTTTCATATTAGTTGCATTTGAATTTATTAATTGTAATATTGGTCAGCAAGTTTTTTCAATTCTGTAAAATACCAAATACGATAATCTAATTCAGCCTTCTCTTCTGATGAAATATTGGTAAACATATTTCTTTCTTTCGTATAGGCATTAATTTCATTACTATAATACCGAGGGTCTCTTAATGTATAATGTGTCATAATTTGTTGATAAGAAAATTCATCACCCTCACATATAACATTCATTATATAATTCTTAATCTCTAAAGGTGGCTGGGGTAAAGTTGTTTGTATATTTTTTTCCTCAGTGCTATATGACTTATCCTCTTCAATATGAAAATATTCATGTAACAAAATTCTTAATTGCTTGTCAGAAGTTAAATTGAAAAAATTATTACCGAGAAAAACCTCTCCGTTTTGCCCTATCCATGCATATGCGGCACGATCAGTTGATGCCTTAAAAATTATTTTAGATAAATCAATACCATATAAAATAGATGCTTGATTTATGAATGTTGACTGGCTGCTCTCCCATATAATTTGATTAATCATTTGTTGACCACTTATTGGACTAACATTTCCACCACCTCCTCCCCCCGTGTTCGGCACCACTTGCCCTGAAATATCTCCGCTCGACCCATATACCCACCAATCGCCTGAGTCACCCACGGCCCCGGAATCACCACCTGCATTCCAAAATCCCGAATCAATTCCTCCCCATTCGTTTGGGTTGTATGTACTGCCGGAAACGTTCCCCGAAGTGTCATTGTTATTTGAGCTACCTTGACTTCCGGTAATTGTAACGTCGGAAAAAGTGTAACCCCAGCCATCAACATAGCCTCCGTTCTATGTTCCACTTGCAACCATTTGATCATATTCTGACTCAGTATAAGGATCTTCTTGAGTTCCGGCACCACCACCAATGAAACTGCGTTGGATGTTTTCATTCAATATCGGCATTACTTTTGCTAATTCGTCTAAGTTTTTTCGAGTTAATTTTCGCATAATTTTATTTGTTTAAGAGTATTTCTTCAAGTTCTACATTCAGTTTAAAATCATATAACGCCATACTTCTCAGCGTGAAATAGCTGTTATAAGTATTCCTGATAGCAGAGTAGTATCGCTGCAGAGCGTTGTTTTGTTCGTTTTGGGCCGTCGTAAGTTCATATACGGAAACTTTACCTAATGAAAATTTCTGTATCAACATTTTGTATTGCTCATGTGATAAATTGTAGGCTTTTTGTGCCGTCAGCCAGAGTTTTACCGAATGGTTATAGCTGTTGATATTTCTTTTACCTCATTCTCAAATTCACGCATCTGCCGTTCCCGTGCTATTTTGTTCGCTTCATAATTGTTCTCAGCTATTTTAATGCGGTTTTTATTAACACCCCATTGAAACACGGGAATTTGGAAACCAACAATAACCGACTGACGGGTATTTCCGTTACGATAAGCCTCTGCAAATGTTTCCGCATATTGATTTACACCATAGTTTAAGCTAATGCTACCGTTAAAACGATTGCTTAATTTTGCCGAAAACAAATTACTTTCAGTCTCAAATGTTTGTATTTCTTGTTGTTTCAAGAAAGGATTGTTCTGTTCAACATAAAACATTGCCGTACTTGCTTCTATAGTAAAAGGGACATCAAATTCAGGTATTTCAACCTCAATTGCTTCTATTCCCAAAAAAACGACAAGCCGCTCCTGCGCTTCAATATAATTTTTTCGAGCATTTTCATAAGCATAGCGAGTATTTAAAGATTGTAGTTCAATTTGCTTTAAATCGTATTCGGTAATATGTCCGTTATCTAATTTAATGCGGGCAAGCTGCAACAGGGTGTCGGTGTTTTGTGTGGTTTGCAAAGCAAAATCCTGTTCCATTTTGCCAAGCAGCGCTGTCATATAAAGCTCCAATGCTTGTTGTTGGATTCGGGACAGTTTTGTACAATATTGCTTTATTGCCACATTGTTTTTGGCATACTCAATCTCTTTTTCAAGAAGATACTGCGTGCCTCCTCCCAATAATTGCTGAGTGCAACCAATAGAAAAGGGTGTTGTGCTAAAACTGTTTCTTTTGCGTGAAAACTCATTCAAGTAGTTGATGTTACTACCGATATTTAATTCGCCCCCGGTAATCCCTATTTTTTGGCGGACAGATACACCCGCACTGCTGTTGTTGGAATAATCTTCCACATAAGTATAGCTTCCATCGGAAGGCTGCTGTAATAACCGCAGGGAGCGGTTGAAATTAATTGGGTTGAAGTTGAATGAAAGCGACGGAAGATAACTCTTTTTATAGTTTTCAAATTGTAGAATCTCGTTTTGGTAGTTGAACTTTTCTATTTGGGCGGCAAAAGAATGTAAGAAGAGATTATCAATAACTTCGTGCAAGCTAATTCCCTTTACAACCTCTTGGCTGAAAGCCATAGAGCAAAAAAGAGAGTTGATGAATAGTAAACTTATAATTGTGTGCCTTAAACTCTTCATAACAATTGTGTTAAGTGCAATTTTTCTTCAATTAACAAAAGTAGAGAAAATATCCTAATATGTCAAAATAATTTTCGACTTTTCGTACAAAAAACTAAAATTTCTTTGTTTTTCAATTTCAATAATCTACCTTTGCCCACCACAACAAGCGTTCGCTAATGATATGAAAGCCGATGCAAACAAAACGCATACGCTCGTTTCCAAATCGTAACCCATTTTTAGAGTTGCGCCTTTTACTTCCTGTTTTTCAATAGAATAATTCTTAGATTTATCCGTTTAAGGCAAGGTTTGGTGTAGGTAGCAAAGATACATCTTGCAATAAATCGGTTTTATTTGTAAATCGTCAGTTAGCAACTGACGATTTACAATATTGCGCTAAGCTTCGTAAAAAAGCCTCATGTTTTTGATGTTTGCAGCAGAAAAACCTGTAAGACCGGGTAATTCCTGCTGAAGTTGATTAGAGATAAAGTCAATAGCTCCTGTTCCCCAAGTTCCTTCTCTTGAGTTTTTTGATACAAACTCTCCAATGCCATAGTATAACGACAGTAATTCTTTGTTGGCTAAGGCAGCAGCACGATAACGACTTTGTAAAATTGCATTTTTTATTTGTTTGACAATATCGCTATAATTAATTGACATACTTTGTTCCATATATAGCTATTTTTTTTAAATTCGAATACAAACTCATCATTGGCAAAGGTAAACATTTTCCAGTATATGAGATACTCTTCTTATAATTTCAGTTCAGGCAAACTGTCTATTGCTTTTTGCTTCAGTTCATCAACGGCACGGGTGTATTATTCGGTGTGTTGCAAACCGCTATGTCCCAGCAAACTTGTAACGGTTTTGATATTTGCGCCGTTGTTTAAATATTTACTGCAAACGAGTGACGGGAGCAATGCCAAGTGATATGTTTTTGAATTTCTGCGCGTTTTATCCAATATTTCAACGAGCGCAGGCACATGTTTTGGCTAGGCAGATTAAAGATTTTGCAGTCAATCTTTTCGCCATTATCATTAACTTTAGGTTTGCCGATAAGTTGTATCAGTCAATCATTTAAAGGCGTATTTACCCAGCTTTTGGAACTTTGCCCTTGCGCTTTTTTCTGGTTAAACGTAAGAATTTTATTCGAGAAATCAACATTCGAGTATCGCAAATCTTTCACGTTACAGTGTCTTATTCCTGTGTAAAGACAGAAGATAAAAGGCCGCCTTACATCTAAGTTTTGTTGTAGATAGGTGGTTTTTATAAGTTTTTCGATTTCTTCGATGCTCAAAATATCTTTTGTTAATGCTCCCTCATCTGCTTTACAAGGGACATTCAGGCACAGATTTTTTCGAAGATGATCCTTTTCAACCAAATATTTGATAATTTTTTTGAACCGCTTATAATGGGTAAGAGCGCCCTCGCCCTTGCTGATACTTTTCAAATACTCTACGAATTTAACAATCATATCCTTGTCGATTTGGTCGCCGCCTATTCGGTCTTTGTACAGCGGATATTCTAACGCGATAAAATCTTTGAAACGCTTTATGGAAGCCTTTATCATTCGTTTATCGCCTTTGGAGTAGTTCGTGTAATAAGCATCCATGCAGTCGAAGATATTAACCTTTTTGAATGTCGGAAGTCGATAACCGGTTGTAGCGTATTTCATCTGTTTTTCTTTTTCATAGCGAATCTGTTTTGCTAATTCTAATGTTTCTTTGTTTGTTTGACGCTCAATGGGTGTTCGAGGACTTTTTAGTAAATACAAGTTCAATGACTTCTTTTTCGACTTTTTTTCATTACTTCTTCGCCCGTTTTCTCATTCACAGCTCTCATATATCCCATATAGTATTCGAGATACAAACTGTATGTCCGATTTTTAAGCTCTTTCTGCATCAGTTTAGGGTTATCAGTACTTTTCCCGTCCAGTTTTGCCATTATATTCTTTTTTTATTTACTTTGCAAATATAGAAATAGAATCTTGATTTCTGGGGTGCCCAGGGGGCATCCAAACCAACAGAAAAGGGTGAAAATAGGCAAAAAACTAAAAATACTGGAAAGTTGTAATATGTTGATATTTAGATATATAATTACTTTTGTATTTCCTTGTTTTAGGGGTTGGGTACTCGCTCCGAGTACCACTTATTTAAAAACCCTAATTGATTATTCAATCAATTAGGGTTTTTAATTTGATAATAACGAAATCGATAACAACTTTTACATATTCTGATAATCGCCGGTTGCATTGCTAATTTTTATAGAAACAGTTTTCTTCTCGCCTCCAATTAATGTAATGTTGATAGTGCATCTCGTGTATTCACTATTGATGACTTCAAAATTTACATTGTTTATTATTGCATTGTCTGGAATGCTTTCTATTTTACTGCTTTCCCATAAAATACTATCGGTTCGCAAATTATGTCGTTTGAGAATGTTCTTTTCTAAAAATAATGATTCTTCAGTACTTAATGGCAAGTAAGAATTTGAAGAATATGAACCAATATTCTTGGGCTTCGCGGTGTCAAAAAGTACTTCGCCTTCAAAATCATAGCATCTAAGTACTTCAACCCCTTGATTGTTTCCAAAATCAATATAGGTGTTTATTAAAAAAGAATCTTCATACCATGAAGTAATATTTTTACCGAAAGTCAGCTGATTACTGAAATCTGTAAGATTAAATTCTTTAAAGACTTCGTTTCCGTTTGACACAAACAGTAATTTCTGATATATATCGCTATTCGTCCCAATATTATACATTAATATAAAGTAATCATTTTGATCTTTATATACCTGATCTATAATGACATCATTTATTTTGTTTATAGGAAGGTTGTTGCTGGTATTTACCTCAGTTTTACTTGTCCATGTCCAGAAGTTTTGTTTATTTTCTTTATTATATCCTTTGACAAATAACTTGTTGTCCTTTGAACCATAAACATAAATCAAGGTTGTATCCGTACCAATGCTATAATGTCTATATAAATCTAGTTCGGTACCGGAAACGTATTGTTTGACGACTTTGATTTCTTCTGTTTCAGGTTTGTTCGGATTAATGTCAAGATTGATTTCTTCGCAGCCGAGAAATATTATTCCCAATAATGCTGATAAATACAAATATTTTCTCATTGTAGTGTATGAATTGTTTGAATGAATTAAGTGCGAAGGTACACTAAATATTTTGAACATGTAACAAATTCATACAAAAAGCTTTATTTAAAAATCAATTTAACATTTTGGGTGTCTATTTTATGTAAAAATGTAAGCGTTTATCTGTAATTAATTAATTCCACGCTAACAGCGTCTTAAGACTTTTACAGTAGAAAACTGAAATCATCTTCGTTAGAAAGTTCAATGGGTTGTTGTCCATATTTGAAAATGCGGGCTTTGCGATTTCCAATCAAAGTGAGCTCATCTTCTTCAAGAAGTAACATGGTACCCTCACGAAGCCCGACAACAAAAATATTCCTGTTTACTTCAATAAACTCGTTTATGCGCACTTCACGTGTCTCTCCACCATGATTTGTCGGATTTTCGTCGAGGTAATGCGGGTTGATTTGAAAAGGAACAAACTTCAGCGTCTTAAACTTAAGTGGCTGTACAATAGGCATATCGTTTGTTGTTCGAAGAGTGGGACAGGCAATATTTGAACCGGCACTCCAACCAATATAAGGGGTGCCTTTTTTTACTTTTTTCTTGATTGCTTTCATCAGACCTTTTTCCTGAAGCATTTTCACCAATTGCCAGGTGTTTCCACCGCCTACAACAATCGCGTCGGCATTTTCAATCGCTTCAACAGGATTAATGAAGCGGTGAATACTGGTAACATGATGACCGATTTCTGCAAATCGTTGATTCACCTTTTCTTCATATTCTTCATAAGAAAAAGTTACCGCGGCATAAGGTATAAAAAGGGCGTTCTTAGTTTTTTCTCCTAAAAAGTTCTTAATCTGTTCTTTTGGGTATTCCAGATATCCTTCGCCGGGATTAGTGGAATTACTGATTAACAAAAGTCTCATCTTTTTATTTTTTTTGGTTTATACAAAAATACGGCTTTTGGTTGAAAGATTAGGTAAAAATTGGGCTTTAATTTATCTTTGCAAAATTAATGATATGATGTAATGGATGAGTTGATTAAAAAGATACGTACCGATTTGCGTTTGTCGATGAACGGAGTGGTTTCTACAAGTATGCGCGAGAAAGGGTTGAATTACCGAATGAATTTTGGCGTTAATATTCCTGCGTTGAGGGTTATGGCAAAAAAATATACTCCCGACAAAGAACTTGCTTACAAATTGTGGCGCGAAGATGTTAGGGAACTAAAGATTTTGGCAACCATGTTGAATCCCGTTTCTGAATTTACTTTGGATGATGCGCAACAGTGGGTAAAAGAGATTCCCAATCAGGAGATCCGCGAACAAGTGTGTATGAACTTGTTTCAGAAACTCGATTGTGCTGATGAATTGGTATCCAAATGGATTCAAAGTGCTGATGATGAGGTGCGCACAACGGGGTATTGGCTGTTTGTACGTTTGCTGATGATACAAAAATCAAAATTGAACGATCAGAAAAAAGAAGAGATTGTTGATAAGGCAATTTTAGACGTCGAAAATTCTTCATTCTTTTTAAACAAAGCTGCATTAGAAGCTCTGAAGCGTGTTGGACGAAAAAATCAGTCTTTAGCTGATAAAGTACTTGATAAATTAAGCGACTACAAAAACGCGGATGATTTAGAAAAAAGGGAGATTTACGATAGTCTGACGTTTGAATTTGAACTCTTTCGGGAGAAATAAGAGTCTTTATAACAAAATTTAACTTTAGGGCTGTTCCCTTATACATCCCACTATGCTCTCACGCTCCTCTCACTATGCTCTCACTCAAATTTGAGAAAAAGTGCAGAGGTACGTTAATGATATTTAACATAAAAATTATCCTGGTCCACTTTCGTATTTAGGGGTGTGGCAGCATGCTACAAACATACTACAAATATTAAGTTTTACTATTTGAGAAATTGAAGCTGTGCAATTATATCAAAAAGTTATTTTATTCTCACGTAACAAAAATATATTTAATGTGCAAATATATCAGTTAATTTAGTACTTTTGTACCCATATTCAGGAGTTTATGGATAGTAACTCCAAATCGTTTTAAGTATGAAAGTAGAAGAGTTAACAGATCGACTTATAGATCTTGCATTCGCTGAGGATATTGGCGACGGTGACCACACAACCCTTTGTAGCATTCCGGCTACAGAAATGGGGAAATCACGACTATTAATAAAAGAGGAAGGCATACTTGCCGGTGTGGAAGTAGCCCAAAAAATCTTTAATAAATTTGATCCTGAACTTCAGGTGGAGGTGTTTATTAAAGATGGAACTTTTGTAAAGCCGGGAGATGTGGCATTTGTAGTGTCTGGGAAAGTACAATCGCTTTTACAAACAGAGCGCGTTGTTTTGAATATTATGCAGCGAATGAGCGGCATCGCAACAACAACCAATCATTATGTTAAACTGCTTGAAGGTACAAAAACAAGGGTGCTAGACACACGCAAAACCACACCGGGGATGCGTATGCTTGAAAAAGAGGCAGTGAAAATTGGCGGGGGTGAGAATCATCGCATCGGTCTGTTTGATATGATTCTTCTTAAGGATAATCATGTTGATTTTGCAGGAGGGGTCGAAAACGCAATCCGAAGGGCACAACAATATCTTAAGGATAAAGGAAAATCATTGAAGATCGAAATCGAAGTACGCAACTTCGACGAACTACAAGTGGCGTTACAAGTGGGAGGGGTCGATAGAATAATGCTCGACAATTTTTCTGTACCTGATACGCTGAAAGCTGTTCAAATAGTAAACGGACGGGTTGAACTGGAGTCGTCGGGTGGTATCACGGATATAACAATTCGCAGTTATGCTGAATGTGGGGTAGACGTGATTTCTGTTGGGGCTCTAACGCATTCTGTAAAAAGCCTCGACATGAGTTTAAAGGCAGTTGAATAATGTTCAACGAGTGAACGTACTTTCAAAATAGATAATTCCTTGTATTTAAAAGAGAAATAAACAGTAAGCCATTTCGTGTTTGCTCGTTTATCACAATATAATAATGAACGAAAAAGAGAAGAAACAGGAACAGCTTGACAAACGTTATATGCGTATGGCCTTTATTTGGTCAGAGAATTCGTATTGCCAACGCAGAAAAGTCGGGGCCTTACTGGTGAAAAATAAAATGATCATATCGGATGGATATAATGGAACTCCTTCTGGCTTTGAGAATATCTGCGAAGATGAAGGCAATGCCACAAAACCGTATGTGCTTCATGCTGAGGCAAATGCCATAACAAAGGTCGCTCGTTCGCACAACAGTAGTGATGGGGCAACTTTATATGTAACTTCATCGCCTTGCATCGAATGTGCAAAGCTGATAATTCAGGCTGGAATAAGAAGGGTGGTTTTTGCCGATTCGTATCGTTTGAGTGATGGAATAGATTTATTGAAAAGAGCTGATATTGAGATTGTTTCAGTAATACCGGAACAATAGAAACTTATTATATGGATAGCGAAAAGAAGACGAGAACCTGGTTGCCTCTTTGGGTTGGAGTGGGCATAGCAATTGGAATATTTATTGGTAATAAATATTCCATGTTCACACAGACAGGGGCAGAAGGTGGAAAAAATAAATTAAGTGCAGTGTTGAATTACATCAATAGTTCATATGTCGATAAAGTGGATATGAATGAATTGGTGGAAGATGCTTTGCTTAAAATTGTTCAAGGACTCGATCCTCATTCGGCTTACATATCTGCGAAAGATATGAAACGGGTGAATGAAGAGTTGGAGGGACAATTCTCTGGTATCGGGGTTAGCTTTTATGTGCTTAGAGATACTATCGTGGTTACTAGTATCGTGCCGGGTGGACCGTCGGAAGCCGTGGGAATTGTTCCCGGTGATCGGATCGTAAAGGTGGGAGATTCTATTGTAGCTGGGAATGGTATCACAAACGACAAGGTTCTCAAAATACTGAGAGGTGAAAAAGGCTCGGAAGTTACGCTCGCCATAAAAAGAAGTAACCATAAGGATTTGAAAAATATAATCGTAACGCGTGGTAACATTCCGGTAAAAAGTATTCCTGTATCTTATATGTTGACAGATAAGATTGGCTATATAAAAGTTGAAACATTTGCTTCTACTACTTTCAATGAGTTTATATCAGCTATCTCAAAACTGAAAAACTTAGGCAGTGATTCTTTTGTGATCGACTTAAGAGGTAACGTGGGTGGTAAACTGGATATCGTTATAGCAATGGTCAACGAGTTCCTGGATAAGGGTCAACTGATTGTTTATGCCGAGGGGAGAGATTTCCCGCGGGTTGATAATTATGCCGACGGATCGGGGACTTGCAAAAAGGATCAGGTGGTGGTGCTGATTGATGAGATGAGTGCTTCGGCTAGTGAAATATTTAGTGGGGCAATTCAGGATCACGACAGGGGTTTGGTCATGGGACGAAAATCGTTTGGAAAAGGTCTTGTACAAAGTCAGCAAGATTTTCCTGATGGCTCGGCTGTAAGGTTGACCATCGCCCGATATTATACACCAAGTGGCAGGTCGATTCAGCGTAAGTTTGAAAAAGGTCATTACGATGAATATGAAATGACTGCCATAAATCGTTATATTCAAGGGGATTATGCTAATGTGGATACGACAATGAATCTTCAGCCGGCTGAAACAGATGGCGGAAGAACGGTCTATGGCGGTGATGGTATTATGCCGGATATCTTTATACCTCGTGATACTTTAGGAATCAATTCATATTATAATACGCTGGTAAATACGGGACTATTATTGGATTACGCAATGGTGTATTCTGATATGTACCGAGATAAATTGGATAAGTTCGACTCGTGGATGGAGCTTTATAAGCATCTGCTGCGCCAACCTTTGTTGGATAATCTTGTAAGTTATGCTGATAACAAAGGGGTGAGACCACGCCCATATTATATTCAGGAATCGAGTCTATTGCTTGAGAAGCAACTTTATGCTTTTATCATACGTAATTTCTTTGATGAGGAGGGTGTGTATTCGATTCTGTTAAAAGATGATACACTGATGAGGAAGTCGGTTGAAATGATTGAAACGGGCAAAGCAACTCCTCAAGCTGTTTTAAGTGAACAATATAAATCGGCTACAGTATTTAATGATTCTCGCCTTTTCAGATTTTATGATCATCTGAATTTGATTTCTTCATCTAATTTTATATGAGATGAAGAAACCTAATAATCCTAAAGAGAGGTTCAGAGCGGACATAAAGCAGAAAAAGAGTGAATCATCTCCAACGGAACTTGTTGAATTCTCGGAAGAAGTTATGGATGTGCTTGAATGTACCGATGTGTTTGCTAAAGCGGAATGCATATTGGTTTACTTTAGTTTGAATGATGAGGTGCAAACACATCAGTTTATCGAGAAATATTTTCAAGAAAAACGGTTTCTGTTGCCAGTGGTTAAAGGGGATGAATTGGAAGTTCGTAACTTCAATGGTATGCATGAAATGGAGAAATCATCGTCTTTTGGTATTTTGGAACCCATTGGGGATGCTTTTACTGATTTTGATAGGATTGATCTGGTAATTGTTCCAGGCGTAGCTTTCGACAGAAAACTGAATCGTTTAGGTCGTGGAAAAGGATATTATGACATGTTGTTGCCTAAAATAAAAGCACCCAAAGTGGGTGTGTGCTTCGATTTTCAACTTTTTGATACGATTCCGAATGATAATTTTGATGTGAAGATGAATATGGTCATCGCTCAAAATGAAATAATAATGGAATAGTTGTTCTTATATATATAAGATGTTGAGAAACGACGGTCTTTGTCGTATTGCTCAACATCACAATAGCTTTTATATTATCAATTTGATGTTATATTTGTCTGTACATCATATAATTTAGTATACTGACCTTTTTGTTCATATAATTGTTCATGTGTTCCATGCTCAATTATTTTTCCATCCTGCATAACATAAATTTCATCTGCATTTTTAATTGTCGACAGCCTGTGGGCTATTATAATCGTAGTTCTATTTAACATCAGGTTTTCTAACGCTTCTTGAACAAGTTTTTCGGAATTTGTATCCAGTGCAGATGTTGCTTCGTCCAATATGAGTATTTTTGGATCTTTTAAAATGGCCCGGGCAATGCTGATTCGCTGGCGCTGTCCACCGGAAAGCTTTCCTCCTCTATCGCCAATGTTTGTTTGATATCCTTCTTCTGTTGCTATAATGAATTCATGGGCGTTTGCAATCTTTGCTGCTCTTTCAACTTCTTTGGGTGTGGCATTTTCAACGCCGAAGGTGATGTTGTTATATATTGAATCATTAAACAAAATCGCTTCTTGATTGACATATCCCATTAACTTTCTCAAATCATATAGCTTGACATCTTTTATATTTGTGCCATCAATATAGATTCCTCCTTTTTCAATATCGTAAAAGCGTGGCAGTACATCTACCATCGTGGATTTACCGGATCCCGAATGTCCAACAAGTGCAATCGTTTTTCCTTTTGGTATATCCAAATCGATTCCTCTCAAAATCCATTCTTGTTGATAGCGAAACCAAACATCTTTATAATGTATGTTTTCATTGAAATGGATATTTTGTGGTTTCTCTGGATTTTCAATATCGTTTTTAGCATTTAGGATTTTATCAATTCTGTCCATTGAGGCCAAACCTCGTTGAACGGTATAAGCTGAACGTGAAAATTCTTTTATCGGATTAATGATGCTATAGAATATAGTCAGATAATATATAAATGTTGCAGCATCTACTAAACCATTGCCTCCTAAAATAAGTGAACCTCCAAACCACATCACTATTGCAATTGTAACTGTTCCCAAAAATTCGCTCATGGGGTGAGCAAGCGACTGACGTCTGGAAATTTTGTTTGACATATTTCTGAATGTGTCGCTGCCAGTTTCAAATTTATGAGATATCTTTTTTTCTGCATTGAATGCCTTAATAACTCGCAATCCACTTAGTGTTTCTTCTACTTGAGACATCAATTCTCCCCATTTATTTTGAGCCTCAAATGATGATCTCTTTAGATTTTTCCCAACAGTTCCCATTATATATCCCATGATTGGCAACACAATTAGAACAAATAAGGTTAATTGCCAACTTATAATTAACATGGTGGTAAGATAAATGACGACAAGTATCGGGTTTTTTAATAGCATGTCTATTGAACTCATTACTGAATTCTCAACTTCGTTTACGTCTCCTGAAATTCGAGCTAAAATATCACCTTTATGTTCTTCAGAAAAAAAACCAAGTGGAAGTGCCAATATTTTTTTATTGAGTTTGTTACGTATATCCATTACAACTCCCGTTCGGATTGGTATAATATAATAAGATCCCAAATAGGCTGTACCTGTTTTAAGCAACGTCATTATTATTAAGATGATCGATAGGAACATCAATGTCTGACTACCGCCATACGTTTCTATTAATTGTGTGAGTTGCCAATAACCATTATTCAATAATATGTCGAAGAACGAAAACTCAGTTGAGTCCCAAGGTATAAAAGTGTATGATGTTTCTTTGATTTTGAAAAGTACCTGAAGAATAGGTATGATAGTCATCAAAGAAAACACGTTTAAAAACGCTGTGAGAATATTAAAAACAAAAGAAAGTATTACGAACTTTCTGTATGGAGGTAAAAAACGCTTAAGAATTTTGAAAATACTTTTCATAAATGATATTTAAAAACTGGGCGCAAGTTACTCATAAAATATGGTTTTTGATATAAAAAGGGTGTCGAAATATGAAACAGGCATGGTAGGTCAAAAAAAAGTTCAATTTTATTTCGACCCTTAAATGGTTGTTTTATTGTTGGTTGATGTCATAGTGCCAAAAAAACATTAAAAGTTTTATCCAAAAAGATTTGGAGGGTAAATAAAAAGTGCATATCTTTGCACCCGCTTTTAAGACGAACAGTAGTTGTTCGGAAAAGATAAAGCAAAAGAGATCTTTAGAAGACTTCCATAAAATATGAAACAATACAAGTAGCAATACAAGGATCAACG